>ERZ791830.346-NODE-346-length-51741-cov-2.675579_pt1 | contig 51741 bp, 79 predicted proteins | sample MGYA00509945_ERZ791830 | MGnify/ENA primary metagenome ERZ791830 (study PRJEB30046, sample SAMN00792021) | human gut metagenome | study: EMG produced TPA metagenomics assembly of the A metagenome-wide association study of gut microbiota in type 2...
GTTTTCCCAATTTTACTATTTGCTGAAAATAACAAGAACTTGCCTTGTTCAATACCAGGAAATACTTCTCTAAATCTTGGAAATGGACATGGTATACAGTTTAGGAGACCTTTAGAGATCCTTTCCTTACGCTGTATTAAGTCCTGAAATACTCTATCAAATATGCTCATTAAAGAATAGTTTCAGCAAATGCTGTTCCATCATCACCACGATTTTCGAGATTCTCGATAGTAGTTAACAGATCAGATTCGCCATCTTTCTCAATGAAATATGGTAGAATTCGCATCAGGGAAGTATCAATTCCAAAACTTTTGACATAGGCATCAGTAGCCTCAAGGATAGTTTCCGATGGAAACTCACCATATCTCTTCAAAAAGCTAGTTAGCTTCTTTACTACAAGAGCAGAATTACTTCTCCAATATTTGTTGGTGCCAATTTTCTTTCCCGCAGGAAATTTCTCAGCCATTTGTTTAGCTAAAGCCTTGACATCATCTTCATTGGTTGTAACAATACGAGAAAGTCTCATTGCTTCCGTAATAGCATTATATCCCTTACCATTTAGTTGAATCATGTGATCCTTAATAAAGATATAACGCTTATCCAGGAGTTCCTGAAACTCACTCTTAGTAATTCTATTCCTTAGAGATAATAAGTAACAAGTTTGGTTAAAGGATAGATTTTGTGATTCGTACGCTTTCTCCTTAATAGTTATGTCCATTGAATGTACTTATCATCTAATTAGTTTCTTCAGTTACTCTACACATTCGTAACTTACTCCCCAGCCTAAATTAAAAGTCTCTACGAAGGCTCTTAACTTATCTTGAGGACTCATTTTCTTCCAGGTTTTAGGGTCTAGGATCCATGCAGGGCGATCATCTACAGACCTATTCATCTGGTATCTTAGCACATCATCTCCAACGATAGTTTTTCGATAACATGCTTTACCCTCTTTGCCCAAACTAAATGCTACAGGCAAGTTCACTGTCACAATAATTTGCATAGCTACTTTCTTTTAAACTTCATTCTCTTAGCATTCAACTCATTGAAATATTCTCTGAGGTGCTTCCAATCCCGTTTCTTCTTTAGAATTTTGATAATAAACACTTCCTCTCGTTTACGATCAACCCACGGCCCTTCACTTAGGGAGGGCTGTTTCTCATACTTGCTGGCATCATAACCTAAGCGGTGATGCTTACAAATTTTAAGAAGTTCAGGGATACTTTGAATGAATCTTGCCAGAAATATAACCAGCGGGATTCGAGAGTCTTTATCCCGATTCATAGACCTCATAAGATCTCTTTTAGAAATCTCAAATTGGACACTCGGGATTTGTACAGAGTTTTCAGTCACTTGGACTACAATGTACATATACCCCTCAGGGGGTATCATCTCAACACGCGACGAATTGTACGTCTGATAGTTGAGGGGAATTAGCAGCTTTCCTTGGAATTCTGCTAAGGTTGCTTGTAATTTATTCATTCAGCAGTTATTCACTTCCATATGAATTGAAGTTATCCCTACGATAAGGAGTAACTTGGGACAGAGACTGACTTTTGATAGCTTTCCTATAGCCTATAATTTTGTCTCTATAGGACATTGTGCGCCATTTAATAAGGCATACATAGTCCCATTCTTCAAAATCATTTCCAGCATTGTAGTAGCCTCTATAAATCCCAGTAGCTTGTTCTTTAAGGTGATGTGGAGCTTTTCGAAACCACTTGTTAAGCTTTCTTGGGGAGGGATCTCCTCCACACATAGCTATAATAGCTCCTGTTACCCAAAGTAAAGCTATTCCTAAAAATACTATCAGTGGAATCATTACTTAATTTTTACATGACGAACATATAAGCACTTTGAGCATATGTAATTATTATGCTCAACAACTACAAATTCCTTCTGATTCTTGTATTCTACTGTCTCCACTTGTACAAAGGTATGTTTGCAGAATACCTGTCGTAAGTAATGAATTAACCATCTCATAGCTGTGAAGTTATATTTCATCCGTGTTTTGATGCCTACTAACAATAGTATGAATTTTGTTAATGTACTCTGGGTCCGTTGCATACAGCAGTTCTCTTAAAAAAGTGTAATATTCTTCTACTGTGCAGGAATCTTTGCCTAATTTATACTGAACTAAGTTTTTATATCCTTCTACAGAATCCCACCAATTTTCGAACTTGAAATAGTCCTTATTGGCAGAATCATAGAGTCCAAGTATATTGTTGTAATCCTTGCAGACTCTTGAGGTATAATAACCTGTTTCTAATATAGATTGAGCTACTACAATCTCTGGATGAAGGAGGTTATAGTACATACAAGCTTGCTTTACAGCACATACTGTAAGCTCTTGCGGTATCTCAAACTTAGGCACTAAGGTATCTAAATACTCATCAGTACTGCCTCTGTTGAGAACGTTTGTAGGCTTCGTTGTAAGCCCACAAAATAGGATTACTCCTACGATCTTAGGTATAGCTTTCATCATATGGTGATTTGAAGAGCTAGTGAAGGGACTCGAACCCCCAACCTGCTGATTACAAATCAGCTGCTCTGCCATTAAGCTACACTAGCACCTTTACCTATTCAAACTGGAGCTCCACGATCTTCTTCTCGTGGTCAGTAGTAGAGTCTTTAACTCTGATAGGCTCTCCATCGTTGAAGCAATGGAGCTCGTAATCTGGAGCTAATGTCCCCAGATACTCAATCATGTCCTTGACAGTAATAGGCTTCATTTTCTTTTGAATTAATTCACGTAATTTATTCCAGAAAGGAGTGAGATTATTCTTATTCCTGAGGATATTTGCAGGTGAATTTCGAATAATATTCATCTCCATAGGATATAGATTCTTAGTCACTATATACACCCCTTGGTAGAATTGTCTTCTACTAATTTGAGTTGAACACCACTCTAAGGCTAACCTGCAAATTATAGTCCTCATGAGTTCAAACTGATCAGGAATCAGTTCTTTGAAGATGACATTCTTATGATCTACTCGCTGATCTGCATCACAAGGTCCTGTATCATATTCTAAGATGGTACATTGAAGATTAGGCTCGTGCCCTCGGAAAATACAGCCTTCACAACCACCTTCTTTAGTAGCTGGGTAAACTACTATTTTTTTAGGGGTTCCGCGTACTTTACATGTGAATGCTTCCCCAATTTTTCTTTCTACTATAGATAGTGACATAGTTACAGTTTTTTACCGCATATAGGACAATATTTGAAGTAATATCGTCGATGAATAGTAACCTCGTCAGAAAGGTGACCTCGTACTGAGCAGATTGTTGAAATACCTCGACTTAGATCATACTTCAATTCTTTTGCTTCTCTACAAAAGACACAGCTCGGTTGTGATATAGTTGTCTTATCCTCAGGTACACTATTTGCAACTTGTACAAATATAGCTCCTCTGTTATCAGATCTACAGTATGCACTGTTGTATGGATAGTAAGGGCTTGTTATCTTAAAGACCTCTCCAATTTTGCGTGTAATTGTCATAATTATAAATGTTAAGAGTATTGCAGGTAGGATTCGAACCTACGATCTCCTCCTTGAAAGGGAGGTGACTTAAACCACTCGTCTACTGCAACACTTCATTTATTCCTCTAAGTTAGGTTGTGTCTGAACAACACTGCGAAGATTTCTTAGCTTTGTCTGTAAGGCATCTGCACTTTCAGTATAAGCCCTTCCACACTCTTCTAAACACCAAATGAGTATTGTTAATTCATACTCAGTAAGGTCTACAAGAATCTTTTTAGGTATCATTACTGAAAGGCTTTAGTACAGCTAGATATCCATCCTTTGAAGAATTCTGCTGTAGTGGGCACTATTCGTTCAGCTCTCTCGGAGCGAAATTTTCCATTAACTCTGGGAGAATTCTTGTAGTTCGGGCTCGTAGTCGACAGAGTTGTACAAACGAGGCTATTCATTTTCTTGCGTAATTTACAGAGGGCATGCCCACTTTTGTACCACGATGTGTTGTAATAGAGAGGAGTTCCTCCAAACTTTTTAGCACATTCTTCAAATCCTGCAGTAAGATTATCAGGAAATTGATTCATTACTTTAATAATCTCAATACAGCGTTTTTCAGTCCATTTCTTGTACTTCATAATAATATTATTATTAGTTAATAATTGTTGCGATGTCAGGATTTGAACCTGAAATACATCATCCAAAGTGATGTGTGTTACCGTTACACTACACCGCATCCTGACTATGCAGTCTTCTCCATAGCTTCTAAGTACTCCTTAGTAGTGATTTCTTCTGCATTCTGAAGTTCTGAAGGATCACATACAAGATTAGTTATCTTGTGATGAGGTCTGTCAGGAACTAACATTGTGCATACGAGAATACCAAAGTTCTCACGTTCTACTTTAAAGTACTCATCATGAGCTCTCTGACGATTTGCAGGGAGCTTAAAGATTTTACCTATGAGGCTCATAACTATCGATTGTGAGTTGAATCTTCTTCGTTGAGGTATTTATCGAGAAACTTATCCAAACATTGGACAGTTTTATCAGGCAGTTTTTGAACAGTTTCGTTACTCTTGATATAATCTATAGTTCCTCCAAGTCCCCAAATCATATAGGCTTGCTTTGTGTTAGGAAGAAATATAACTCCGAGTAAAGAAAATCCTAATATCAAGATTGATCTCTTTACTATCTTGAGAATAGTAGAATAGCCATTATCTGACCTATCCGAAACTACGAGAGTAAATCCTCCTACAACTGTTATTGTTCCAAAGATTATGAGGAGCACAATGAATAGATTACAAATGTAGTCTAATCGAGAAATCCAGTAAATTTCTGACATTTTAAATGAGATTTGATTTGGCTAAAATAATTGCTTGTTCTATATCATCAAAGAGTATCGGAGTAAAATCTATTCTGTCCATAGATACATTAAAATATCTCGGATCCATGATAACTCTATCATGAATATGGCCGTGTATATTTCCACGAACCTTAGGACTGAATGAAAATTCCAGGGGATGAATAGGTATGTGGGATACAAAAAATCCTTTATACTTCATACATCCTACTACTCTTATTCCTAAACTGCGGACTACATCACAGCATTGTGTTGTATCGTGATTACCTGCTATAAGAAGCTTATTTCCATGAAGTTTCGATAGATACATAGGAATAAGCTCAGGTGCTTCAAAGGTTAGGTCTCCTACCATAATCACAAGATCATTCTTTTTGACAGTCTTATTCCAATTGTCAATGATAAGTTCATTATGATATGTAGGATCCATTCTCCTTCTATTTATAGCTAAGCGATCATGTCCGAAGTGCATATCTGCTGCAAAGAATACTCTACTCATCGAATAAGATTCTTTTACCACCACAGCATTTGCACCTTTCAGCTGAGGGATCAAAGTTCACCTGCCGGCATTTGTCACATACCCATGCACCATTAGATAGGACTATTTTCCCAGGAATTCTCGCAAGATCTGTGGAAGGTTTATCCATAACTAATGAAGGCAGGCTAGATTTAGGATTCCGATAGTCTTTAAGGATTTCATCATCCTCCTGGTCAAAAGGGAGCTCTGAGTCCCCAGAATCGTCGATATAAAGTACTTTAGAGCTCTTTTCAACGAGTTTAGGATCTATGACAGTGACTATCTCAGTCCATTCTTTTAAAAAGTCTATAATAGTCCTGTAAGGTACAGAAGTATAATGTTGAGCATAGTCTAAGACAACATTTATCGGATACATTCCTGTTCCTCTGAATTCTACCCTCAATAGATAACTACTTCCTACCTTAAAAGTATGTTCATTTTTACCTATATAGGTAGCAATGATTAAATGATTTGTAAATGATGTCATCTTATTTTTCCTCTGTTATGTAATTCTCGTATCATATGGTCAGGGAATTTGTTACTGAATTTCTTCCAATAGCGTATGCTACAATGATCTAACCAGTAATTATTCCACGCTCTATGGATTTTTGGAGGATCCTCGAATTCACTAACGCTCACCCAACTTAGGCTACAGTTGATGATATCATATAGCCCTGTAGGATGTTTTTTACTTTGTGCAGATATTTCTTTCGACCAGTATCCATGAGGATGCTGTTTCCTTAGTTCCTTCTTATACTCATTAAAAATTTTGTGAGATTTAAGGAATCTCTTAAATGCACAAAGATCTGTATACTCTTTAGCCATTATACATCTAATTTGACAATAATACGAAGCGGCATCTATATTACATTAGTCTTAAAGCTGCCTGTAAGCCTGCTTCTAAGCAATCCTCATAATGTCCACACCAAACTTCATTAGACTGATGATATTCCATGATTGAAGCTCTAGGATGCAAACAAGTAATAGTCCATATATATGATAGTGTTTCATCTAAATAGACTAATACACTTACTCCATGCTCATTTCTCAGCCACTCTTGTAATTCCGCCTGATATGGAGCTGGACAACAATATTCAGGAATAATACCTAAACCATAGTTGTCTATATCTATAATATTTCCATAAATATCATAAACAGAATCACAGTCTTCATCACACCCTTTCTCAGCAGCTAATTTAGCTGTTTCAAAACTAATTCTTTTCATGATAAACCCATTTGTAAGTTGTATCGGAGCCTTTTATAGTATATACCTTCTCAAGCTTCCCTTCCTCATAGGCTCTCATGTGCATGTCACATATCAGATTACTTTTGGCAAAAGCTACTACCGCTATAAGCATACTAATGTATACTATAGATATGAAAACTTTCTCAGAAAAATCTCTCCGATCACTTATAGCTCCAAACCAGACAACTGATAGAACCATAACTACCCAAAATAAATATCCCATTTTATATAGATTAAATTATCAGTTTATAAATTAGTGACTATAGGAGCGATCAAACTCCTATAGTCTAGATATTACTAAAGCGTGTTGTTACACCTAAAGAAGTACTATAAGTATTGCTAGTTATAGTACCGTAAGTCATTAACTTACCTTCATTGTAGGGAATCCAGCTGCGGCTTTTCAGGTTCTTAACTTGACTTCACTAGCTACTTACTCTTATATTTCAGATTCCTGACTTCGAGTCTAGTCTTTCACCATTATTTAAGTATACCTACAGTTTTTATTTGAGGAGTAAACTGTGAAACTTATACCTCACCACATACTGCTACTCATCTACTCATTAAAGATAGCTACCTCCAAGCTCACTACTTTAGTAATAAAAATCTCCTCTCTTACCAAGTCATTGAGGAGATGAAAAATATGACTCTCGATTTGGGCAAGTACTTAATGATCCAGGTTATATCATTACAATTCGTAGCATCATCTGTTGTAGGAATTTCACCTAACTCACCTGGTAGCATCGTTACTCATTTAATGCTTTGGCTGAGCTGCTTTGTAATAATCATTACTCATTAAGATTCACTTGGTCTTTTACTTAAGCCTGAAAGCCATTATAGATAATCTCTATCTACCGAGGCAACCTTTATTTATACTCCCTGTTTACTCTGGAGTTGAATAATAGGGCGTAGAGCACCATACTCTATGCCTATTAAATTTTCCCTGGTTTATACCAGTATTTCTTGTTGTTATTGAACTTGATTTTCATTCGCAAATTGGGGTTGTATCAATTACACCTTCAAGACTCTCATCTTCTAATCTTGAGTAATCAAAATCAGGAGATTTAAGAATCTCAGGAACACATCTTTCTTGGAAAGCTTCGATAAGGGCAGGCTTATCAGCTATAGACGCTTGCTTAATTTGAAATATACATAAACCTATAACAAGGAATAGCTCCTTTGAGACTTCATATTCCTTTCCTTTGTAATTGATTGAGTACATATGTAATAGATTGAGTACATACTTATATTCTTTAGCTAAAACAAGCCAATTAAGTTTCCACATCTTAGATAATAGTCACTATGACCAAAGTCATCATAGAAATAGTGACAGTTACACTCACCAGTCTTAGCATACTTTTCTTTAGCTGCTTTGACTTCTTCCTCTGGAACTTCAATACATTTAGTTTCTGGACTTACCCATACTTCTCAGTATAATTGTTGTTTCATTATGAAATTCTTTTGATTTTACCAAATTTTTCCTGATTCAGACAACACACCTTTAAGAAATACTTTTCCTACATGACTCGGTTTGTATATCTTTCTCATATTAGGGAAATCTCCAACAAACATAGTAGTAGTTAGGACATTCCAGTCCGAAGACCATACATGTTCCTCACCATATTTTTCTCTACTTATAGCTTTCAGTGCATTGTATATTTTAATACAATCTTCAGCTTCCTTCCTATGCTCAGTTTTTAACTGATTGTGAAGGGCGTTGTATAATTTGCTCATATAGGTCTATAGAAAATGTTGTGTGCCCGTATTTTTAATAACCAGAGCTAGAAATCAAATTGAGGAATACTCCTATGAGAAATCCCCATAAAGCACACCATAAATAAGTCTTAGGGTCTGAAACTTTGTCTTTGTTAACAAAGTAACAAATTACACCTACAAAAGGAAATAGGAATGAGCAAATTCTTGCACCTGTTCCTGAAGGTTTTTTAGTGCCTTCCATTATAATTAAAATTAAAACTTAAATTAATATTGTTTTATATTGTTTATAAATATTTCTGTCACAACATCCAAATTCATTGTTTCTACTTATTATATTTAGTATATGGAGGAAAAGTGAGTCTTGGCATGTAAAATCTGCCTCTACCAAATTCTGACTTACTATAGTCATTTAGAAGATTAGTCACCTTTATGTAAAGATCTTTATTGAGACTTCTCAAAAATGGGTTAGCACTGTATATGGTGTCATCACTATATAATTTCTCTCCAGTTTTATAATCGTATATCCCTAACCAAAAGGCACGCGGAATTTCTGATACCCATCGTTGTGTATCTTTACAAAACCAAGTTCTCATAATTAGATCTATTAAAAAATTACCCACTCCAGCATTTTCTAACTGGTATATCTCAAGACCTGTAATCTATAGTAGAAGAACTCTCTCTCTGATATAATCTACAATACTTAACGTCTGTGGAATCAGACTTTACTCCTGTTCCAGTACTGAGTAGCCTCTTCCTTAGTTGATTTGTACACAATCAGAGCTAAAGTCATCTACGTTCGTGTAGTAAGCAAGTAGTAAGTATCTTCGAAAGTGGGTAATTATATTATTGGCCGAACTCTTCAAATTCAGGAAAGAACCATAGGAGGAAGAATACGAATGCAGCTAAACCTATAAGTATTAAACCTATACTAAATATAGCTATAAATATCTCATAAGCAGTCTTATCTTCTTTCCAATATTTGTAAATTATGTGTCCACCACTAGCTTTGTAACATTTCCATTGGATTTTAAGGCTAATGTAGGGGATACCCCAGAGTATAATCCAGAGTATAATGATTCTTACATATAAATGCATTTTGTGTGTTAGTTAATAATAGTGCGGGTGAGAGGATTCGAACCTCCACGGATTTCTCCACTAGATCCTAAGTCTAGCGTGGCTGCCATTTCACCACACCCGCAGGTAGGACAAGTTATACTCCTGTCCTAAGAGTCTGGTTATTACCAGAGTTGTTTTATCATCTTTTAGTTTGAGACAATGTTACTGTTCCCCAATAGTATGAGATCTCGGAAAGGAAATTTTCATACTTCCTCCCAAGCTCTATACACCGAGGAGAATGTATTACTACTCCTGTCACACGAGACGGAGTTGTGGAAGCAATACACATAAGTATTGCATCTGGTGTCTTATTCCTGCAATAGAGAGTTCCCTGTTCAATTGTAGGATGCTCCTCTACTACAGGTTTAGCGTAAGTCTCTGGCTTCATCAGTGACAAATTTCATCGAAATGATGCTCTTCGACATCCTTCATGCTGGCAAGCTTTGCAAGTTCACTCTTGATTTCGTCGAGATCTTGGGCAGTAACCTTAAGAGCTTTGTTAAGATTCGAGCCAATACGATTGTACATCTTCTGAGTAGCCTTCGACTCTGCAATCATCTGACCTTTCTTAAGGTCAAATTGATCTTCAGGAGCACATCGCGCAATACCTCGTACAGTACCTGCGCTGTAGTTCAATCCCATGGTCTTTACGTGAGCAGTCATGACACAGACTACTACCTTTCCACTCTGGTGGAATTTGGTCTTTTGATAAATTTTCATAACTTATATAAGTTAAAAAGAGTTTCTGGTTAAAAACCTGGGACAAGCTTCACAGCTAACCCAGGGTAAGAAATTTGAAACATTGACAGAACTTATAGTACAATAAGTTGTACTCGGAGCGGGGATCGAACCCGCAAGGTCATTGCTGGCCGCTTGATCTTAAGTCAAGTGAGTTTACCTATTTCTCCATCCGAGCCCATAAGAGTTTATTTAGTTAAAACAGCCCCATTTTCAATTGCTTCAAGGACTCTTTTAACACAGTAGTTCACAGTTTCATTGTGTTTACACTTACCAATAGGAGTGTTAAGTATACTAACGAGAGATACTAAACATTCCTGATCAGTACGTTCATCTTCTGCTAAATAAGGTTCCATATTAGTTACGTTGAAGAAATACTGATGCCCATTCAGCAGGATGGTCAAAGTCAGCAGGATTCATATCGCGGCTCAGAGAATACTTATACCAACAGTCAGGAAGCTTGTAATATCCTATGTCACATGCATCATGTGCATCAGGAATGTTAATGAAAAGTCTTGCAACGCAACCATATGTATAACTAAGGTCAATCTCCAAGATTAACTCGGTGTCAGGGGCAAGATCTTCTTCTTTAATTGAGTCCAGAATCAACTGTTGAGCTTCGTCAGTCAGAATCTCTGATTTCTTAAGGCGCTTTTCAGCATCCTTACAAAGGAATGTAATTGATTGTTCCATAATGTAAAATTTGAATGTTTGTACTCCCTACAGGATTCGAACCTGTGACCTACGGATTAGAAATCCGTTGCTGCTGTCCAGCTGAGCTAAGGGAGCCCAATTGTTAAGGTTGTGCAAAGAACAGATGTATATCCTCTTTTAGAATATAGGTATATTCTCCTATATCATCGATATAACGAAAGTTATTGCTTCCTACTATAACTTCTAATTCATATTCCTTACCTACTGTAGTTACAGAATTAGGACATTTGATACACTTTCGAGGACCTAGTGTAGTAACCTCAATAGGAGCTATAGTCCTTAGGAATATTATACTAGGACCTACTCCTATAGCTCTACCACATTCGCCTGCATCTCTCTTATAGTTCCCAGTACATATACAGCCTGTGCCTGTCCTAAATACGCAATAATTTGTAGTATCTTCTGCTGCAAAGCACCATAGAGTTGGATGTGCCTCTGCAACTCTAAGCCAAGTATTACAACCTGCAGGTTTAAAAACTTCTCCTATCTTTCTCATAAATTACAGTATTTTTCATTAAAAAAGGGTAGGGCTTTCACACCCTACCCCTCGAAAGGAAGTGTTTGTGCTTCAGGATATAAGACCGACATATATCCTCAGTTACTAGCTGGTAATTATCTCAGGGTTTTATTTATAGTATATAGGAACCCTTTGCCATTACTAGGCAATAAACCTACTGGTTTATACTCACCAAGTTTTTCACTCCTCGGTCTCAGAGTGGTTACAATTACTCTTGTAGGATTTGAGTAACTGCTTAATTTCTTCAGCTACTGCTAAGCATTCTTCTTGGATTCTTGCAGTTTCACGTAGAAGTCTTTCAAATTCTTCAGAAATTGTTTTCATAGTAGTGAAAGTTAAATAGTTAATATTACTAAATATACTTCCACTTCTCCCAATATGCGGAGAGTGAGGGATTCGAACCCCCGGTACGTTGCCGTACAACAGTTTTCAAGACTGTCACCTTAAACCACTCGGACAACTCTCCAGTTAATAAAAAGATAGCTATTTAGCTTCTTGCCTCAGGTTGCTATCAAGAGGAGCTCTTTCAATCTACCCTGCCATTTTCCTGCAGTAGCTACGTCACCTCACCTGCCATTCATGAATTACGTATTTATCCAATGGCTGTTGCTGTCTTAGTTACGCTTCAAGCAACCACTTTCTTTATACCTACATGAGACCTCTAACCTTCAGCTTATTCTGTAGATCTACTACAGCAGCTTCAGGGTCAGACGTAGGTGTTGATTCGATAAAATCACTGTAGGATGCAACCCACTTGTGATCTTCAGGTAGGTAATCCAGGGTTACACCAACTGAATAGTCATTATCCTGGTCATCAGTAACCAGAATATTACCTTCACCATCCTTAGTACTGGGATAGAGTACAGGGCAGGAAAGTAAGAGATCTGTGAGATTCATGATTACTTCAGATTTGCGTGAATTTCCTGGATCTTCTTGAACTGATTCTCCGTGAAAGAATTTTGAGCTTTCATATCCATGTAGAATCCCAGTTCAGCATCACTGATACCATGATTCTTATGGAGGAACTGCAACTCACGGAATGTCAGAAATCGACCGATGTCTTGAAGAACACGATCTCTAGTGAAGACATTCTTATGCTTCGCTAGATAGGAGCTAAGGAGCGGTATGCTCATTATCTCTAAATTCTGAATTTTTTTCATGTGAAGCGAGAAGAGTAAGTATTAAACTCTTAGGATTGAGAATAAAAGCAATAATCCATCCCATCACAATATCTATTACTCTCATAAGTAATAGTACTAATAATGGGATAATAATTAAAGCTAGTATGGATACTAATTCGAAAGGCATACGAATATCATCCAGAATAAGGCTGCAACCCACATGTAAAGCATGCGATCTATAGCCAGGGCATTCTTCTTCTTTTGGTACTTCTCATAGGTTGCTGTTGTACCTAAGCCAGGTTCATAGACATCCCTCGGGTTGTTTAAGGTTTGTACCAAGTTGTCCAGGAAGCAAAATGTTGCCACCAGGGCAAGGAGTAAAACGATCCAAATCATTGTAAATCAGAATTAATGGTGATAGTGCCATGAAAGGCAGAGAATACGCTTTTTTCTAATACCATAACTTCCCCGATCTGATAGTCCGGACAACCAGTGTATAATACTACTCCCACAAACTCACTTTCATCTGTGTCAACCGCACCTTCACATTCATCTGTAACCATAAAAACTGCTAAGTTGTAGGTTACAATATCTCCTATGTTAAACTTAGGTTTATCATGAGAACCAATACTTACCTTAGTCATTTCTCGTAGATTTAAGTGTTATAGAGCCATTAGTACAATATACAAGGTCTCCTACCCCGAATATATTCAGGGTAGAAGGATCCTTGTATTTGAGAACTTTAACGGTGATCATACACTAATAGTGCTGGTCGTTAAAGTGATAGATAATCTTAGTATTAATAGGTTTATGATGCAGAGTATCCCACGTGGAAATAACCTGTATACGGCTGAATCGTTTGCCTTTACCTACATTACTGGGGCGTACTTTGTACATATTTGTACCACGTCGTGCAGATCGTGCTGCACTTGCTCCTCTTGCTTTTGACATGATAATGATGGTTTAGTTGGCCATCTTCTTGGCCTGGTTTAGAACGTAGTTGTTGAATGTTTTCTCCATGAATTTCTTGTAGGAGATAGGCTTCTTTCCTGCAAAAAACTTGCAGTTGTAGGAGAGTCGCTGAAACCCCGTATTCGTTTCGTCAATGCCAATCAGCTCCTGAAAGAGAGGCTGCTTAGTCTTGGGATTGGCGATGACCTTGTGGCTGTAAGAACAACCTTTAAGGTCCATGTTGAGGTCAAAACGCATCTTCGGCGATGCTTTTCCTGAATTGGGAATAACGGTAAGCATAATGATTTGTGTAATTAAATGTTAGTGATTGTGTAATAAATTATTAAAAAAATTACTGCATCTGACTTAGTTAACTGCTTCCCATTAGAACTATCTGCCGCATTAAAGGGGTGACGCTGGCACTGGTATCTCACGAAGTATACCGAGCTGATAGACTAATGAGTTGTGTTCTACATTGACTCCAGATTGTATGTCTTATGAGCCATTATCCAGGGACTGCTACATTCAAAGCAAGTTTAAATAATTTGGATCTAGACAGTAATAATTTGCTAATTTCTCAAAAAGGTAGGCATCTCTGAGATGTTTACCAATTTGCCAAAGACTCTGATATATTCACCAGCCTTAATATGAGGTCTTTTAGGACGCTTGTACTTGCTGAGTGCTGATAATACCAAAGCTTTCTTAGCAACCGTAGAATAGGCTAATTTAGCCCTTTTTATAGGTTGCATGGCTCACAATCGTACCATTATGATTACGCGAAGGGCCCTTTTCGATACGACAGAGGACGAACTGCCGACATTCTTGCATCCTTGATACAAGTCCCTGATAAATGAAATATTTCATCTCTTAATAGAGATTAAGTTCTGTAGAATAGTACAGCTATAATTTCTGCTATTAACCCTATTATAGGAATAAATGCACAAAATTTAATCCAGTCCGGTATGTTATACTCGGCTAAATTAATCAACGCACATAGCTGTAGACAATACATTAGGAATAGAAATAATAACATCATAGAATTAAAATTTAGTACTGGCAGAGGGACTTGAACCCACGTGTAACCAACTACCCTTTCTACAAGGTATAAGCTTGAGGGGATATGCCAGTTCATTTTAATATAATTATTAAATTAGTTCCTGTAGGGAGATTCGAACTCCCCTGTCCATGCTACCACAAATAGGTATAATGTGATAACATGGTTCTCCTATATTACTCAAAGTTAAGGGTGAGTAACTATCAGGAATCCTTAGGTCAAGGCAAAATTATTACCTCGGGCAATGAGGCAGCTATGACAATTAGTCATACACCGACCGCATTTCAAGCCCAGCTATTGCAGTTAGCCTACCTGTTTATCATTAATATCTGCAAACTATTAATATTATCAGGTAATATTCATCTTGGACATTATAATCAGCCTTTGATGATATAAGATTGTGCATACCGCCTATGTGAGACAGTTAAAAGTGCCAAATACGGTTTAAAGAACGTTGACAGTATGCACCAGTAGGTAAACATTTCTCAATGGATACTACTGTTTATTATTTCTCGTTAACATAAGATATTCTTTTCTTGAAATATAGGGAGCACTATTAGGTTGAGTTTTACTTAGCTTAGCTTGAATCCGTAATACCCAATAAAGCTGCTTCTCAGTTAATGGCTTATTATAGGATAATTTAGCCAAAATACTTGACAAAAACTCGTATTCCCATTTGCTTAAAATATGATAATATTCATACAATTGCTCAATATAATCCTCGTTAGTGGGAATTAAAGTTGCTCCTATAGAGTTAAGATGTGCTCGGGATCTTGCCCTTACAAAATCACTATCTATAATGTTATATAACATGATGTTATGAGCACAATCTTTGCCTATACGAAGCAAATTCCCATTGAGATTATTCTTTATGACAACAATCTTATGTATGTAGTGAGTACCACAAATACATTTAAAATCATTGTTTAAAGAATACTCTAAACTGTGTCTACTCCACTCATTTAGTGCAAGATTAAAATCTTTCTGGTTGACACTATGTGAAAGTAAAACTGCTTTAAATTTATCAGATTTGCTCATAACTTTAAGTTATAAAGTGAATATTCTAAGAAAACTCATAGACTCTACTAATATAAAGCCTATGAGTTATTGTGCTTGGATAAGGGATCAACCTCAACCAGGCTGGGGCGTTATTGACATCGGGCAATATCAATAACTGTACTCATCATTAGGGCTTGATAAGTACACTATTTAAGAGTTAGTGAACAAATTCCATACAGTATATCATCAGCTATTAACACATAGTTTTACATAAGATTAATACGAAAATGATTCTAAGGTATGAAATTTTGACTGAAATATTCCGAATGAACAGTTACTCCAAAATATATTTTGAGGCCGTAAAAAGGCCCTTAAAATGCGAAATAAGGGTATTGGGGAGATAATCCCTCACTCTAGATTGTACAAATTAATGAAAAGGAGAGTATTTTACTCCCCTTTCACAATACTTACAATAGCTTTAGCAGCAGGTCTAGCATCTTCCCAACTGTAGAATCTAACTACAGGGATATGATGAACATCCCACTCAGTAGGTTTATCAACAGTTCCGAAGATACCAACAGCTTTAATATTCCAATCATTGTCACAAGCTACAAGATTAGCCTTAAGCTTATCATTAGAGGCATCGGTGTATTTGAAAACACACTTGATACCAGCAGCTCTGCAATGATGGTATACTTCAGCAGCTAATTGTAATGAAGTCCCAAAGTGTAAAGGATTACTTCTCATACAATAGAGTTAAATTACCAAATCTCTCACGTGCGTATAATAAATAAAGTAATTACGTAGTAATTACTTATCTCTTAAAGATAACATTACGAAGTAATGTTTATTATAATATACACGCGAGGGATGACTATTTATCCTGATAGGAAATTAATTTCCCATCGTAAATACTCACTAATACAAGTATTGTCCATTATGATAGGAAACTTGAATTACGGTAATGCATACTTGGAGAGATTCAAAAAAATATCTCCCCACACCCTAGTGATGAGTGTGAGGAGAAAGAAGTGGCCTACTTCAGAGCGAAGTTGACCTTTCCCGAATTCAGAGCTTCGAGAGTACTGGTGGCGACTACGACAGCATCGCCAGGATTGTAGGCAACCATCGAGACCTGGATGCGATCCTCGTCATCCGTCCAGACAGTCATGCGGGCATTCAGACCCTTCTTGTAGTCCGTGATGGTCGGAACCTTACCGTCGGTGAACGTGTTGGTGAACACGAACTGACTGCGAGGCGTGTCATCCCCTTCAACCTTGAAGAAGATACGACGCCGGCGAGGATCCTCAACGGGATTGCCCTGCTCGTCACGTACGAACTCACGATCACCAGTGGGCTCACCATTGGCATCGAGTTTTGCGGTGGACTTGAAGACCGGCTCGATACGAGAGATCACGATGTCCAGATCCGTCTCGTCCTTCCGGAGATTCACCGCATACAGCTTGCCGAGAATATCAGCTTTTGCCATAACTTGATAAGTTTATGATACGTTGTAACCTGCTTTGTGTTGGCGAGGCTACGATTAGGCCAAGAGGTTTCCGTAACTACGGTGCAAGATGCACTGATCGTTCGGTCCTCCGAAGGCTGGCCGGGTCGCCTTCTTTAACCCTCCTCAGAAACCTGACGGGGGGGAGAACCCCAAAAGGGAGCTGGGAGGGGGCCTAAGTGGGGAATATGTCGCCCTCAAACATTTTCTCCGGAAAAAATTTTTATTGTAGAAAAAATTTTTATTTTATAAAATTTGGAAATATGGGAAATTTTTTGTATATTGCAAAAGTTTTAAATTCACTTTATGGGCAAGAGGAATAATTTAGAGAAGGTAATAGATACTCTAAGGAAGGAGCAGTCTAGAGCCAGGGAGTTAAGTAGTCGCAGTACTACTAATGGAGAATTTTACTTTTATGATAGCATTGCCGAGCATTTAGGTGAGGTTATTCATGAAGTAGCAAGAATTAATGATTTACTAAGTTATGAGCGATCGTAAGAAGGTTCTAACACTAGAAGATTTTGAAGAGTTTTTACGAGACTACCCTATTGAGGGACCTACGGAGTATCCTTTAAGTGAGGCTACTTTAAATAAGTTTTTTGAGTATGTTAAAGAAGGCATGCATTATGCGAAGGAGGAGTTTTCAAGTAGGAGAGATTAAGGTTGAGGATTACGATCTTTCTATAGATTACGTAAGGATTAAGAAGTCCAAAGATTTTTTAGATTTACGGTTAACCTATGAGGATGGTAATTTAGTAGAGGTATCTACAGATTATAGAATTTTAGTAAAGTCGAGTAAGCGGCATAAACTTAAGAGACGATGAATACATTAGTAAAGATTAGGCGTTGGACGTGGGAGTTTCCGCAGAGTTTATTAGGGGCTATCTTATTGCCTTTTTATGAGAAGACACGATTAAAAACCTTTGAGTATAGGGATCAAGAAGTGTATATCTACGATAAATTTCCTGGGGGTATTTCCTTAGGTTATTATATACTATTAGACTACAATAGATATGATTGGAATAACAAGAATATCAGGCTTAGTTTAAAGAATTCTATTAAGCATGAGAGTGGTCATGGCATTCAAAGTAAGTGGTTAGGTCCGTTGTATTTGCCCACTGTAGGATTGCTTAGTGGATGTCATAATATTATTTGCAGGATTAAGGATCATTATCATAAGCGTTATGATTATTACAAGTTTTTTGTAGAGAGATCAGCAGATAAATTAGGGGGAGTTGTGCGATGAGATGGGAAGAGTTATCAATGTCAGATAGGTCTAATTTAATGAAAACCTATCTACAAAATGGAGTGACCCAGCTTAGTGATATGAGGGATCATTACAATAAGTTTGCTGATGGTGGTGAAGTAGATAATGTTCATAGTACTCAAGCTCAGGATTTCATAGCTTCGTGGTTATCTAATAGGCAAGAGCAGTTTCGTGAGAACTTTAGAAATAGTGGTTCTACAATGATTCCTTATAGTATATTGCCTAAGAGTTGGTCTGATAGAGCTGCTTTTAAAGAGTACCAGAATCAGCTAAAGAATTTACGTACTGTTAAGCAATATGATGTACTGGGTAATACGAAGTTTCCACATGTTCCTGACTCAGAATTTGAGTCTATAAAGAAGCTATCTAATCATACTGGAGGAGCTTATAATCCCTCTACTCATGCTATATCATACATTAGTCCTTATGCTGGTACTGATGTCCATGAGTTAACACACTCTTTAAATGCTGATCCTCAAATTAATGCTATTAAGTATGGCTTTGAGGGAGATAAGTTGCAAGAGGGTAAGCAATATAATTCTTATAAAGATTCTGCTAATGAGATCTACTCTCGCTTAATGCAGTTTAGGTATTTAAATAAGCTTGATCCTACTAAGAAATACTCAGTAGAAGATATTAAGAAATGGCGTGAGAAGTATGATGACACTGATATAGTCAATCGTTATACTGATGAATATCTATTACACTTGCTTAATAATGTAGCTTCTACAAAGTCTAGCCTTGAAAAGGATGGTAGGAAACTAGCTGCATTTGGAGGTCCTTTAAGAGATGAGTATGATAACCCTGATCAATACTATGACTACAAGACTGCTGAAGAAGTAGGAAATATGTATGATCCTAAATCTAAGCATTGGGCTTCGCGAGACCCAAGAACTGGTATGATTCTTAAAAATCCCAAACATCCTACTTTTGGTATGGCTATAAGGGAGGACCAATCTTCAGGGTATGCTCCGTTTATAGACTCTTCTACAGGGAGATATTATACTCTCAGACCTGAGGAATATGCTACTTCTCCTTATAAACCTACACTTCGTAGAGTTAATAATTTTGATGGTGGAGGATATACCGGAATTTCTATTATACCTAAAGTTGAATATACTGATTTTCCAATGACTAACTATGTAGAAAGAAGAGATATCCAAAAGGAGCGTGCAGTTAGAGCTGACATGACTCGCAGATTTGTAGAAGAAGAGAATGGCAAGGATAGATCAAATAGTGGGTATGATAAAAAGACTAATCGTTGGTATCCTCACGATAGTGTAGAAGGTGGTGAAAAGACTATAGGATATGGGTTTAAACTTAATAAGGGAAAGAAAGATCCTCTACAAAAAATTGTGGAAAAACAAGGTTATTTAACAGACGAGCAAGTTAATAATACTTTAGATAGTATAGCTGGAGTATATCTTGATAAGGCAAGAAAAATTTATGATAGCAGATTTAGTGAAGGATCCTTTGATAGCTTAGGGTTTAAGGTTCAGTCAGTCTTAGGAGATGTTCAATATAATCCAGGACTTAAAGATTATAAATTCTTAACTAAGGCAGCACATTCTGGAGATATTCCTAATATGAAGAGACATTCTAAGAGATATTTAAATAAGAGAGAACTTGGTAGAAATAAAGGTGTAGAGAGAGATTTAGACTCTGTTAGATTAGGATTTTATAATCCTTTTGATTATTAATTTATTAAATTTGTAAAATAACTGCTAAAAAATTTGGAAATGTCAAATATTTTACTTATCTTTGTATAACATTTAAAACTTAAAGATATGGCTTGTAAGAAGAAAGGTAAGGGTAAGGTTAAGAAGTAATTGAGATCGTGTGGCACTACATAGGTGGTTGTCAATAAATCCTATTATTCATGTCAAATGCAGCAGGTTCTCTGCTGGCACGGGTTAGGGAGTACCCTTGGTAATGTAAAGTTCTTTACAAAGTCCATAAAACTCCTTCTTTGGGAGATGGCTGAATGGTCTAGGCACTTGACTGTTAATCAAGGTTACGCAGGTTCAAATCCTGTTCTCCCAGCTAATTAAATTTAACTTTTATGAGCAAGAAAACTTGGATTAAAATTGGGATTGGTACAGCTGTTGTTTTAGCTGTTGCCGCAATGATTAAAATCGTCCCTTTTTATGGGACATTGTTGAGTCTGTGCAGTTATGCTGCAGGTATCGCTTCCTACTGGGCTATTGATAAGTTTGGCAAGGAAGTAGTAAATAAGGAGAAATAATCAATAATTAATTATGGAAGCAAGAAGAAAGTATTACACCTTTGGTGAAGCCTTAGGTAAAATTATGGAGGATCCTGATAATCTAGTCATGACAAAATCCAAATATGCCTCAACAGGCAGTGTAATTATGGAAGTCCTACCTCATGTAGATTATGAGTATCCTAAGAAACCTATGCTAATGTTGGTGACTCCCATTGGAGTAGTAGAATATGTTCCCTCACAAGAGGATATTCATAGTATGTCTTGGTTTATTCTTCATAGAGAATGTATTGATAAGGGAAAGGATGAAAAGGTTCCTGAAGATTTAACAGAAGATGAATTTAGTCCTGCTAGCCAAAAAGCCTTAGTTAAGGAACTAGCAGACGCTATTACTGAAATGAATAAACTTATTAGTAAGCTTCTTTAATATGAAGAGTAAGGATATAGTATTTGGCTTAGATGCTCTTTCTGAGGTTAAGAAAGGAGTTGACCTTTTGGCAGATGCTGTAAAGGTTACCTTCGGACCTAAAGGTAATACAGTAGTTATATATGAGGATAACTATCCGAAGGTTACGAAGGACGGTGTTACTGTAGCCAGAGCTATAAATTCTTCAGAGCCACTATATGATGTAGGTGTACAGCTTGTCAAAGAAGCTGCTGCTAAGACAGCAGATATGGCAGGAGATGGGACTACAACATCAACTATCATCGCTCAAGCTTTAATCAATCTCATCTATCAGCAACTTGTTGCAGGTGCAGATCCTAAAGCTATAAGAGCAGAGTTAGAGAAATCCAATGAGGTCGCTAGGGAGGTTATTAAATCCCTAGCCACCAAAGTTGGTGATACTCCGGATAGCATCAAGCATATAGCTACTATTTCTGCTAATGGGGATGAATTTATAGGTACGCTAATTGCAGATGTTATATCAAAGATAGGATATGATGGTGTTATTACTCTAGAAGAGTCTAATGGCTTTGATACATATGCCGAAACCGTAGAAGGGATGCAAATTAATAAGGGATATATCTCTCCTTATTTTATTAATGACCCTGCTAATAGAGCAGTAGTATTAAATAATCCTAGAGTACTAATTTACAATGGTATTCTAAATAATGTTAAGGAGCTATTCTCAATCCTTGAATATATAGTACAAGACAATGAAGAAATCCTACTTATAGCTAATGACTACTCACCTGAAGTAATTAATGCTATAGTTAGGAATGTCCAAAGAGGATTGCTTAAAATAGCAGCAATTCGAGCGCCTGGTATAGGTGAATATAAGAAAGATCTTTTAGAAGATATTTCAATAATTACAGGATCTCCAGTATATGATAAACTACCTATTATACCTTTAAAGGGATATCCATCGTCAACAGATGATATTAAGTTAGGTACAGTTAAAAGAGTCGTAGTGACTTCAGACAATACTACTATTATTGGTTCAACTGAAGCTAATGAATCAATTAAAGCAAGAGTAGAGATGCTTAAGGAGTCATTAAAAAACGATTATCCTAAATATCTTATAGATGATATTAAATCTCGAATTGCTAAATTATCTGGTGGAGTAGCTGTTATTTATGTAGGAGCACCTACAGAAATTGAAATGTCTGAGAAGAAAGATAGGATTGAGGATGCAGTATGTGCTACTAGAGCTGCTATTGAAGAAGGAGTAGTTGTAGGAGCAGGCATTATACAGGAAGACATCTCTAAGGCTTTAGAGAAGAAAGGATATTATATTTTAGCTAAAGCTCTCATGGCATGTAGAAAGCTTATTCTTGACACTATGCCTATCTATTATGAAGATGCTTTAGAGTCTAATATTTTAGACCCTGCTAAAGTAACAAGAGTCTCTATAGAGAATGCGCTTTCTGTAGCATATATGTTCTTATCTACTAAATGTGTAATAATTAATGAGAATGAAGCATCTAACAGCTTATATTGAGGCGTTTAATGAAGCTTATACTCCTCCCTATAAGTTAATATTATGGGGTCCATTCTCAGCTGAAAATAATAAAGTATCTATTGGTCTAGAACTTCAGCTCTTATATGATAAAGGATTTCAGACACTTTTTATAGTAAGTGATGAATCTGAGGATATGACAGAGAAAAATATTAGTTCTACTGAATTAAGAATTATTGACGCTTTTAGAAAAATAGATTTTAATCAATATCTTAAACAATGGAAGGAGAATTAATTAAGCCTAAATGTCCTCCTTTAGAGTCTCCTTCCGATTTTGAGAAGGTTAAGTGGAGTAAAGAGGACTATAATAGAGAGCCTGTATTCTACTGTAAAAAGTGCCTTAGTTTAGCAATTATGGCCTATAATGAATCAGGCATCTCTGAATATTGTAATGATTGTGGTAGTACAGATATATCTACAACGTCTATTAATGAATGGAATGCTCTCTACAGAGCTAAATATGGTAAAAATTTTTAATTATGGGAAAGAACATGGAAGCAAAACAGCAGGAAAAGCTTACTTATGATCAAGTTAAAGACATTGCAAATAATCTTCAGACGCAGTTGCAGACTCTTCAGAAGGAGTATAATCGCCTTATGGTAGAGTACAACAGAGCTATGGAAGTTGTTATGGGCAAGCGAATAGATAGTTTGTTTAGTGTACTTAAGTATAGGGAGCTCTTTAATGAAGATTTCGTAAGTGATGCTATTAACAGCATTGAGGGTATGCTTACTATTAAAGAAGCTGAGCCTGAGAATTACTCAGACGAGCCTTGTTGTGATTGCCAGAAAGCAGTAGAGTAATGAGTAAGAGAGATATGACTAAGAATACTGACATTGTATCTATTTCTACCAATTTAAAACCTACTAATCTTAATTTTTTTAAATTATGGTTAGAGTTTCTAAAACCTTTACATAGATTACCTGGTAGAGAACTTACAGTGTTAGCAGCATTATTACAACGTAGATTTGAGTTATCTAGAACGATTACAGATGATGATATACTGGATAAAGTTTTATTTACTGATGAGATTAAAAAAGGTATTGTAGGAAGCTTAGGCATATCTCCGGGAAACTTTCAGTCAGTATTAACAAATCTACGAAAAGCAGGAGTTATTACTAATAATACAATTAGTAAAAGATACATTCCCTCTTTAGAATATGAAGAGGACTCTTATAGGCTATTACTAAATTTTAGGATTAGTTATGATAAATAATAAGACTCTCCAAGATATAATTTTGGCTGCTGCTAAGAAATTAGATATGCCAGATGACGTAGTAGAAATAGCTTATAGAGAATATTGGAATTGGGTTAAGAATACATTGGAAAATGTTCCTGTAAATGAGGAAATGACAGAAGAAGAGTTTACAAAGATGCAGACTAGCATTAATGTTCCTAGCTTAGGCAAGTTTTATGCAACATATTCCCGAGCTCAATTCCTTAATAAGCGATTTAAAGAATATGCAAAGAAAGCAGTTCAAGATAAAGAAGGTGACACCTCCGTTCACGAAGATGATAGTGACATCTAATACTTACACTGAGGAAGAGTGTGTAAGTGAAGCAGGTCTTATTGAAAAAGACTCTGTAGGTATGCTTAAAGAAGTACAGGAAGTTATTGCTGTAGGACCTGGAGTACGAGAATATAAACCTGGGGATCTGGTACAGATTGACTTCTCAAAGTACGCTCGGAAGCGTTTCACTAAAGATGAGACCAAAGCAGACATGCCGGATGAGTTTTATAATGAAACTCTAGATTTTGAGATCCCCATGTTTGAGATAGATGGTAAGGTTGCACTACTTATTGATAGTGCCAATATCTTCTTTAAAGTGGATGAATTTGAGTGGGAAGTAACAGAAGTTACTCCTCCGAAGGCTAAGAAACTAGTATGTTAATTTAACGCTCCCTATCACAAGTAGGGAGCTTTTTTGATATGAAGCTATTTATATATAAGGACTATAATTTAAAGAAGATGCATATGCTCTAAGAACATTTAAGAAACTTGTAGATAGGGACAGGACTAAGGATAAAACAAGGGCTATGAAAGAGTTAGCTTACTTATACTTTATGTATGATCCAAGGTCAGATTTTTCCTTCGAAATTATAGAGGCAGACAGAGATTTACGTGTTAAAGATAGTATAGGATTAGAAGCTGATTGGAAACCAGATAAGCAGGTTTTAGAAGCTATAGAACTTTATAAATACCTAACTACAACATCTTCTTCTTTACTATTACAAGATACAAGAGTTATTATTGATAATATTCGTAATACTTTTAGATCTATAGATTTAACAGAGAAAGACGCTAATGGTAAACTAGTATTTAATATAGGTCAAGTTATGACCGCAGTAAAACAAGTCCCTAGTCTTGTTAAGGAGCTTGCGGATGCTGAAAAAGCTGTATCTAAAGAAATTGAAGATATGGGTACTATGAGAGGTATGAAGCAAAAGGCGATCCTTGAAGATGGGATGAAATCATTCTTAGGAGGAGGTGATTAATGGTACTTATAGATACTAATAAATATCAGACACCTATTACAGAAGAACTTAGAGATTCTTTATCTACAGAAGTATGGAATGATTTCTTAGAAATTATCACTAATGTAGAATTTATTAAGAATCTTATCTCACCAGATCGTCAACGAGCTAAAGATAGACCTCGTGACTCTTTTGGCAGGATTATCGTAGATATTTGTAAGCCACATATATTAGAGAATATGGACTACTTTAGGCCAGCTGCTATACACTATCAAAAATATGGTTGCTATACTAAGCTTCGTCCTGATGCAAATCCTAAATCAGAGTTTGGTATGTGGTTAACACGAGAAGTTCGTAGGTGCTTAGATGGTATGGTTAGACCTGAAGATGGGGAATGGATTCCTGGAGATTTTTATTTCTACTTAAATTATTTACCTATTATTCAGACTAAGATACGTAAAGGTACTCGCATAGGTGATCGTGTTGTAGACTTTCCTGAATGCTGGGAAGGTGTTTATCTTAGGGCTCACTATCAATATCAAGCCCGTAATGGTGGTTTATATGATGATTTTGTAGGAGGAAAGCATTCTGTTGAGATTGCTTCTCGTGGTAAATCGAAGTCATATTATGCAGCTGCCATTCTATGTAAATTCTTCCTCTTAGGAGAGAATTCTATTTCTTATGATAAGGTTAAATGTCTTGTAACGGCATATCAGAAGGAGTATCTTATTAAGGACGGTACTCTTAACAAATTTATTGATGGTATAGATTTCTGTGCTAAAAACACTCAATTTCCTCGTGCTAGACTTAAGAACTCTCTTTCAGAGATGCAGTGGATTTCGGGGTATATCGATAAGGATTCAATGATTCCTAGGGGTTCTCAAAATGAAGTATTAGGGGTAGCTGTTAAAGATGATCCTGACAAGATTCGTGGTAAACGTTCGAATAGAATGCTTTATGAAGAGTTTGGTACTTTCCCGAAATTTCTAGATGTATGGCAGACAGCTTTACCTAATGTTCAGGAGAATGCAGCTGCGGCTTTTGGACAAGCAATAGCCTTTGGTACAGGAGGTTCTGAGGGTTCAGATTTTATGGGAGCTCTTGAGATGATTAATTATCCGGATGGTTATTCAGTATACTCTCTCCCAAATGTTTTCGATAAAGGAGCTGTAGGAGCTAGGCGAACAATATTCTTCTTCCCTAGTTACCTTAATTCTAAAGGTTTTTACAATGAAGATGGTGTATCTGATGTTGTAGGAGCTATTTTAGAAGAGATTAAACATCGTGTAATCCTAAAGTATAACTCATCTGATCCTATTCAGCTCACACGTCGTAAAGCTGAGTATGCATTTACTATCACAGATGCTATTATGCGTAGGGATAGTAATATCTTTCCTTCTGATAAATTAAATGATCGTATTCTAGAATTAGATCAGAATCCTAAGAGTTTAGACGATATGTGGGTTGGAAGACTTGTTCAGACTAAAGAAGGGAAAGTTGAATTTACTCCAGATGCGGATGTAAAGCCTATTTTAGATTATCCTCATAAAGATAATAAGCTTGAAGGAGCTGTACATATTAATAAGATGCCCATTAAAGGTCCTGATGGCAAAGTACCTTGGGGACGATATATTGCTGGCGCCGACCCTTATGATGATGATGTGTCTGATACTATGTCTCTTGGATCAATCTATGTACTAGATTTATTTACTGATGAACTAGTTTGTGAATATGTAGGTAGACCTATGTTTGCAGAGGATTACTATGAAACCTGTAGACGTATTTGTTTATTCTATAATGCTGAATTACTCTATGAGAATAATAAGAAGGGTTTATTCACATATTTTTCTAAAACAAACTGTTTGTATTTACTATCTGACATTCCTGAGTTTTTAAAAGATAAAGAGATTGTTAAGGGAAATTTCTTTGGTAATAAGGCTAAAGGAGTTAATGCTACACAACCAGTTCAAACATATGGTCGTACACGCATCAGAGACTGGCTTTTAAAGCCTCTTAAAGTTGTAACGAAGGTTACTATAGATGGACATGAAGAAGAGGCAGAAATCACTATAAATAACATTAATAGGTGCTATTATAGAGCTCTCATGAAAGAGTTATCTATGTGGAATCCCGATAGCAACTTTGACCGATATGATGCCTTACTAATGTTAATGTTACTTCGAGAGCAAAAACTCATGCTTTGTGGTAATTTATCTCCTTCTGAGGTTATCAATGTAGATCAAGCAGATTACTTAGGTAATGATGATTTCTTTACTAGGAATTATGATTATAGGTTTGCTAAATATCTACATAAGGATAATTAGTAGTAGATATTTATGAAAAATATTAGCAAACTTTTGAACGCCTTGGAAATCTAAAGATAATTACTTATCTTTGTACAAATTATGTAATTAAGTTAATGCTATGATAGATTTAAAGAACTTACCCCCGCAGATGCTGTCTTATAGTAAAAAAACTAAGGAGTGGAGAAAACAGCATCTTGATTGGGCCGACAAAAGAACTTACTATTTTGGCAATATGGTGCGGAATTCTCTGTTGAAGAAGAGAATTAACTATAATCTCATAAATGGTGTTTTAGATATGAGAGATGTAGAGTTAATTCTTAATCCAGACAATGTCAATGCACTATATGTTCCAGAATCTATTCAGCATTTCCCTATTATGAACTCAAAGCTTCATGTTCTCCAAGGAGAAGAAGCGAAGAGAAGATTTGAATTTAAAGTTGTTGTAACTAATCCCAATTCTATTTCAGAGATAGAGAATAGTAAATTAGCAATGCTCCAAGAACAAGTTCAGGCTATGATAGAAGATGAGAACTTGTCAGAGGAGGAGTTTAATAAAGAACTAGATAAGTTATCTTACTATTTTGATTATCAATGGCAAGATATTATCGAAATGAGAGCTAGTACTGTTCTTTCTCATTACATGAAAGAGCTAAACATACCCAGAATATTTAATGATGGGTTTATGGATGCAATGATTTGTGGTGAGGAAATCTATCAATGTGATATTGTTGGGGGCGAGCCTACTTTTGAAAGACTTAATCCTTTAAAAGTTCATATTTTCAAAAATGGTTTTTCTAATAAAGTTGAGGATGCAGATCTAATAATACTTATAGACTTTTGGAGTCCAGGTAGAATCTTAGATACTTACTTTGATGTTCTATCTAAAAAAGATGTTGACAGTATAGATAAACTAGCTAGTACTTTTAGTAGTGATTCTATGTACAACATTGATGAAAGAAATGCCTTTATTAATACTGCTGAGATTGATGGCACAGATATTTCAGGAGGTACTGTAATAGAGAATTTTCTACTGATGGGACAATCTGGATTTTCAGCAACGAGTAACTACTATGATCTCCAAGGTAATATTAGAGTATTAAGACTTTATTGGAAGAGTAAGAGAAAGATCAAGAAGGTAAAATCTTATGATCCTGAGACTGGCGAAGAGCTCTTTGATTTTTATCCAGAAACCTACATTATAGATAAAGAAGCTGGTGAAGAAGAAGAGATCTTTTGGATTAATGAAGCATGGGAAGGTACTAAAATAGGTCCAGATATTTATGTTAATATGAGACCTAGGATAGTACAGTATAATAGACTTTCTAATCCATCTAGATGTCATTTTGGTATTGTAGGATCTATGTATAACCTTAATGATTCTAGACCTTTCTCTTTAGTAGATATGATGAAGCCTTTTGCTTATTTTTACGACGTTATCTACGATAGGCTTAATAAAGCTATTGCTGCTAACTGGGGTAAAATTGTAAAACTAGATCTTGCTATGGTTCCTAAAGGCTGGGAGATAGACAAGTGGTTATACTATGCAAAAGTAAATCATGTTGCTGTTACAGATAGCTTTAAGGAGGGAAATGGAGGAGCTGCTCAAGGTAAGGTTGTAGGAGCTCTAAATATTCAGTCTAATGGAGTTATAGATGCTGAACAGGGTAATTATATTCAGGAACACATTAATCTCCTAGAATTCATTAAAAATGAGATGGGAGAGGTTGCTGGTATTACTCGACAGCGAGAGGGTCAGATTAGTAACCGTGAAACTGTTGGTGGTGTTGAAAGATCAAATTTACAATCTTCTCATATTACAGAATGGTTATTTACAATGCATGACGATGTTAAAAGGAGAGCTCTTGAATGTTTCTTAGAGACAGCTAAAATAGCTATGAGAGGTAGAAATAAGAAATTCCAGTATATCACCTCTGATGGAGCTATAAAATCTCTTGAAATTGATGGAGACACTTTTGCAGATAGCGACTATGGAATTGTAGTAGATGCCTCTCCTGAAACTCAGAATCTCGCTTCAAAACTTGATACTTTAGCACAAGCTGCTTTGCAGAATCAAACTCTCTCATTCTCTTCAATAATGAAGATTTATACGTCATCATCTCTGTCAGAGATTCGTAGGACTATTGAGAAAGACGAGCAAGCTATTCAAGAACGTCAAGCTGAACAAGCTCAGCAGGAACAAGAAATAGCACAACAGCAAATGCAGACTCAGATGGAAATGAAGCAGGCTGAGATGAATTTCCAAGATATGCTTAATCAGCGCGATAATGACACTAAGATTCTTATTGAGCATATTAAACAATCTGGAAATGCAGAGAATGAAGTCCCAGAAGTTCAAGACAACTCTATGGAACGAGCGAAGTTAGATGAACAGATAAGGCAGTTTAATGAAAGATTAGCTTTTGATAAGACTAAGTTATTAAAGGAGATAGACATTAAAGAAAAAGATCTTGCTATTAAACGTGCTAAGCCTAAATCGTCTAATGTTAGTAAATAAAGTTAGGGGAGGAGGCAAATGCTCCTCCCTTTATTATTATAATTAATTATAACTATGACTAACGAGAAAATACTTTTACAGCTAGAGAAAGGTTATGATATAACAAATCCTCAGCTAGCGCAAGCATTATCTAATCTTGAAACTAAAATTTCAGAAGGTGGGGGGACAGATATTCCGGAAGAATTGGTTAGTTATTTACAAAATCTTAATGATAAAATATATGTATGTAATAGTACAGATGTAGTGAATCAACAGCTATCTTCTGAAGTAGTTAATACAATAAGTGCATCTGCTGCTATTATATTTTATGATATGGGGATCCTTCTTACAAAAGGAGGCAGAACTTCACTTGGTCCCATATTTGTTGCTCCTATGGGTAGTACAAATTTAAGAAGTTGGGTACTCAATACGCAAACTAATTTTGGAGGTAGTATAGATCTAATCCCATATCAGGTTGCAGATGTTGTATTATACACTCCTCAGACTTTAGGTACTTCACAAAAAGCCCAAGTGAGGACTAATATTGATGTTAAATCAGCCGACGAGTTAATAAATGACTCTGGTTGGATAGCTAGATTAAAAATCAAGCTCGGTTTAACTTAGCGAGGAACTTGTGCGGATAAGTAGAAATAATTTTTATAAATCAGTTTATTTTGTTTTGATATAAACAGCTAAAATTCTAGTACAAATGTATCCAAAATAAACTTTAGTGTTGAAATTATAAAATATGTATTCATATAAAACAGGATTAGGTCAGGTTTGGGTAGGGGCTAAACTCCCTCCCAACCCTGGCAGTAATATTATATGGTTGAGACCTTCTGATGATCATAGAGTATTGTGGGAAATTAGGACCTATAATATCTATAAAGAGAGATGGGAGGTATTAACTAGTGCTGCTCTTACGGCAGATGGTCTCCTAATACTTATTAGAGACCTAGAAAAGCGATGTAAATCTTTAGAAGAACTTAAAGTAGTATTATATGATACAATACAGAATCTTACTCCTGAGGAACAGAAAATTGCTCGTCAGAATATAGGGGCTATTTCATTAGAAGACTTACATCTTGATGAAAATGTTACTAGACTTGCTATAGAATTAACTATTAATGATGAGAAAGTTTATTCTGTTGTAACGCCTTTAGAAACACTTACTGAACATTACCGTAAGTTTTTAGCAGATCCTACTAAATATGTTTGGCAATTGTATCTTAAGGTAGGAGAGGATCAATTAGGGCTAGTTCCTTTGTTTATAATTACATATGGAGGATTACATATTGGATTCTATTCCCCCGATCTGTCTGGAGAGACGAAATATGTATCGCTAAATACTAATGGAGATGTTGTAATTAGGGCTACTGTAAATAATTATGGTCCTACACTTGTAGAAGTAGTTCAGTCTACCGGAGACTCCACAGAAAAAGTTATGTCTCAGAAAGCTGTTACTGAGGAGTTAAGTAAGAAGGCATCTCTGGAGTCTGTTACGGAGAGCATATCTGTTCATAATACGTCGACGATTGCTCATGCTGATATTCGTGAGTTGCTTAACACTTGTGTAGGCCTTCCGGCTTACGATTCGTCGTCTTATAAGATTACGTTCACGACTCTTGCTGGTGCGACTGTAGAGATTGACTTGCCTATTGAGCAGCTTGCCTTGCGTTATAATGCAGAGACCGAGAGCATTGAGTTTGATAATGCCGATGGTACTACCACGAGTATTCCAGTTAGTGCTTTTGTGAAGGAGTATGTTGGTTCTATTGGTGATCGGATTCAGGTTTCTATAGACGAGAATAATGTCATCCATGCCACGATTCTTAAGAATTCCATTGACTGGGATTGTCTTTCCTTTGAACTTCAGGAGCGTATCAACGATCATGTCACGTCTGCAGATTTTGCCACGAAGGCGGTTCGAACGGACATTACTCAGACGTTGTCTATAGAGGCTCAGAATCAAGCATTGAAAAACATCGGCACCGATCTGATGATTATTGATCTTGTCAATGGTCAGGCGACACTTACCGATGAGCAGGAGGCAGCTTTGTTGTCGTGTAAAGGAGTTATCTTGCGAGGTACGGTAAATGCAGGCAAGGAGGTACTTACTAAAATATATTTTAGTGACTATCAAGGAGGAGATCAAGTAAGTTTTTGGGCAGTAAGAAACAACGAATATATTTTACAGTGTGTTTACACTAAGTCAACTAAACTATTTCGTTTTCTCACATTGGCAGGTTTCATAGACCGTAATGCGGTATCTATAAAAAAGCAGACTCTGAATGCCACTCAACAGGAGCAGGCTCTTGCCAACTTAGGCATGAAGGTCTATGTCACCGACAGTAGCTTTTTAGGGTCTACTTTATCTGCTGAAGAGATAGAAGAGGTGTTTGTTTCTAAGGCTATTCTGTTTACTGATACGGGGGATTTGTTCTCATTTGGTGCTGCGTCTTCTTCACAGATTTATTTCTATAAATTTATCAATAGGTCATTTATTGGTTATATTACGCTTAATAAGCCCAGTGGTTTAGTGTCAAATGGTTCATTTGAATATCAGGATGTAAATGCCGTTTCTTTTAATATTGACCAAAGTAATGTTTCTAACGATAGGAAGAATAAAGCCTTGGGCAACATAGGTATTGATCTTGTTAGACTTCCGTACTCTCTTTTGGGTACCACACTGTCGGACGAGATGTTGGAAGTTGTCGATAATGCCAGAGGTATCATTTTAGTTGACACACCGTCCGATTACAGGAATCCGACGGTTTTCGTTAAGGGCAATAATGTATCTGGGTCTTGTATCTTCGTAGCCTTTGTTACGGGAAATACGTATTGTATATTCACGCTTAACAAGTCTACAAAATTATTGTCGGGTGTAAGTTCCGGTTTAACTTATGGAGGTTCGGTAAGATACGCCGAGGAACAGAGTCTTACTACCGCTCAGCAGGAGGTAGCTCTATCTAATATAGGGTTGGGTTTTGTCATTGTAGATTACTCTGAATTATCGACTACTTTATCCGACGATAGACTGTCTCAGCTTGTAAATGCCAAAGGATTTATCTTGACTAATACTCCTGATGATTACACACGCTCAGTAGTATTTACTGCTGGGACAAAATTAGTCAGTACTATTACTTTTTCTTCTATCGAGGATTTTCAGGATATAAATTATATTGTTTTGAACATTCCGAATAAGGTACTTAGCTTAGTTCAGACATCAAAGTTAGTAATAAGTAATTTTAATCAGAATTTAACTAATACTGAAAAAGACACGGTATTATCTAACATAGGACTTGATTTTGTGCATGTGGATTATTCTCTGTTGGGTACAGTCTTGAGTGATACTATGGCATCGTCTGTCACTAATGCTAAGGGTATTATTATAACGAATATACCAGATACTACTAATCTTCCAGATATTTATTTGTCGGGAGCCAAATCGTCGTCGAATATATTAAACTTTGTATCCTTTTACACGGATGGTACTTTATCTAATATTACGTTTACTATCTCTACTAAGGTTTTAGGTAATCCGTCATTTAAGTTGACTAATGCATATTCCGTAGTATATAATACATCTCAAAGTATTACTGATACTCAAAAGCAACAAGCTCGCTCAAACATTGACGCTGTAGGATCGAGCATGATTAAAGGAGTAGAGATAGTATATGGGACAGCTCCTATGCAAGAAGATAACATACTCTATATAGAGTTAGAAGAAACTACTTAACTTATGAGTCATAGAATAAAGACTATTACCCTAAATGGTAAAGTATTGGCCACAAATGATAATGCTCTTATTAAGAGGGTTATTTATAACGGAGTAATAATATGGTCTTATACTCCTCCTGTATCTCAGAATCTTGTAGTTGCCACTTATGAGGATGGGACATATAGTCTTTATGATGAGACTAAAGCAGGCCATCTTACAGGATCTTCTTCAGGGGACACTCCAAGTACTATTAAGAGAATCGTTTATAATGGAGAACAAATTTGGCCTAGTACTACTGAAGATTATCTAAATATTGAAAAAGATCATGTTTATCTTGATTGGACTAATAACTATACCGATACTAATACAATATATACTAATTTAACATTTACAATTAATTAAAACTATGGCAGTTACTAAACAAAACATTAATGTTGACCCTTCGACAGGTTCTGGTAATACTACCCTTACCTTTACAGCAAGTCCTGCTTCGTTGGGAAACCGTGTTGCTAAAGAAGCAACATTTACAGTTACCGCTCCTGGTGTAACTCCTAACAAGACCATTACAGCAACTCTAGAAGCTGCAGCTGAATTTGTATCGTTCGACGATGGTGTTGAAATGGCCGTTGCTAAGGATGGAGGTTCTGTAGTTATTACAGGTTCTTCGAACTCAGACAAACTTACGTTTACGAAAGGATCTGGTAATATTATTGGAGCTGACATTACGTCAGTTACTTATAAGGTTAATACTTCTACTGATGCAACTAATGGTACAGCTATTACTGGCGACCCTGGTGCTTCTGCTAAGTACACCTTCTCACTAACATTAGCTGCTGCTGAGAATACGACTATCGACGAGCGTACACAGCAGATTACTGTTACTACTACGGGTAATAAGACAGCAACTATTTCACTTAAACAAGCTGCTGGAGATGCATATCTTAACCTTTCCACTACAACTATTACAGTACCGCAGACTGGTTCGGTTACCATCGATGTTACCACTAACACAACCTTCACCGTATCCTAAGCGGAGTAATTTTTGTAAATTAGGATTATTAGTAGGGGGGGGGGGTATAACTGCCTCCTTCCTCTATTTTAACTTAGTAAAATTGTATTATGAGTATCCGGACTATTTCTATTCCTTGGGCATCTGATACTTCAGATTCTATTCATCTTCAGTGGGATGATAGTAGCATTACTGGTGGGCAGCGAGTGACTCTACCTGTTACTGTTACATCAGATTATAACTATACTGGAGAAGATAGAGAAACACTGGTAACTTTTCGTACTATAAGTCCTACAGATAACATTGTTAAACAGTCCCATGCCAATTGGGTTGCGGCAAAATTGAATGCTTCGGGTTTCGATGCAGTCGATAGTGGGATCTATATCGACCACACGTTAATACGAGGGAAACAGATCACTTATCGAGTAGAACTGAAAGGAGAGGATGCGCAGGCTTCGTCACTGGGATTTGAAATCAAAGTGCATTTCACAGATAACACAGATCAATGGATTGCACGATACGGCTCATCCGATATTCCGGATAGGGGGACTTTTGAGAAAGCATATACTTTCAGTTCGCAGATTCAAGATAAAGAGATTGAGTATGCGCGATTGTATCCGGTATTCAGATCATTGGATGGAGGTGAAGTGTCCGGAAAACTTTATGTCCGGCATGAATATGTAGTTGTAGGAAATAAGTTACCAGCAACATGGTCTCCATCAATTTTTGATCAAAATATAAACTTATTCTCGTTGTCTGAACTTGAACAAGGGGGCATTAATAACGGAACTGGAGTCCCGGCGGCAAGCAACAAGAGACTAAGATCAAAGAACTTTCAACCTATATCAGGTAAATATATATCAGTAGATTCACTTAATAACATTTATAAGTTTTTATGGTTATTTTATGACGAGGAGTATTCTTATATTAACAAGCCGGTAAGTTGGAATTGGATAACATCGTTCCCTACAGTAGCCGAAATTCCGGAAGGTGCTGCTTATGTGAAATACCAGATTACACGTAATGACAATGCAGTCCTAACCCCTGAAGGTGCAAAAAAAGATTGCTTGATTAAGGTTGGAATAGGGGAAGAACGTTTTGCTGAAAAAGCACTTAAGATTATTCAGACATCTGATAATTTAATTATAGCTACACATACTGATGTATGTAGTATATATTCATCCAATAAAGCTGGTATTAAACAATAATTAATTTCAAATATGGCAAATACTTTTAAAGATATTTCGCAGTTTACATTAAAGTCTGCAGCTACTGGTACAGAAGAATTTCAAGTTTCCGCTACCGAGAAAGTAACAGCGCAACAAATTGCTGACTTAGCAAGTAGTGGGCTTAATGTTTATACTGTATCTGAAAGTGAAGTTCAGAATCAAAAGATAGATGCTTCACGTATAGAGGAACTTAAAAAGTCTGTATTAATATTATTTCCTAATGAAGTAAGCTATATTCCTTATATTAAGGTTTCTGTAGATAACAGTAAAGCATATTTCATAACAGGAAGTATGCCTATTAACTCACAAGGTGAACCTGGAATTAATAATGAAGAAGAGCCTCCTTTTGAGCAGGTTAATACTGTAATGATTGAAGCTAACCTCACTACTTATGATATAACAATATTGCCTTATCCCATTATAAATAAGAGTTGGCTCAAAGAAAAAGAAGCTGTACAGGTTACTGCCTTTACTGAAAGTGCATTATTGGCGTTGCTTTCTAACTACAAAACAGGTGATTTTAGACCGTTTTACACGGGCAACGTTACGGCTTCTACGGATAATCAATTCCCAGAGTCAGGAGTATTTAATGGTTTCATCTCCATGGGTAGCAATGAAGGAGATTATTGCCAAATCTTCGCTTTCAAGACAGGTTTACCCAAGGCATACATTGGAGCTTGTATTGGTAGTACTACCCAGTGGACGGTCCTTGGCGATTCATCCAAGGGTCGTGGACCTATTCCGGGCTACAAAACTTTGGTAAGTTCATGGAGTTCCGCAGTAACTACCGGGTCAACGGGGATCATAAATTTTAGAGAAGAAATTCCTCAAGCGTCACAAATTCTCGTTGTAGCGCAGATACGTAGTTCTCCTACTGGATCAGCCACTATCAGAGCAAATGTACCGCTTACTTTGGCATCTATTAATAATAGTGGTCAAGGAATCCTCTTCGATTTGAGTTTACAGTATTTGGCCACTGGAACCAATATCGGTAGCATCCGGCTTATCTGTACCTCGCTTATTACCGGAGCGAACGGCGTACAAGGTATGAATACTATCGTCCAATCGAATAACCTTGCGAACGCAGGCGATATTATTCAGCTTTCACTGTACTATAAATAATAAAAATCCCCTCTAAAACGGAGGGGGATTTTAACTCTATTTTCCTGAAATGTTATAAATTCCCATATTGTATTAATATCTACTATAAATTATGAAATGGAAGTTAATAGCAATCCAAACACTAATAATATTAGTTCTTGGCGGGTTATGCTTCGGAGCTTATAATAAGATTAATAGTTTACGAGAAGAAGTCTCTGCTGCATATACTAATATAAAAGCGTATGCGGCGGAGAATGATTCTCTTACTAATGAGAAGAGAGCCTTTAAGTTTACTATTGAAGAGCTTAAATTTAGTAAAGATTCTATTAATAAGAAGTTATTAGAAGTTCAGAAGAAGCTTAAGATTAGAGATAAGGATGTTCGATATTTAGAATATCAACTGAGTATTGCATCCAAGAAGGACACTGTAATTTTACGGGATACGGTATTTCAACCTAATGTTAAGATTGATACTACTATTAGGGATAAGTGGTATAGTCTTAGACTTGGGTTAGAGTATCCTAATAAGGTAGCTGTAGAACCTAAGTTTAGGAGTGAACGATCCGTTGTGGGACATCTTCAGAAAGAGACTATTAAGCCTCCCAAGAAGTTCTTTTTATGTAGATGGTTTCAACGTAAACATAAGGTTCTATTGGTTGATGTAGTTGAGGAGAGTCCCTACATTTACTCCGAGACTGAGAGATACATTCAAGTAATCGAATAATGGATTGGTTTACATTGCTGGGCGCTCTAGGAGTATCTAACTTACTCTCAATAATTGTTACCTGGAAACTTGGTGGCAAGAGAACTTCAGATGCTAATGCAACTCTTGTTGAGATAGAAACTCTTGTTAAAATGCGAGAGTTCTACCGAGATGAAATAGCACGTCTTCTGAAGGTTAATGAAGAACTTCATGCAACAGTTAATGAGCTGTTACAGGAGCTTAAAGAGGCTAGGGGGGAGACTACTAATCGTCCAGAAATCCCTTAGTTATGGAATTACTCTTACAGCGTATAGATAGACAGGATTCATATACTGGAGGAAAGTTATATGTGAATGGTGTATATGAATGTGATACTGTTGAAGATACCGATAGAGATAAGAATTCTAATGGTATCTTTGATGGAGATGAGAAGAAGGTTATGCACGAAACTGCTATACCTAATGGTAGATATAGAATTACATTAGTAAACTCTCCTAAGTTTAGCCCTAAGGTAGATAATAGGAATATGCCTCTGCTAAATAATGTTCCTTCATTTACCGGGATATTAATACATTGGGGTAACAGTGCAGCTGATTCGTCAGGCTGTATCTTAGTTGGAAAGAATTACTTTAGTGGAAGAATATCTAACAGCAAGGTAACTTTCTTAGCTTTACTAGATAAATTTGACAAAGCTGTAGCTGCTGGAGAGCAGATATGGATTACTGTTAAATAGGAAATAAAGTAGTAATTATTGGTGTAATTTATTAGTGAATTTCTAAAAGTATTTTATATATGAAAAAATATTCATATATTTGCATTAATCTATGTAAAGAGATTAACTAATTAAGATTAAAATTTTTGGAGAAGTATGGAAGAAACTTTATCAATGGATTTACTCAATGCGTTCGGAGACGACGCTATTGATATTAAAATTGAGGAGGAAGATCTGGAGTTTGGAGCTCCCGATAATGATCCTCCTACAGATACCAGTACAGATGCGGACCCTGATCCTAAAGGGATTTTTAAGGGTAAGCAAGAGGGCGGAGGTGCTGAGGAAGGAGAAGGAGAAGATCCTGATCCTAGCTTAAGCGGGGAAGATACCACTAAGGACAAGGATCCTAGCGATAAAACTTCTCCCAATACACCAATACTTGCTTCCGTCGCACTGGCTTGTTACGAAGATGGTATTTTCCCGGACTTAAGCGAAGATGAAATCAAAGAGATAAAGGATAGTGAATCTTTCGCTGCAGCTTTAAAGAAGCAGATAGATGCAGGTCTAGATGCTGAGCAGAAACGTATCCGAGATATGCTTAATGCCGGTGTGGAACCTGATGTTATTCAGCGTTATGAGGGAGCTATTCAGTATCTCTCTGATATATCTGAAGAGGAGCTTGAAGCTGAATCTGATGATGCAGAAACACTTCGTAAGAAGATTATATATAGCGATTATATTAATCGTGGATTTAAGAAAGAACGTGCTCAGCGAGAAGTAGAGAGATCTATTAATGCTGGTACAGATATTGAAGATGCTAAAGCAGCTCTTGAAAGCTGTTTGGACTTCTATAAAGAAGAATATCATTCTATTGTTGAGGAAAGAAAAGCTGCTGCTGCTGCTGCAAAAGCTGCTCAGGAGAAACAGCTTAAAGAGTTTAAAGCTAAGGTACTAAATACTGATAAACCTTTTGATGGTATTAACCTTGATAAGGGTACTAGAGAGAAGGTCTATAATAATATGACTAAGGCTAGTTACAAAGATGAGGATGGTCATATTATGACTCCTATTCAGAAGTATATTAGAGAGAATTCTTTGGATGCTCAATACTACCTTTCTCTAATGTATACACTTACGGATGGCTTTAAGAATATTGATAAGCTAGTTAATCAGAAGTTAACTAAAGCTAAGAAAGGTGCTCTACGAGAATTAGAGCATAAACTCAACAATACTAGAACTTTGGATGATGGTAGCGTTAACTTTAATATGGAGCCTGAGGAAGAATCCTTTGACTTCATTGATAGAATTGACGTTTAATTAAATTAATAAATTATGCAACTAGGTAAATTTCAAATGAAAGCCTTCACTTCGTGGAAAGGCTTAACCCGAGATAACCACATCGGAGCTATTTTTGGTCGTGCACCTCAGAAAGCTACTAATATTATGGTACAGCTTCTGGCTCAGCATCGTGGTAAGAGCCTCGATAGTTATCTCCAGAGATTCCCTGTTAAGTACTTTGAAACTGATGATGAGTACACTTGGGAAGTCATTGGCAGTTCTCGTCGTAATATTCCCCTTGTAGAGGCTCGTGATATGAGTGATCAAGTTCTTGTGAATACTGGGGATACCGAGACTTTTGCTGGTGCCAACGGACAGCCCTTCAAGGTTGTTTTCCCCGAAGACTGGTTTGCTGATGGCGAGGTAATCGTAGGTGAACTTAATGAGGTTTATCCCCTGCGTATTCTGGGTCAGCCGAGACTTGAAGGTTCGAATGCAGTTTATACCGTAGAACTTATGGGAGGCGTTCTTGATGGCATGCCCGTAAGTCAGCTTGTTGCTGGTAAACGGTTCAGCTGGGAATATGCTCCTGTTGAGGATACGATGTCGCTGGAAGTAGGTGATGTTCGTTATACTAGCTCTACTGCTATGCGTAATGAATGGTCACACATTCGTATCCAGACTAAGGTTCCTGGAAATATTCTTGATAAGAAGCTGGCTATTGGTATACCTTTTGTAGATAAGGCTGGTAACAAGCAAGTAGCAAATTCATGGATTCACCATGTAGACTATAAGCTGGAGGAAACCTTCTCAGAATATAAGTCGAACATTATAATGTTTGGCCGCTCGAACCGTAATAAGAACGGTGAGTATCTGAACTTTGGTAAGTCCGGTAATGTCATTAAGATGGGCGATGGTATCCGTGCTCAGATGTCTGTAGGTAATACTCGTTATTACACTAAGTTTAGTCTGAAGACTCTTGAGGATGCTCTCTTCGAGCTGTCAGAGTCGAAGCTTGATTATTCGGATCGTACCTTTGTTATTGAGACTGGTTCTCGTGGTGCTGTACAGTTCCATAAGGCAGTTCTTGATGTAGTATCTGGATGGACTGTATTCCAGTATCTTGGTGGCAATGCAGCTAATCCTGCTATTATTTCAAAGACTTCGAGCAAGCTTCATGAGAATGCTCTGAGTGCAGGTTTCCAGTTCGTAGAGTACAAAGCTCCTAATGGTGTAACTATTAAGATTGATGTTAATCCTCTCTACGACGATCAGGTACGTAACAAGATCATGCACCCGAATGGCGGTGTTGCAGAGTCGTACCGTTATGACATTATGTGCATTGGTACTACTGAGGAGCCTAATATTCAGCTAGCTAAGGTTCGTGGTAAGGAAGAGTATCGTGGTTACATGTGGGGTCTTCGCAACCCGTTCACAGGTGGTATGAACAACCCGTATATGTCGTATCCTGAGGATTCTGCACAGATCCACAAGATGGCTACTCTGGGTGTATTCATCCTGGATCCTACTCGTACCATGAGTCTGATTCCGAATATTCTTACTGAGTAATAACTCATTTATAGGTAGGTGGGAGTTAAATCCCACTTACCTTCATTTAAATAAAGGGAGAAGTTATGGATAAAAATTTTAGCAATATTGGTGATATTGATATTGACACCTCAGTTGAGGAAGTAAAAGTTGAGGTACCTAAACCTACGAAAAGTTCTAAAGTAGATAAGAAGAGTTCTACAATGTCTGTAGAGGATGAGCCGATAGTAAACTGTCTCAGGAATGAGAAAGTTATTGTAAGGTGTATTCTTAAGCCTACTGGTAATATTGACAAACCCTCTCACGCTCTCTATGGAGGAATGGCTGAAACCGCAGTAAAAATCTATACGCTACCGCTTCTGATGTCGGGTTCATACAAGAATGCTCTTACTAAAGCTGAGAAGAAATTCTTAGAAATGGCCATGGGTCTTGAGGATAATGCTCTTTCTATCTATCGAAAAGAAGATAACTATTGGGAGTCTGATAATGCTATTGTTAGACTTGGTAAGATGGATACTATTCTAGATCTTTCCACTCCTGATGGTTATATTAAATATAAGATTCTGCTAGCTAATTCTGATACTATTGCTCCTAGTCTTGATACTCTTAAGACTAGTCCTAAAGCAACCTATAGGTATGTGCTTATCAGAGAGGGAGAAGAGGTTAAGACTCTCAATAAGGAGATGAATGTAGCTATGCAAGCATCCTTTGAATTAGGCAAATTCCTAGAGAATAAGCCTGTACTGCGGTTTGCAGTAGAGACTCTTGAGGGTAAGCCTGTTTCAGAATCTAGTACTCTTGATTGGCTCCAGGCACAGGCATTTAAGAATATGCAGAGCAATCCTAAATTGTTCATACAGATTCTTCAGGATCCGTATCTTGAAACTAAGGTAATGATTAAGGATGCAATTTATGCAGGTCTTATTAAGAAGCGAGGAGACCTTTATTACAAAGCTGACAATACTCCTTTGTGTGAAGGTATGGATGATCCTACTCTTGCTAATGCTGCTAGGTATATTAATGCTGTCAAGAATCAAGAATACAAATTAATGCTTGAGGCTAAGATCAAAGCTTCGAAGAAATAATTTACATTATGACTGCAGCGGAACTGATTCAGAAATTTAATCTACATTATGATAATATCTTAAGTGCAGCTGCACCAGGTCTTAATGAGTATGAAATATCATTATTCTTAACTCAAGCGCACAGAGAGGTTGTTTCAAGTTATTATAATGGTACTATGGGTGGTGACACCATTGATAGTACAGAAGCTGTTAAATCTCTTCTTCCACGTTATATTCTCACAGGAACAGCTGTTATTACGCAGCTTATTCCTAATCAGATAGAAGGGCTTAATTCTTATGTTATAGACTTAAATGCTAATGTACTTCAGCTATTAGCTGAGCGTATAAAGGGTCCAATTAATTCTACTCTAAAGGCTCGCAATATAGTAGTTAAACCTGTTGATATTGATGAAGCCTATAGGCTTATGAGAAATCCTTTTAGGAGACCCTCTGATTTAAGAGTATGGCGTGTTGATGAGACAACAAATGCTGATACTACAGTACGTCAGGTTACCCTAATATCTAATGAAGATCTTACTTCCACAGAATTCCAATATATTTATACTTATATGAAAGAACCTGAACCTATCATTTTGGTAGATTTAGATTCAGCAGAATGGACTAGTATCGGGAATCTCTCTATTATGGGAGAGCAGAAAGCTAATGTAGATAAGAATACAGTAGCTCAATTAGGAGATAAGATTTCACCAACTTTGTGGGAATTAATTATTAATCGTGCTGTAGAGTTAGCTACACGTGATTATAAAGAGAATAGTTTGAATACACAAATAGCTCTGAATCGCAGAGTAGAATAATTTAATTAATGTTATAATATGGCAAATTTTACTGAAAATGCTGTTCGGCAGATCATTGTTGCAAACTCTGCAAACGATATCAAAGTTATTGATCTAAAGACTGGCAATAAAGTTGTTAAGGTTGGTACTGGTGATCAAGGTAAACCTGCTGCTGGTGAGGTGCTTGCTAGCGATGTGGAGAAATTTTATATCCAGTACACTAATGCTTATACCGACGTAATGAAGTCGGATATTATCGAAAAGGATAAGGTTCGACAATATGCTAAGAGACCTTTTAAGGTAGGCACACCGCGTACAGTAACTATTACGGTTGATAAGGCTGAACTTGCTCCTAATACGGAGTATAGTCTCCGTGTTATGATTCGTGAAGTTATGTCTGGCTCACAGGAAGATCAGATGGTTGGAGTAGTATCATATACTACAAGTTCTGCAACTGAAGCTGCTACTCTGTCGAAAGAACTTACGGATGGTCTTGCAAGTCAGATTAACAAGATGTATGGTGTATCTGGCAAGAAGTACAATAAGCTTGACTGGCCGGTTCTTACAGCTAAAGGTGAAACTGGAGGCACTGCAAATACGATTGTTATTGAGGAAGTTGCTGATAATCTGAAACCTTGGATTATGGGTAAAGTACAGCTTCGTTCCTATAATTTCGATATCTATCCTAATCCTGTTCTTTCAATCTCATCTACTGGTAATACCAACTTTGAGTCGTTTGATTGGATTGATACTTCGGATGTAGATAATGGTCTCTTTACGAAGACTGTAGGTGGTTCACTTGGCGATGGTAATGGTAAGGTTGCTGCTGACCTTGAGTACTTCTATCACGGTGAAATTGGTGATTTCTATCGTATGAACAATTATCCGTTGAACATTACGACGAAATATAAGGTTAACTATGAGAATAAGTACGATTCATTAGATCTTGCGTTCTTCTATCGTGGTGAAGCTACTTCACCTCAGGCTTCTGAAAAGCAGCTCCTAATTCTGTGTGCAACTACCCAGGCAGGTACAGCAGAGATCCTGACTTTAGGAACTATTGCTAATGGACTGGATGAAGTTATCTCAGCTATTTTAGCTTAATTTATAGTTTAGGGCAATTACTATAATTAAGTAATATTTATAAGAGTTAGTGAAAGTTGAATAGAGTAATATTGGGCTACTGCTTACGGGCAGTAGTCCTATTACATATATATTTTGCGCGAAATATATTTATATTTAGTTCAAATTAACTTTTAAAACTTTCACTAATTATGGCAGAATTTGCTTCTAAAGGCGTTGGTAATGCCGGATTAACTCTTGGCATTATAGGTACCGCAGGATGGCTCCTTCGTGGTAGCGGTTGCGGTAATGGACTGTTGGGTGGCCTCTTTGGCGGAGGTAATTGCAACGGTCAATCGGAGTTGGTATCTGCATACCAAGCCGCTGCTGCTAATTTAGCAGCTGAAAAATATGCTGACAATGTTGGCATAGAATTATACAGAGAAATTATTTCTCAGTCGAACAGAGCTGACCAGAGACTTGGTGAGTATGCCAACCAGCTGGCTCAGGGTATTATAAACCTTGACAAGAAGGTTGCTGCTATCGAAGCCACACAACCTCTGTTAGCAGAGATTTCAGCTCTTAAGTCTGAGAGATACACGGATTCCCGAACTTGGAATAAAGTTGACGGTGAGATCCGGCTTCCCTACAGAGAGATTTGCTATCCGCCCTATCCGCAGGTAGCTGTTCCTGTGAACAATCCCTTTGGTTTCGGATGTGGCTCCTCTACTACTGTAGTTCAGTAATTGAATCTAATTAATTGGGATCATGATGGAACGAACAGTAATAACTAACTTTGGTGAGGGAACTACATTAAATCAAGTAGTTGAATTTAATGTATGTTTACCCACTCCTGCTAGGACTGACGTAGCACCTACGTCTACGTTAATTCCTACTATTCGTTATACTAGTGAGTTCACGTTGGATTCAACTACTTACTATTTAACGAAAGTAGATCTAGCTTTACAGGTAAGCTATACAGACGTAACCAATATGAGTAGAACTTTTACAGTACATTCTAGTAATGCTGCTGTAATCCAGAGTTCAACAGTTCCTACTGTTGAGGATATTACTTCTGAGAAGATTATAGGGATGATAATTCCTCCTTGTGTATGCAAGGTTACTCAGAATGTGATAAACTCTACTCCCACTGCAGCTATGTTAGCATCTAACAGAGGTTACTTCGTATATGCAGTATCTACGAAAGGAACATCCGCTCCTGCTTCGTAGTAATTAGTAATCTTTACAACTATGTATGGATATCCAGTAGGGTCTGCTTATCAAGGTTTCCAATCACCGTTGACTAAGGAGAACCAGTTACGAATGTTAGAGGGACAGATAGAGGCACTTAAGTCTATGGGAAGTGGCACTCCTCAATATTCATTACTTGAGGAGATTAATAATATCTCATCTAATTTAACAGAGGATGAGAAGAAATTAATTGAGAAATCTCCTGAATATTCTGAGGCTAAGAATGTCTATGAATCAGGGTTTATGAATTTTTTAGGCAATAAATTCAGTAATGAATACATTACTACCCCTGAAGGAAGGATAGCCGGTGAACGGTTATTAAGTGTGATTAAAGATGTTAAATCCAAGGCACAGCAAGAGATTGCTGTTAAGCAAGAGAAGCTCCAGAAAGTAGCAGATCTATTGGACAAGCATCCTGAGTTACTAGATAAAATTAAGTAAACATGTCTGATTTAGAGATATTAAAAGCCGCATTAAATTCGTCGATTCGTACTATTGCCATGAACTTAGGAGTGCTTTATTTGGCGCCGGTAGCAATATATGGCGCTAATAATATACTTAGCAAGCCTAAGTATAAGTTTATTATGGACGCCTTAACGGATGGGAATGATAACATCGACATTGAGTCATTGTCTAATACTCTGAAGGATACGATGAGATCGATGCCTAATAAGCCGACCTTGCTGGGTATTACTTTTGGGCCAGAAGACATTGACTTGTTTAAGAGAGAGTTCTTAAACATTAAGAGTAAGAATGCCTAGTGTAACTTTTATTCAGAAGATGAAGAATTTCTTCACTCCTAACAGAGAGATTAAAGCTCTTTTAGCAGAGATTCTAGTTCTCCAGGATGACGTAAAAAATTATCTTGGTCATATTGATTCATCTCAGAAAGAAATGATCGAAACTTTAAAGGATGTGAAGGTAAGTATACTGAGTCTCAAAAGAAATCATAGCGGTAGAGATAATAAGCACAAATCACTTAAATCTCGTAGTTATGATGAAGAAACACCTGCACGTTAATTTATCTGCCGAGTCAATACTTGAGATGATATCTGAAGCTGCACACAATGCTATGAAGAAAAGTTTAGAAGGTCACTATCTTAGTGAGGAAGAGTATAAAGAGATTATTCACTCGAACTCTGGGGATTTTCATGAACTTATTCGAGAAAATCTACATGGCACTGTAGAATGCAAGCTTTTGGATGTTCTTAAGCTAATCAAGGCTTACTTTGATGCCAGAGAAATGGATGAAGAGATGCTGATGGTTATGCTTGACAAAAGCAGGGAGTAATTATATATCTAGTATGGAAATGGATTTCGAAAGAGTTATAACCTTCGTTAACGAACTTTATGGCTCATACTTTAAACTTAAGGAGATTCATTGGAATACTTATAGTAAATCTTTACATCTACTGATAGATGAAATAAACGAAGATTTATTAGAGTATGTTGATGATATTACTGAGAATATTATGGGTCTTAATGATAGTCGTGTTGGCTATAACATTATTAATCCTAATATTCCTAATACTACTGATCCTAAGGAGATCTTAAAGGTTCTAGCTGCAAAAGCTGAGTATTTAAAGTCTGGCATGACTGCTGGCAGATATGCTGGTATTGTAAATATCTTAGATGATTTTGCTCAAACTATGAATCGTTATATCTACCTTAGTTCCGATAGATAATTACCAAAAATAATAGAAATTATTATTTTTTTACAAAAGTCCTTGGATATATGAAAAATTTTTCGTATATTTGAGGACTTTTAGTTTATAAGCTATTATAGCTAATTAATAATTTAAATTAATTTAATATGAACATTAATGAGATTTTAGAGGTATTTAAGGTTAAACCTTACCTAGTACGTATGGGTAAAGGATCCTTATCGAGACGACTTCATGCTTCTAAGGAAGATATTGTTGAAGCAAAGAGATTTTATCGTAACTCAGGAATAACTAAGTCTGTTATAAAAGCTCCTAAGATTCTTATTCTTGACATTGAGACTGCTCCTATGAAAGGTTATGTATTTAGTCTATGGAAAGATTCTGTAAATCTAGACAAGCTTCTTGCAGATTGGTATATTATCTGTTGGTCAGCTAAATGGCTCTTTGGTAGAGAAGTTCTAGGAGATTGTCTTACAAGTGAGGAAGCGAAAGCTCAAGATGATCGTAGAATTGTTATGAGCTTAGCTAAACTTTTAAATGAGGCAGATATTGTCATTACGCACAATGGTAAAAAGTTTGACTTATTAAAGATTAATGCTAGGATGCTAAGACATCGGCTTCCTCCTGTTAAACCTTATCAGAATATTGATACTTTAGAAGTTGCTAAGAAGCAGTTTGGCTTTACATCAAATAAGTTAGATTACTTAGCTAAGATTCTTGGTGTTGATACTAAGTTAGAGACTAATTTCCAATTATGGTCAGACTGTGTTGATGGTAAGCCTGAGGCTCTAGAGTATATGTTTAAGTATAATAATTGGGATGTTGAATGCCTAGAAGCTGTCTATCTCAGACTTAGACCTTGGGTACGGAATCATCCTAACCTTAATCTATATTATGAGTGTGATGAGCCTATTTGTCCCAACTGTGGTTCTAAGCATTTGAAGCCCGAAGGATTCTACTATACTTCGGTTAATAAATATCAGGTCTTCCGATGTGAGTGTGGTGCAACCTCTCGCATGAGAACTTCAGCTGTTGATCCTGAAGTTAAGGAAGTAATTCTTAATAATAATATGAACTAATGAGAGAATTTGATTTAGCTCTCACAGATTTAAGATCTGCTTATAAAACATTACCAAAAGTTCCTGCTGTTTACATGTTTGTAAATAAACTCAACAATCATAGGTACATAGGAAGTAGTATTAATTTAAAGAGCAGAATTCGTAAACACTTATTTACTTTTACTACAAGTAAAGATGTTAAAGAAAGTGCTTGCCCAATTTTATTAAAGGCAGTTGAGAAATATGGTTTGAGTAATTTTAATTTAATTATACTATTTGAAGATCCTTCTTATACTAGTGATTTAATTAGAAGTAAAGAACAAGACTTTATTAACTTATTATTGCCTGAGTATAATATTGTAAAAGATGTGGCAAAGTGTAATACCTTTATAGGCAAAGAAGTACATCAATATTCATTAGAAGGTAAATATATTCAATCCTTTTCATCAATTTGTGAGGCTGCTAGATCACTAGGAGTACACGACTCTACTCTTAGAGACTTACTAAATCATAGAGAATCTGGTACCTGTAAGGGGTACCAATTCTCCTATGTTAAAAGTTATCAAATTAAGCCTTTTAAGAATAAGAGATATAAGGAGGTTATAGTGATTCTTCCTACTGGAGTAACTAAAGAATTTCCTTCAATAGCATCAGCTGCTCGATACTTAAAAGTTGGGCCTAGTCGTATTTCAGAACATTTATCAGGGTATCTCTCTCATGTAAAAGAATGTAAAATATTTTATAAAGATTAATATGCAAACCTATAGAGAATGCGTTTATATAGTATTTGATGAATTAAAGTTAGATTCTGATGATTCTCGAATTGAAGTTGAGCACATCATATTCTTGCTTAATAAATATCGTGCTATTTTAACAAAACAACGTTATGGTGGTGCTAAAAAAGATGTCCCTCTTGAGTACTACCAAATCTGGGAACTGGGTCAGCTTGAGTTACCTACTAATAATACTGATGTTCGTAGAACATTTAGCTTTGAGAAACCGGTTCCATCTATTCTAAATCTACATGGTGTACTACTAGAGACTTCTATCTCTTACCATACTGCTCCCTTAGAGGAGAATTACACTACAGGTTATATAGAGAATAACATTGACGTTAACTTTATAAATCCTGATAGATTTAAATATCTTGGTTATAACAAATGGTTATCGTCTCAGCCGTATGCTACCATTGGTTATGACCATAAGTTGTATATAAGCTCTACTGCTGATTTCCTCAATGGCAAATACTTTAGGATACAAGGAGTTTTTGAGAATCCCACAGATTTCCAGGATACCACTGACGGTAAATTAGATATGTATTTTCCTGTAGAGCAAGCTTTAGTTCAGCCTATTATAGACTTGATTGTTAAAGAGCTTGGTAATGTATTATACCTACCTAAGGATGGGGAAAATAATTCATCTGATGACTTATCTATACCTATGGGTAATTATCAGCCTCCTAAGACAAAGTCTAAAACAACTGTTGATGAATAATGGAGTACAGTGAATTTTTGAAGCAAGTAAAGAAAGTAAGTAGTTCTCGAACTTTCAAGATTACGAATTCTTTCAGTATTAAAGGAGCATATAAGTGGTATCGTCATCATAGACCTAAGAAGTCTAAGTATGTACTACTAGAAGGCCAATTTTATGCGATTATACGCACTATAAATGATATGCTGGCTGATGCTCTTGTTCAAGGAGAAGAAGTGAAATTTCCGGCTCGTATGGGCCTTTTAGAGATTCGTAAATATCATATTGAACCTTATATTAATAAGGATGGAGAATTTGTTTATAAAGCTCCTATTGATTGGGGTAAGACATTAAGGTTCTGGTATGAGAATCCTGAAGCCTATAAAAATAAGATTACTATTAAGGTTGAGAAGCATGATAATTACAAGATTGAGTACAATAAGTCTAAAGCTTGTTTTAAGAAAAAATCTTATTATATGTTTCAGCCTAATAGGGCTCTTAGAATAAAGGTACATCAGGCAGCTAAAGAAGGGAAGCTTGATGCATTTGAATATAAATATAGACCCGATGGCAGCAGAAAGATACGTTAGTCTAAAGGTTGTTGCAGACCAGCTACATAGAAATCCACTAATGAATGGTATAGCTTTTGAAGCTATCCTAGATTATACTGTAGATTTCTTGCAGATTGTAGGAGTTCCTGCAGATTTTATAGATAAGTATTACTCTATAGAATATACAGATTATAGGGCTCCTTTGCCTGAAGATTATGTAGAATGTAATCAATTAATGATTGATAATCGTGTAGCACGATGGGCTACAGATACCTTTCATAATCTTTATGGTGATACAAAAACTACTGGTAACTATTGCATTAATGATAAGTTACCTAGGTCTGTAGATTATACTTTTACTATTAATAATAGTTACATATATTTATCTAAGGAGAAAGGTAAGATTAAGATGTCTTACAAGGCTATTCCTGTAGATGAAGATGGGTATCCAATGATTCCTGATAATCCTGTATTCCAGCGAGCTCTTCGTATGTTTATTGAGAAGGAGCATGCTAGAATACTTTATTTAAATGATAAATTGGATGGTAATAAATTCAGCAAGATTGAGCAAGACTACTGGTGGGCAGTTGGTCAATGGGAGACTGATTCTCGTAAGCTTTATCCAAAGCTGAGGCACTCTTTAACTCTTATAGAACTCTTATTGTACGAGATACAGAGTTCAAGAATCGCTTCCGCAATGACGGGGCCAAAGAGCGCTTAATACGTCATTAATTATGGAGATTAAAAGAACACAGCTGGTTCCTAGGGGCATGCAGCAGGATCTTAGTATCTCAAAGTTTAATCCTGAGTTCTCCTATGAGAATCGTAATATAAGAATCACTGCTCGTGAGGATAGCTCATTATTATCCATAACTAATGAGCGTGGTAATAAAGTTCTGCAGTTTAAGAAAGCTAAACCTACTAATAAGATTACAGCTGAATATTTGAAGGATGAATATAAATGGGTATTCCGAAGCAATTCTCCCGTATATACAGATGTTAATATCATTAGTCGATGGGAACCTAATCCCAACACTCCTCTGTTGGTTACTACTAAGACTACATTACCTGCAGGTAAAAGTGAGGTGTATGCAGCTGAAGGAGGAGGAGAATATGTAGATATTACAGATATTTCACCTAAAGAAGATGATAAATTCATCTATTATAGTGACTCAGTTCCAGCTCCTGAAAATCCTACCTTTGAAGGATTTGAAGGAACTTGTATAGGATATGCTACTCTAAATGAATACATCATTCTTTTTACGCACGTAGGAGAAAAAAATGACCGTATTTATAGGATTAAAAATCTACAAGATGTAACCGTTATGTTTCAAGGTAATCTTAACTTCAGCCTAGAACATCTTATAGATACTCTTCCTGTTTATGAGTCAGAAGGTGTACAGAAAGTTTATTGGACAGATTCTTATAATCAACCTAGAGTTATTAACTTTATTAATGATCCTGAGCCTGATAAATGGGGTGAGGTATCATACTATGACTTCTCTCCTAGTGTAGGTCCTTATAGTTTTATAGATGTCACTAAGAATGCTACTGGAGGTGAATTTGCACCTGGTGTAATTCAATATGCTTTTACTTACATTACTGATTGGCACGGAGTTGAAAGTAATATAGTTAACACTAGTAGTCTTAATTATATCTCATACAATAAGCGAGCTGCAAAAGAAGATGAGACTTGCTACAATAGCTTTAGTATAAGACTTTCAGGACTTGATCCTAGGTATAAATATATTAGGTTATATTCTATACATAGGACATCTAT
>ERZ791830.350-NODE-350-length-51554-cov-4.040972_pt1 | contig 51554 bp, 46 predicted proteins | sample MGYA00509945_ERZ791830 | MGnify/ENA primary metagenome ERZ791830 (study PRJEB30046, sample SAMN00792021) | human gut metagenome | study: EMG produced TPA metagenomics assembly of the A metagenome-wide association study of gut microbiota in type 2...
AGTTTTATAAATTTACTTTCACCTTTCACCATCTATAACATATTATAAAGCAGGTAATTGCAGTAAAGGAAGAGTGAGGGGTGAAAAAACGGAGATGTTTGTCGCGAGCATCATACCAGTTTAGGAGGGATGAGTTCCTGGCTGTCCAGGCGAGAATATATTGCACGATTACGAAAGAAAGGAGTGGAAAATATGCATTTCCCCACTTTTCCCATGCCTATGGGGATTTTTCCCCACAAACATGGGGAATATGCCCCACCAGTATGGGGAAAAGTCCCCACTATGGTGGGGAAATCTCTAACTTATCCAGCAATACATCATGTTCCACACCTTACGACATAAGAGGGGCAAACATCCCTTCCAATAAAAATAAAAACTAATATTATCTTAATATAATACATAACCCGACATTTAAGATATGTAAAATTAATATTACAACAACCACATTACATAAATATTGATTTTTAAGCATTATAAACATTCAGTTATTATCACTTCTTTATTAAAAAAAGACACTGCTTTCACAAGCAACGCCTTTCTTTATATAACTAACCTGTAGAAACAAATTACATTCTATTTACTACAAACTAATTAGCATTCATGGTATTCTTTCCTAGCTATCGCAGTAGAAAAGATAATATTCATAAAGTTAACATAAACTAGTATCTTCTATAAAAATCCCAATAACATCATTTGTAATCAAATTGTCAATATTATGTTTGCTGAAACAAATGTACATATTTTAAAATTAAATTCACAAATAATGGAAATTTGGTATTATAATAGAGAAGTCCAGCCTTATTTATCTTTTTGTCAACTTATTTTAGGACGGGAGGAAAGAAGCGAACAAACACGTGCTGACTGTGAAAAAAATCACAAAATAAGGTATCCCTTACATATTAATAACTAAGATATACAAACACGGCTTGCAACATTCCGCAAATGCCAGTATCTTTGTACATTATTTATTAAATAAAATGGGAAGACGCTCAGGTTACAAAGACACAAATCTCAAAAAAGCCCCTCGCGGACGCAAAGTAACGGTGAAGGAAGAGAATACATTGCTCCCTTTCCTGTTCGCATTGCTAAGTGAACAGAGCAAAAGTTCCGTCAAGGCTTTACTCAGCCACGGACAAATCTTGATAAACGGGAAGGTTACCTCCCAGTTCAACGCTCCTTTAGTGCCGGGAGACGAAGTCGAGATCAGTTACGAACGGGGAAAGGTGGAATTCAGCAACCCCTTGTTACATATTGTCTGGGAAGATGACGACCTGATCGTTGTCAATAAGAAAAGCGGGCTCATGTCCGTTTCCAGCGACCGTGTAAAGGAACGTACCGCTTATCATCTGCTCAGCGATTACGTCAAGAAGAATGATCCCCGGAGCAAGATTTTTGTCCTCCACCGGCTCGACCGGGATACTTCGGGACTGATGATGTTTGCCAAGAACCAACGGGTGCAGAAAGCATTGCAGTCGAACTGGAACTCGGCCATCACCCAGCGTTCTTACGTTGCCGTAGTAGAAGGCCGCCCGGAGAAAGACCATGACCTGATCGTCTCGAACCTGGTTGAAAATGCCAAGATGCAGGTATATGTAACTGCCGAAGGCGACGGAAAGGAAGCCATCACCCGTTACCATGTGCTGCACAGCAACGGCCATTATTCTTTACTGGAACTCGACCTGGAGACAGGACGTAAAAACCAGATACGTGTCCAGATGGAATCTATCGGACATCCCATCGCCGGCGATTATAAGTACGGCGCAGATACTGATCCCGCCGGACGGCTGATGCTTCATGCCCGACGGCTCTTCTTTATTCATCCGGAGACAGGGGAAGAAATGCGTTTCGAAACACGTATCCCGGATGCTTTCGTTTCATTAGCTAAATAAACTAAGACAGAAATATAGACATAGTATGAAGAAACTCTTTAGTATCTTATTGCTGGTGTTCGCAACACTGGCCGTACAGGCTCAAATTCATCAGCCTGTCAAGTGGAAAATAAAACTGGAGGACTCCAAAACTGCCGAAAAAGAAATCGTATTCACCGCCACCATTGAAAAAGGCTGGCATCTGTACGATATGAACCTGCCCGAGGGAGGGCCTGTTTCAACCTCGTTTACTTTTGAGACACTCCAGGGGGCCGAACTGATCGGACAACCGGTATCCAACATCAAGCCGACTGTCGTTTACGACGAACAGTTTGCCATGGACCTCCGTTGGTTCCCCGGTGCCGTAACCTTTACACAAAAGGTAAAAATACTCGACCCGAAGAAGTTTAAAATCGAAGGGGAAGTCGAATTCATGGTCTGCAACGACGAAACCTGTTTACCGCCCGACCGTGAGAGTTTTGCTTTCGACAGTAAAAATACGAAACTGACATTGCCTGCCGAAGCGCCTGTCGTGGAAAAAGAGGATGTTACAAAAGAACAGCCGGATACGAACCTCGTAGTGGAAGAAGGAAAAACCCTGACAACACCCGACCCGGTTGCAAAAGAAGAAAAAGTAATCGTCAATCCGGAAAAGATAACCAACGCATTAACGAACGATGCTGCTTTATGGACACCGGTTATCGACGAGTTGAAAGCCTTTGGCGATACGACCGTTACGGCAACCGATACTTCCTGGCTATTCATTTTCTTCGCCGGATTCCTCGGCGGATTGATCGCCTTACTGACACCTTGCGTGTGGCCGATGATCCCGATGACGGTTAGTTTCTTCCTGAAACGTACGAAAGACCGGAAGAAAGCGATTCGCGATGCACTGACATACGGCTTGTCCATTATTGTAATCTACCTGGTGATGGGATTACTTATCACGGGTATTTTCGGGGCTAGCGCACTGAATGACTTATCGACGAACGCTATATTCAATATTATATTCTTCCTGTTGCTGGTTGTATTTGCCATTTCGTTCTTCGGAGCATTTGAAATGGTTCTACCTGCTTCATGGACAACGAAACTGGATAGCAAAGCGGATTCTACCACTGGTATATTGAGTATCTTCTTTATGTCGTTCACCCTGGTACTGGTATCTTTCTCCTGTACCGGTCCGATTATCGGAACATTGTTGGTTCAGGCTGCATCCATGGGAACGGCAGTCGGTCCGGCTATCGGAATGTTCGGGTTTGCATTGGCACTCTCTATTCCGTTCAGCCTGTTCGCCATCTTCCCGAATATGTTGCAAAGTATGCCTAAATCAGGCGGTTGGCTGAACTCCGTAAAAGTAGTACTCGGCTTCCTTGAACTGGCTTTGGCTTTGAAGTTCCTCTCCGTAGCCGACCTGGCTTACGGCTGGCGTTTGCTGGATCGCGAAGTATTTATCGTGTTATGGATTGTGATATTCGTTCTGTTAGGTTTCTATCTGCTGGGCAAAATCAAATTCAGCCACGACAGCGATGTGAAATATGTATCTGTTCCGCGTCTATTTATGGCAATCATTTCATTCGCATTCGCAGTTTATATGGTACCCGGACTTTGGGGTGCTCCGCTGAAATCGATCAGCGCCTTCGCTCCTCCTTTGTACACACAGGATTTCAGCCTGTATGATGACGAAGTCCATGCAGCCTATGACGATTATGAAAGCGGCATGGCCAAGGCCAAACTCCTAAACAAACCGGTGATGATCGACTTTTCCGGCTTCGGTTGTGTAAACTGCCGCAAGATGGAAGCATCCGTCTGGACAGACCCGAAGGTGAAACAGATACTCGAAAACGATTATGTACTAATCACCTTGATGGTAGACGATAAGACTAAACTGCCACATCCGATCGAAATCGAAGAACATGGCAAAGTCCGCAAACTGAAAACAATCGGCGACAAATGGAGTTACCTCCAGCGCAGTAAGTTCGGAGCCAACGCACAGCCTTTCTACATTCTGCTGAATGACGAAGGCAAACCGCTCGGCCCGTCTTATGCCTTCAACGAAGATGTATCGAAATACATACAATTCCTTGAAAACGGATTAAAAACGTTCAAAGAACAAAATAAATAATTAATCAATGTGCCGATATGCCAATGTGCCAATTAAGAATGCTCCTGTACCGACAGAGTTTCTTCATTTTCACATTGGCATATCGGCACATTAACTTATTGGCATATTATTACAATGTCTACGAAACAAGAAAAAATGGAAGCCTTCGGGCAACTGCTCGACATTCTGGATGAGCTTCGGGTGAAATGTCCCTGGGACAGGAAGCAAACAAACGAGAGTCTGCGTACCAACACAATCGAAGAAACATACGAATTGTGCGACGCAATCATGAAAGACGATAATAACAATATCAAAAAAGAGTTGGGCGACCTGCTCCTGCATATCGTCTTCTATGCAAAAATAGGCGAAGAGAAAGAAGCCTTCGACATCAAAGACGTATGCGACAGCCTTTGCCAGAAGCTCATCTTCCGCCATCCGCATGTATTTGGTGACGCATCCGCCGATACGGCCCAGAAAGTAGAACAGAGTTGGGAACAGATAAAACTGAAAGAAAAAGGTGGCAACAAAACCGTACTGGAAGGCGTCCCAGCTTCCCTCCCGTCTGTCGTAAAAGCCCACCGTATCCAGGATAAAGCCCGCAACGTAGGTTTCGATTGGGAACAGCGCGACCAGGTATGGGATAAAGTTCATGAAGAGTTTACCGAACTGAAGGCCGAGATCGACAAAATAGATGCAGATAAGATGGAAGGTGAATTCGGAGACCTGTTCTTCAGCCTTATTAATGCCGCCCGCTTATATAAGATCAACCCGGATAACGCATTGGAACGCACGAACCAGAAGTTTATCCGCCGTTTCAACTATCTGGAAGATCATACCATCAAAGAAGGACGTTCACTGAAAGAAATGTCTTTGGAAGAGATGGATAAGATATGGGATGAAGCCAAATCGAAAGGTTTATAAAAAACAAAAGGGGAACCGACATCACGTCGCCACCCCTCCCTTAACTTAAACGCCAAAACTAAATCTAAACAAAAAACACAAATAATGATAATATTTTATTTTTTCTTGTTTTCATCTTTCCTATCGTCCGGTCCTTTCATAAAATTCCGTGCAAACTTATATTCTGCCCGCCGGTATTTATAAAGTTTCTCAGGCGATAATATCTTTTTGAATTTCTCGTAATACTCTTTTTCCAAAGCCGCTTCCTTCATCTTCACTCCGAGACATTCATCATTCACTTTCGAATAATCGGATTCAGTCGGTGGATTCTTATGCTTCAGATCCTTCGTCAGCTTACGGCATTCACGGCCAACTTCGAACATTTTTTGTTGTAACTCATTACACAACGGTATAAAAGCTGCTGCTTCTTCCGGTGTCAAGCCTACTTCAGCTGTAATGAAAGCATTTCGCTTTGCCTGAAAGGCCTCCTTATCAAAATGTCGATGTTGTTGTTTTTCTCCCTGCGCCAACACTTTCGAAGAGAACAAAACTGAAATCGCCACAAATGTAATAAAAAATATTTTGCTCATACAATTATTATTACAAAAATATGCTAATAACTTCTTTTTTTCGTCAATTTATTCGTAATTGCCCAATTCTTCTGCTAAAAGATAATCCGTATATTGGGCCTCCAGATACTCCAGGTATTCTTCATTCTCTGCTTCCATGATAGCAGTTTTTACTTCCGATGCATCTTTAGACTGTACTAACAATGTATCAGACTGGCTCTTTTCACCGTCGAAACCGACTATTGCTTTAAAGAACAACCCCAGTCCGGCAAATACAGCAGCCATATACAACCACGGACGGGCACGGTCCATCATGGAGACCTTTTTCGCCTCAGCCTTCGGTTTATCAGGTAACTGGCTCATTATATTAGCCGTGAGATCCTTCATATACCCGTCGGGCACAGTAAAAGGATTCTTTCCTTTAAAACGTTCCAGATTGTTTTGTTCTTTTTCCATACACTTCCGTTTTAATACACCTTTGACGAGCTTCGCCCTAAAAGGTTTAAATGTCTTTTGTTAAAAACTCCTCGACTTTTTTGACTGCATGATGATAAGAGGCTTTGAGGGCGCCGACAGAGGTTCCCAGAATATCCGACATATCTTCATACTTCATCTCGTCAAAGTATTTCATGGTAAACACCAAACGTTGTTTCTCCGGTAAAGTGAGGATGGCATTCTGCAATTTCAGCTGTGCCTCGTCACCGTCAAAATAGTCATCTCCCTTCAGACGTTCCAGCAAAAAGACATCGGTATCGTCGATCGAGACGTTATTCATATTCCGCTGGCGGTTCAGGAAAGTAATACATTCATTGATGGCAATCTTATACAGCCAGGTAGACAACTTCGCCTCTCCCCGGAAATAATCGATATTCGTCCAGGCCTTCAGAAAAGTATTCTGCAAAAGATCATTTGCATCGTCATGGCTCAGTACCATCTTTCGTATCTGCCAATATAACTTTTCCCCATAAAGATTCACCACCCAGGCAAAAGCATCCCTTTGCCGGGCCGGATCCCGTAGTTGTTCTACGATTTCATCTTCCGTATATTGCTGCATCCTCTCCATATTTGGCTCAAATATACAAAAAAGTACGGATATAAAAAAAGCGGGCAACTTTACAGTTGTCCGCTTTTCGGAAGTGCCCAGAACAGGACTCGAACCTGCACGCCTCGCGACACACGCACCTGAAACGTGCGCGTCTACCAATTCCGCCACCTGGGCATTTCATTACTTTCAGGTAAGCAATCTCTCGTGATTGCGGTGCAAAGGTAGTGTTTTTTTTTATACTGCAAAATATCTATGCTGTTTTTTTCCTATTATTTAAATTTTCAGTTTTTATAGTCAATATTCATTGTCCGTGTTCCCATGATAGGAACACAGACAATCTTCGTTTATTCTTCCGGATTCTCCCAAACGACATCTACTAAATTAACCGTATGATTACCAGTTTTATCAGTTATGGAAGTTCCAAGATTCAGATTTAACGGCCAATAAGCATTCAAACCGTCTTCTGTCCCACTAAAATCACAATTAATATCCGCAGCAACTTCTTCTGCCGTACGTACATCTTTCCATAGACTTAAATCCTGAATATATCCTCTCATATAACGATCAGAATAAGATGGAGCCGTACCTGCCTGCAAATCAGCGTTCGGAGTTACCTGTAAAGTACCACAAGATGAGCTACCAACCTTTTTCCCATCCAGATACAAAGCTATTCCGCCGCCCTTCTGGTAAGTTGCAGCCACATGATACCAACGGTTCAACTCTAAAGAAGAAGTCTGACAACCAGTCCAGTTACCATCGTTAATATAAAACTGTATAACATTTCCACTACTTCTGAGCATCCAACCCGAGTTACCACTCTCACAAGAAATAACATTCTGATCACCACCGGCAAATTCGTTATATTTCACCCGACACTCTATAGAAAAACTTTCCGTCACATTCCAATCGCCGACTGGTCCCAAATTCATTTTAGAACCTAATCCGAAAAGAGGAACACCTGCTTTTACCGTATTAGCATAAAAGGCAGCAATAGCATCATCCAATATCTTCAATGCATTGGTATAGGCTTCATCCGATGATGAATTCTGAAGGATAAAATAGGCCCAATCAATACGGGTTTGTAAAATGTCTTTAGAACCCGGAGCTATACAACCTTCCTCATTTCCTTCCACCGACTCAGAGATAGAAGTTTCCGCTTTTTGAATACATTCGATCAAACCACTTCGGGCTAAAGAGTCATCCTCATCCTTACACGACAAGCAAATCAACATAAGGCTTGCCAAAAATATCATTGATATATACTTTGTTCTCATATAAATACATTTTTAATAACCATCATTCTGACCCAGCGTCGTCCAATCGGGCATACCATCAAATTGAGTCTGTGGTATCGGACGAACCTTATGAAAATCTTTTATATTACCTGCTGCATCCGGATTGTAAAGCTTAATATGATCAACCAGCTTACCTAGGCGCTTCAGATCAAACCAACGCTGAAACTCTCCAGCCAGCTCCCTTCCACGTTCATCCAGAATGAAATCGACAGTCATATCTTTTTCCGTTACTTCCATTTCCTTTTCATGACCGGATTTCGTAGCGCGGCTTCTAATTGTCATGATATCCCGAGCAGCACCCTGCAAATCTTTTTTCGTTGTACTTCTGATTTTTGCTTCTGCACGGATCAAATACATTTCAGCTAAGCGTAATACAGGATAATTTCTATCTGAATTGGTCGACATATCACCCGGACGTGTCTGATCATCGAATTTTGTCATACCGATAAATGTTTTACGATCGGTCGGAATACCTTTTGCATCATACAAGTCATTTACATCGAAAGCAGTATAACATTTTGCCATACGTACTTTTTCCTCTGCAGAGATCGGATCAATACTCAGATATAATGCCGTATCCTTATACAAGGTCTGCATATTGGGAAATGCCGAAGTATCATCAGTCGGATCATTATACAACCATACCCACTGATGTAAGTCGGACCAGCGCAAATCAGCCTCATGATTAAATAATGATATATAATATAATGTAGGAACTGCACCACAGCCACCATAACCAGTCCAACCGCATTCTGTTTTCACACCGGCAAAACGGTCGATAAACATGGCAAAATGTTGCCAGTAATAGCTTGGTTGTTTAAAAGACTCGTCTTCCACAAACTCTGTTGTCCAGATAAACTCTTTATTTCGTTTACTGTCATCCCATAAATCTTTCAGGGAAGATGAAAGTTCCAAACCATAAGAACCATCAATAACCTGCGACGCCATATCGGCTGCCTCATCCAGCTGTTCATTATAAAGATACATACGAGCTAAAAATGCTTTAGCAGAAGGCATATCTATACGTCCATATTCGGAAGTCCGCCGATCCGGTAACAGCTTGACAGCCTCTTCCAATCCCGAAATAATTTCTTTGTAAAAATCCGCACGGGGCGAACGACTAGCCGTCATCCCTTCATCCACATCCGTCGTACGAGGCAGATATGTATCTCCCCATGTTTCAGTTATTATCCAAAGGAACATAGAACGCATAACCATCATTTCCGCTTTATACTGATCTTTTTCCGCTTCATCGGCAAAAGGCGTACTGTCTATCGTTTCAAAGAAAAGATTGATATTTGCCATCGCCTTATAGCAGTGGTTCCACAACCAGGACACATTTCCGTTTGTTGCATCCAAACCATAATAATCGCAGACTCCCATATCCGTAAAATTCCCTCCCCGAAGGAACAGGTCTGCCCCATGTTCTGTAAAAGCAGGCCATTGCCCACCACCGCCATACAGATTGTTTATCTTTGTATAGGACTGATACACCAATGCTTTAATACCATTCTCCTCACCAAAAATATCAGTTGTAGATCCGTACGATTCTTCTTTTAAAAAGTCTGAGCACCCTATTGTAGACATACATATGGCTACCAAACCCAATATAAATATTCTTTTCATACTTATTCGTTTATTATTAGAACTGAAGATTTACGCCAAAAATATAAAATGCTTCCCACCAGGAAATACCACCGGAATTTATGAACTTGCTATAATGAACAGGATCATTCGCCGTTGCATAAACACGTAGTTTTTTCACTACACTTTTATCATTGAACAATGTTTTCGGTAATGTATAACCGACTGTAATATTCCTGATATTAACATAGTTATTTTTATGATAGCCCACTGCACTCAGATATTTAACACTTTGACCGGCTACCGGACGAGGATTACAATTAGTCGGATTTTCCGGAGTCCAGTAATCAACTTTCACCGTATTCCAACGTCCCATTTCTGATGACCAGAAATCTGTACTATAAGTATCTCTCGCCAAAGCTCCGAATTCACCATAACAATCTACTGAGAAATCCAGGTCTTTCCATCGTCCATTGATCTGAAGTCCGCCAACCCAGTCAGGTCTGTTCGTACCCAGAATCATACGGTCATTCCCATCAATCTTCCCATTTCCATCCAAATCAGCCACTTTCACTTCACCCGGTTTCTGTCCGTAAAGTGCTGCAAGGCCCGCTTCTTCTTGTTGCCAAATACCCACTTGCTTATAATCGTAGAATACACCATTTACCGGATAGCCAACAAAAAGTCCGTTATTGATATCCTCTTTCATCTCAGGATCCTGAAGGCGAACCAATTCTTCCTTATTTCTATAATAAGTAAGCGTCGCCCCCAATTCTAAATCTTTTTTCTTAACAGCAATCCCCGACAAAGAAATCTCCAATCCCCGGTTACGGGTATCTCCCACATTATCCCAGGCACGGTTAAATCCTGTCGTATAAGGAAGTGTTTTCAAATAAAGCAAATCAAAACTTCTGGAGTCATACCAGTCAACAGATCCGTAAATACGCCCATCCAGAAAACCGAAATCCAATCCGATATCAAGCATCTTATTCTTTTCCCATTTCAAGTCGGGAGTCGGACGGGTATCAGGTTCCAGACCCGGATAATTAATTTCACCGGATTCTGTTTTAAAGTTGGCATATGTACCATAAAGAGTTCCGGCTGTCGCATAAGCAGCAATTGCATAATTGCCTGTCAAACCATAACTTGCTCTCAGTTTCAGGTTAGTGATCCAATCGATCGGCTTAATGAAATCTTCCTCAGAAATTCTCCAGGCGAGGGCTCCTGACGGGAAAGTTGCCCATTTATGCCCTTCTGAAAGCTGGGAAGCCCCATCTCCTCTGACTGAAAATGTCAACATATAACGATCATTATAATCGTACTGTACACGTCCAATATAAGATACCATCTGGGAGCGGGTAAAACTTGAAGACAATGTTTTCGAATCAACCAGACGCCCCATGTTATACCACAAATAAGCAGGAGATTCCTGTTCTTTACCCGACATACTCGAGTTAACAGTTTGCCTGTTCTGCATCTCCAGTACTCCGGATAAATTAATCGTATGTTTCTTTATGTCCAGCTTATAATTCAGAATATTATTCCACACCCAGTCGGCTTGCCGATTATTAGTCATACTGGCCACATTCCGTGTATCCTGATAAGAAACGCTTCTTTCATCATAATAATATCCTCTGGAAGAGAAAGCCGGATTATAGGCAAAATTCGTATTATAAGTAAAGTTTTTTGCCAGATTGATCTCTGCAAAAATCCTGAAAAAGATCTTCCATTCTTCCGTTTTATCCTTGTAGACTTCATCGCTTTCATTCAGATACGGATTCTTTACAAAAGGATCGCCAAACGGGTAGGTATTGTAAGAACCATCAGCATCCCTCACCGACGTCAACGGAGACATCCTGATTACCGTACCGAACACATCCGGTTTATCATTTTTAATTGTATAATAAGCACGGTTAGAGATTCCGACTTTCATAAAAGGCAATACCTGATGAGATAAATCGGTAGTCAGGTAAAAATTATTGTAGTTATTATTTTTATAACGACTATCGTCATTCCGGTAATTAAATGAGATTTTATACTGAGTTTTGTCATTTCCTGAAGAAATAGTAACCAGATGGTTGGTCCAGAAACGTTTCCGGTTAAAGTATTCGCCCGTCCAGTCCGTATTCATTTTTCCCATATTGGACAGTTCTGCTCCGGAAAAAGCTTTAGCATCATCAGCTTCGCTGTTCCATGTTCCGGCAGCTCGGTATGCTTCACGTTTGAATGCAATATATTCATCTGCATCCATCACTTCGAAAGAACCCCAATCATTTACTCCGACTCCGGCAAACCCATCATAAGAAACAATCGTTTTACCTTTCTTCGCCTGCCGGGTTGTAACCAGAATTACGCCATTAGCACCTCTTGCCCCGTATATAGCGGTAGAAGAAGCATCCTTTAATACATCAATCGATTCAATATCACCGGGATTTATTGAAGCCAGCGTTTCATTATAAGGTATCCCGTCCAACACAATCAACGGGTCATTACTGGCATTTCGGGAACGTGTTCCACGGATTCGAATGGAACTACCATCCATTCGTATACCCGGAACTCCTACAAGGCTGGTCGTAATATCGTTGGCTGGTATTCTGCCAATCTTTTCTGAACTGATAGAGGCCACCGAACCTGTTATATCTTTACGTTTCATAGAAGTATAACCTGTGACAACAACATCTTCCAATCCGATAACGTCTTCCGCCATCACAATGTTGATCTCAGTACGACTTCCAACTGTTACCTCCTGGGATAACATTCCTAAATAGGAAAAGACTAGTATGTCTTTGGGATTCAGATTAGCAAAAGAGTAAGCGCCTTCCTCATCAGTAATGGTTCCGGTTGTACTCCCTTTTACACTAACATTGACACCAAACAAGGGCTCCCCATTAATATCTTTTACGATTCCAGACACATAATTGTCTGTTTTTAACACGGGGGGGGGGGATTAACATATGTTTTGATTCCGCAGCAACCGGCAGAACCAAAACCGACATGACTAGAATCATTGGAATTTTCATTCTTCGATTCAAATCCTGAACGAAAAGTTTAGACAATTGATTAACTTGTTTCATACTCTTTATTTTTAATTAGCAATAAATATTGTTAGATAAGAAGATTATATTATTTATATCACAAACCACGCATATTAACACAAGGCAATAAATACAAACATATAACAACATATTCAAACCTTTTATATCTGTCATAATATTTATCCGGGATTAAAGCCTACTACGAGTGCTCTCCCCTTTTATTTAAAGACAAAGTAAAAGATTCCATTTTACAAATTCATAATAAAATACTCCGATATTCTTATATTATCTTACTATATTATTAATTAGAATTTAGTTAAATAAATCAGACTACCGCTCTATTCCCCAGGAATAATCCGGTGTCGATCCCATTTCTAATGTGAGAGTACCTCCTTTTAACAATTCGGAAGCCGGAAAACGGAAAGACTGGAGTTGCTTGCCATTCAGAACAGCACTCTGAACATATTTATTGACACGGGAAGCATTATGTGCTTCTATCGTAAATGTTTGCCCTCTGCCAAAACGTTCACCCAAATCAATGACAACCTTTTCATATAACGGACTAGCGATCTCATAAACAGGCTCGATGCTACAACCACCATCTGTCTGGAAGAGCCCTAGAGCAGCCATCACAAACCAGGCACTCATTTGTCCCTGATCTTCATCTCCCAGATAAGCATTTGCCATTCCGCCCCCGTAATAACGTTCAATTATAGAACGACTCCATTTCTGAGTTAACCAAGGTTGTCCCACCCAGTTAAACAAAAAGGCAAAATGCATGGACTGTTGATTTCCCTGGACTACCGGATAATCCCAGTACTGATCGTTGGGTGCATTGTAACGCCAAGGTTCACTCGCTCCGAATCCCCATTGAAGACGTTCAACAAAACGGTCTTTTCCTATCATTTCAGCCAAAGCCGGAACATTTTGGGGAACAAAATAAGTCAATTGCCAGGCATTTCCCTCCACATAATGATGGTTCGCACCTGAATGGAAAGGATCAAAATCTTTACTCCAACTTCCATCACTATTCCGCATTTGAGCATAACCGGTTTCCGGATTTATCGCATTTTTCCACCACGAACCCCGTTCTGCAAATAGTTTAGCATCCTCCTCTTTCCCCAATGCCTCAGCCAGTTGAGATACTGTCCAATCGTCATAAGCATATTCCAGTGTATTAGAAAAACGTCCGAGGTCTGCCGGAACATACCGGTGTTTCAGATAGGGCATCAAATCACGATTTCCCGCATAACCACCACAGACTTTCTGACTCGGGGTAGTCTGCATCTTTTTAACAGCAGCAAAAGCTTTTTCTCCGTCAAAACCACGAACACCCATTTGCCAAGCACTGACAATCAAAGGTATTTCATGTTCTGCGACCATTACCGGAATATATTCCATGCCAGCAGGACCTTTAGCCAACCAACCATTCGCATCATACATCGCCAATTGTGACTTTACCCAACGATTACTCCACTCCGGCGTCACCAGATTCCAAAACTGATTCAGATTCCAGAACGTATTCCAAAAAGCATCACATCCCAAAGCCACATCATCCGGATCTGAAAACCGACGGACCTTTTCATCGGCAGATACCCATTCTCCGTTTACATCGCTCCAGATATTACGGCTACACAATGCCCGATACATATTAGTATAAAAACGCACCTTCTCCAAACGGTCATTTGTCGAGATCAACACACGGTCAAACAAATCGTTCCATACATTTACCTGATTATTCCGGACCAGATCAAACTGCCAGCCAAAAGGTGAACTGATTTCTTTCTCCAGATTTTCAGCAGCATTTGCTATACTGACCAGAGAAATACCTGAACGCGCCTGTACTACCGGTGATTTTTTGGCATCAAACTGTAACCAGACACCGGCATTCTTTATATTTTGGGCTGCCAGATGTTCCGTCTTTTCCCTCTTCTCATTGATCCAACCACCCATCGATTCTATAGGCTGGTCAAACTCAATCACAAAATGAAGGGTATATTCCTGATCTGCATCAGAACTCCATACATATTTAGACAACTGATGACTGTAACCCTCGATACGAGTATCGCTGACTTTTTTTATTTCAACATCCTCTAATTGGTAATCATATTCAGCCGGGATATGCAGATCAACCAAGACCCGGGCACTATCCTTATCGGAAGGAAAAGTATATCGCTGAAAACCGCAATGAGTCGCGGCAGTCAACTCAGCTCTAATACCATAATCCGTAAGGTCTACCTTATAATAACCCAAAGGAGCTTCTTCCGTCAGTTTATCTATCCGGGAACGATAGCCTGAATCCGGGTCAGTTTCATCACCGACAATCGTTTGTAACGGTCCATTCGTCGGCATCATACCCAGCCCTCCCATCGTCCATTCGTGTATATGGCTAAAACATCCTACGCTCTCGAAAGTAGGCTGATATCCGGCCTGCCAACCGGCATTCTGATTATCGGGACTCAGTTTTACCATTCCGAAAGGCATCCAGGGACCAGGTGCAATCATCCAACGGGAATGGGCTGTGCCAATACGAGTATCTACATACCGGGCTAAAGTCTGAAGAGGCTGAGGCTTACGTTCCACCTTTCCTTTCTGTAATAATTTACCATCTGCCCGAACCTCGAAAGTACTGATCTGCGAAGATGCAACAGCCGGCATCGGAACTTCCAGGCAATAACGTGCTGTATCCAGCACAGTTGAAAATATCTCTTTTCCATCCAATTCGACAGCAAGAGCCGGCTGTCCTTCCAAATGTTCCACATCAACGAGCAAAGGCTGCTTATTTCCACTATCGGTAGCCACTTCATAATCGGCAGCCTTTACAGAACGAACGAATGCTTTTTCCGGATTCACCAACCGCACACGTGAAGGGCCTTGCAAACCGACATGATCAAACAAAAGCCACGAACCTTCCAATACGGAAAGCGTGATGCTGTTTCCTTCCTCACGTAATACTCCTTTCTTCACCGGAATAGACAGATGAATAGGTTTCGCCTGACTCATATCCCCTGTAATAGAAGCATCGCTTCCTCCTGAAGTCAATTGAATCTTCTCTTCCTGACTATTATTAATCAAGACTTTTAACAAAGGAGGTTTATGAGGAGAATTATCAGCCAAATCAACGATCAACGACCACTCTCCTTCTTCCGGAATATTTTCCAATCCGAAAAGGATATTCACGTCATGTGTCCTTAAACCTGCGGTAGACCAAGTTCCGCCCCATTGATCGGCCGGACCGGGCAAAACATAAGGGAATGATTTTTTTACATCACTCTTCCCGACCAAGAAATATCGATCCTCAAAACCAAAGTCATTAGCCAGAAAATCTTTATACCGATCTGGTCCCAATGCCAATTCAACAGTAGAACTATCAGGGACACCTATATTCCAAATCTGTCCCTTATTGTCAGGTATTGTACAAGAGGTTACAGCCAGTACACACAGACAACTTGCCAAAAGTATTCTTTTTCTCATAACTGCAAAGATTATTTATGCAGCAAAAGAAGCGATCTTCAGCGAGTCCCGCAAGTCATATTATTCTGATTGAGTTATACTATGTTCTGATTCTTTCTTTCGATATACGGAAGGAGAGACTCCCATCACTCTTGTAAAGATACGCGAGAAATAGGCTGGTTCCTCAAATCCCAGTTTAATAGATATCTCATTCAATTTAAGATTAGTCAGCACTATATACTGACAGGCTTTCTGAATCTTCAACCGAATAAAATAATTAATCGGTGACATTCTCGTCTCTTTTTGGAAAAGCATTGAGAAATGTGATGGAGAGTATTTAAAGTAAGTAGCTAATTGTTCCAGCGTCAGATTTCGTTCCACATTTTCCTGCATATAGTGGATCACTTTCGATGAGAATGAATATTCTTTATGAGTAGGTAAATTATAATAACGGAACTGTTCCAGATATATGAACGAACTCAGGAACATATAAAGGCACATACTGGAATAGATCATATATTCCTTTGTGTATCCCATAGAGAAACAACTGTATATCTCCTCGAATAACCGTATCCTGTCCTGAAGCCGCGAATGTTCTCCCGGCAAAATATCTTTGGGCATGTTGTAGGACGGGACAAACTCTTTACACAGTTTTCCTTTAAAATGAAGGAAATAGATGGTCCAGGGATCATGCTCGTCCGCTCCAAATGAATAGGGGACATCGGGTGGGATAATGATATACTGGTTTTCAACGACCGTATAAGTCTTTCCATAAATAGTATACCAACCCTTTCCTTCCGTACAATAGATCAGCATCGCATATTTAGAGCCCTGGTCCTTTTGTACATAATGATACTTTACCTTCGGAAAGAAACCGATTTTCCTAACATACAAATTTCCGATAAGCGGTTCGCTGCTGTACGAATCCAGTAATTCGTCCGGCAGGGAAACAAAACGTTCTCCTTTGAATCCTTCCTTAATCTTTATCATGGCTTTAATCATAAGACCTGTTCCAATAAAGAAAACCTTCGCTTTCTCTAACCGGGAACTTACGGTCGGTTTACGATGCGAAGATACAAAAAAACTCCGCCGGTTTCCCGACGGAGTTTCTATCTTTAATACTTTCGGACTTTTCAGTCTTTCAGGTATCTTATTTACTTAACAACAGTTTTAACTGCGCTTTCGCCTTCAACAGCTACTACAACGATACCTGCCGGAGCAGAGATTGTAGCATTGTCAGAAGAAAGAACTGTTCTTGCGATTGTCTGTCCTAATACATTTGTTACAACAACTGTCTTATTAGCAGCACCCTGGATTGTTACAGAACCTACGCCACCGAATACGTTGAATCCATCAACTGTGATGTCTTCGTTGCCTACTGGCGGGCTGTAAGAATCTTCGTCAAACTGCATGTCACCTGTAACAGGTTCAGTAAAGATTGAAGTACCGAACTCAGCGATGTCAGATGAAGCAGATTTTACAATTGAAGGAGAATAGCTATAAGCTGTTACGCGTACTGCATATTCAGTCTTCGGCTGCAAGTTGATTGCTCTGATTGAAGTTGAAGTAGGACCTACTTCTTCTGATTCAATACCCTGAACAAAGAGGAAGTCCCATTTGTCAGATTCTTCCATGTAGCTAGCTACCGGCAGAGAACCGAAGTCAGGATTCCAGTCATTCTTATTGAATGCGCCAGTGTTTTCTTCAAGACCGTCTTTTTCGTCACGAGACAAACGAGTTGTGTTAGTGAATTCGAAGATATCGATCTGCTTGCCACCTTCTTTCAACAGAACTGTATAAGTGTTAGCCGGGCTCAAATCAGCGTCAACGCTAAATGCTTCAGCCTTATAAGCCTCATTCAACTGAGTATTTGTTGAAATAACATCGATTGTCTTATATTCAGCACCATTCTTCATGATAGTCAGCTTATAGTTGTGGTGCAGCAACGGATTGATAACTTCACCTGTTCCGTTGAACAATTCAACCATGATTGTACCTTCTTCAGCTTTCACTTCAGAGATAAAGATATTCTTAGAAGTGTTCTGCTTTTCGTACTGACCAAGTTCTACTTTGTAGTAGTGAGCACCCGGAACTGCAGACCATCTGAATTCAGCCTTGCTACCGTTAATGTTGTCAGACAAATATTTAGTATCAACTACAGGAGCAGCCAGAACCGGAGAATAATTAACCGGAAGATCTACTGTACAGTTGCACAATGTGCTTGCTGCTAATACATCCGTAACCAGATCATGATCGCTCTTATCAGCCAACAGATCAACAGAAACCGGAATAATAGCTTCGCTTACATATTCAGCCTGGTTCTTACCTTCAGTAGAAGCGATCAATGCACCAGCAGGAGAGATAGCAATTACTTTAGATACCTCTTCAGTAGGATCGATTGAAGGCAGATCTTTACCGATCAGATAAATTTGTTTAGTTGCTGCAATGTCATCTTCAATGAATGTAACAGCGCCGAAGTCTAACTTAGCCAACTTAGCAGCTTTTGTATCAGCTGTAGTTGCGAAATACAGTTCAGGTTGTTTAACATCACCATAGATATTAGCAGCTACTGTATCATTACGGTAAGCTCCGTAGATATCGAACAGGCTGATATAGCCATTGCTCTGACCATTATTGTTTTCTACTTCTTTGTAAGCATACTTTTCATCCAAACCGTATACATAAGTCCAGCTGATCTGGTCTTTGATCTGCATCGGATACAGACGAACTGTGTCATTTACATAATTATAGATGAAGTCTTTGTTATCAACTGCTGAATGAATTGTATCAGGAACGATACCAGCCTTGTCAGACGGTTTGAATGTAGACTTAACGTAAGCAAGTAACTCACCGTATTTGTTAGGAATCAATTTGCCACCGTCCAAAGTACCGATAACAACAGTTGTATCGTGATCGAATGCACCAATCTTGTTAGATTTGCTTGTTTCTACAGTTACCGGAGCTACAAGGTTCAAACCTGCGATAACGAAAGTACCATCTTTCACTTCATAACACTGATCCTGACCCAGGTAATAAGTACCATAGTTCTTAGTATACAGATCACGGAATACGTTAGAGTCATATTCGCCCCATTCAAATTGGTCAAGATTCTGGATATTACCCAGGAAGCTGGTATAAGCACCTACCGGTTTGTCACCTGTCAATGTAGAGATAAGACCTTTGAATACAGTACCAACTACGTTGAATTGGTTGAAACCTGTCAATTCTTTTTCCCAATCTTCGTGAGTAGCTTTACCATCACCTGAATCATTTGTCAACAGGCCGAACTGAGCCATATCTGTAAGGATTTCTTCTGTCGGAACCCAATCGGTTCTGGACTGAGGTGTATATCTAACCTTAACAGGAATACCGTTATTTTTCAGGTCATCCAGATTAGCTTGTTTGTAGGGAACACGAATATACAATGTGTCACCAGCACTTTCACCACGCCATACAGAACCAGGTTGCGGTTCAAGACCACCAACATCACCACGATTCCAAACAGCGTTTGCATATTCTGTTGAGAAATAGAAGTTCTTATCCTGTTTTACTTTCGCTTCACCAATTCTCATAGCCTGTTTGTACAGACGGATAGTTGTATAGTTAGCGTCGTCAGCATCCGGTTTCAAACCTGTTGCGTAAACATGAACAACATGGTTACGAGAAGAGCCACCGATACCCCATACATAAGAATCCTTATTAGTAAAGTAAGGAGCTGCAAATACTTCAGCACCACCCTTTACAGCTTCACCTACAGGACATTCGCAATCCTGAGCAGCAGAGATCAAACCAGCAGAAATATTCATAATGTTTGCCAGTGTTCCGGTTACAGAACCAACAACACCCTTATCTGTTTCAATACCTCTCCAGTTAGTCCATACGTGCTGAGTACGAGCAGATGTAGTCAGAACACCCGGATAATAAGCTTCACCCAGATTGATCAAATCCTGTCCTGAATAACCTTCGCAATCATCCTGAGTATTCAATGTTGCTGACAAGCCCCATTTTTCTTCAATATTATAAGCTCCATCCTGATCGATGTTCATGTTACCTGATGCAAAGTGGAAAGCAGCTTTCACTGTCCAACCTTCATTCAGATTACCTAAACAATCAATAGCAGCTTCCGGAATACATCTTGTATGTTTAAATCCTTCAACTAATTCACCTTCGAAGTACCAGTTGAATCCCAAGAATTCAATCTTATCTTCCCATCTGTCGGTAGAACCCGGATCAGCCGGAGTTAATAATTCAAGATTTAATGCACCACCATCACAAGAGTTATCAATTGCCATTCTTACAGCATTCGCAGGTGCAGGGCCAGGACCTTCTGCACAATCTAAAATAAACTTAGGCAGATATGTGAAATCAATAGATGTTTCAAGAACTTCTTCGTATTTTGTAAAGACTAAGTCGTCACCGAATTTGAATGTACCGCGAGCATCTACGCTATGTCTTACAAACGCTGTATCCGTACTGGATGCAGTAGTCGTAGCAAATACATAGTCAGCCAAAGCCCACTGGTCTTTCACAGTACCCGGCTCTACATGATAAACAATCTTTACATTTGACCAGTCAACCGGATTGTATTCATTGAACAAACCTGCACGTACATAGAAACTTCTACTTCCGTCAGCTTCTGTTGCCTGAGAGAAGTTACCTTCAGTTACAGCAACATTACCAATCTTTTCAAGAACGATAGGAGCTTTCACATTCAGCTTCAAATAAGTAGCCTGAACATGATGAGGAGTTTCAGCACCAGCCATCTTATCATTGAACTTCCAGATCTTAACATCCATTTCAGATGCTTCGCATTCAGTAGAACGGTTAACACCTACACGGAATTCTTTTTCTGCTTCATAATCTATTTCTACGTGAGGACGAATGAAATCAAGATTAATGTCACCGAACAAAGTTACAGGTTCCAAAGTATCAGATGTTTCGCTGTCATCAGCTTTAGAGTATTCTGATTCAAGAACAACACGGATAATAGCATTATCAATATTAATTTTACCTGCACCAGTTGCATTGAACATAACCTGGTAAGCTTCCGGTGTTGTATTAGCACCTACAGTTACACCATTCTTGTCAATTTTAAAACCATCGTCATAAACTTCGTCATAAGGAAGTTCACCACGAGTAGTTCCATCCAGTTCTAAAACTTCAGCTGTTTCAATCTTCCATAACAGATTACGGTTTACATTAGCGTTTTCTAAACGGCTAATCCAGAAATGGAAACTTGTTGCATCTGTTAAGCCTCTTGTATCAAATACGAATTCAACACGACTCTTAACTTCTCTGGTTGGTCTAACACCCAGATAGTTAAAATCCTTTACTGTTGTAATACCGTAATGAGGTTTATTGACATTGTCATAAAACTCACCAGTTGACAGGAAATCACCTCCTGCAACAGGGCTAGCCTCAGAATCGAAAGAAACAAACATACCAGGAAGAAGAGTAGCATCAGCCACCTTATTCAAAGGTAAAGTATACTTCCAAATATTAACCGGATGAGTTTTATTTACTAACGCATCTCCATCGAGAAGGTTAAATTTCGCAGCGGCTTTCAATTGTGCTTCAGTAGGATCTTCAAATGCAGCCTTATAAGCATCACCTGTCTTGTACCAGGCTGGGACCGCATTTTGAGCAAAAATTGAAAAACTACTGCTTGCCACAAGGAACGCGGCGAACAAAGTAGAAAACTTTTTGTTCATAATCAAATAATTTAATTAGTAATAAAATATAAAGTTCAAATAAATCTTTCTATCAAAATAAAGTTCTGACGACTACTTACCGTCGCATTCATCTGTGCATACCTTGCACCTAAATTCTTATGCAAATATACATATCTTTTTTTGTTGCACTATTTTTTTGTTATATTTTTTCCCTTTAACCATGCTTTCTTATCCGATTCTTACCTTAAATCGTACAAAGGGGACAGTTTTAAGGACATATCCAACCATGAGCACTTCATTTCCGGCAATATTCCCTATACATTATTATATATAACAAAAAAAACGGCCACCACCCTTTTCGGGAAGCAGCCGTTTCCGGTTTTATCTTGATGGGAAGATATTACATCATACCACCCATGCCACCACCCATACCCGGGTTCATCGGAGGCATAGCAGGAGTATCTTCTTTCTTCTCTGCGATTACACATTCTGTTGTCAGGAACATACCAGCGATAGAAGCTGCGTTTTCCAAAGCAACACGAGTTACCTTAGCAGGGTCGATTACACCGGCAGCGCACAGGTTTTCATATTTGTCTGTACGAGCATTGTAACCGAAGTCACCTTTACCTTCTTTTACTTTCTGAACGATAACGGCACCTTCCTTACCTGCGTTAGCAACGATCTGACGCAACGGTTCTTCGATAGCGCGTTTTACGATTTCGATTCCTGTTGTTTCGTCTTCATTTTCACCCTTCATGCCTTCCAATGCTTCGATAGCACGGATGTAAGCTACACCACCACCAGGAACTGTACCTTCTTCGATAGCAGCGCGGGTTGCATGCAAAGCATCATCCACACGGTCTTTCTTTTCTTTCATTTCCACTTCAGAAGGAGCACCTACGTAAAGAACAGCTACGCCACCTGCCATCTTAGCCAGACGTTCCTGTAGTTTTTCTTTGTCGTAGTCAGAAGTTGTGTTTTCGATCTGAGTTTTGATCTGACTGATACGAGCCTGGATAGCAGCTTTGTCGCCGGCACCGTTAACGATAGTTGTAGTATCTTTGTCTACAGTGATCTTTTCGGCAGTACCCAACATATCCATTGTAGCACCTTCCAGCTTCAAACCTTTTTCTTCAGAGATAACAACACCGCCAGTCAGCACTGCGATATCTTCCAACATAGCTTTACGACGGTCGCCGAAGCCCGGAGCCTTCACTGCACAGATCTTCAAAGAACCACGCAGACGGTTTACAACCAATGTAGCCAATGCTTCGCTGTCGATATCTTCAGCAATGATCAACAGAGGACGACCGCTCTGAACAGCCGGTTCCAAGATAGGAAGCAGGTCTTTCAATACAGAGATCTTCTTGTCGTAGATCAGGATATACGGATTTTCCATCTCGCATTCCATCTTTTCTGTGTTGGTTACGAAGTACGGAGAGATGTAACCACGGTCGAACTGCATACCTTCTACTACGTCAACTGTAGTTTCAGTACCTTTTGCTTCTTCCACTGTGATAACGCCTTCTTTCTTCACTTTCTGCATAGCTTCAGCAATCAGTTTACCGATCATTTCGTCACCGTTAGCAGAAATCTTAGCTACGTGTTCGATCTTTTCGAACTGGTCGCCTACTTCTTCAGCCTGGTCAGCGATCTTTTCAACCACTTTGGCAACGGCTTTGTCGATACCGCGTTTCAGGTCCATCGGGTTAGCACCTGCTGTAACGTTCTTCAAACCTACACCGATGATAGACTGTGCCAATACAGTAGCAGTAGTTGTACCGTCACCTGCATTGTCGTTTGTTTTAGAAGCAACTTCCTTCACCAACTGAGCACCCATGTTTTCGAACGGGCAAGCCAGTTCTACTTCTTTAGCTACCGTTACACCGTCTTTAGTGATGTGAGGAGCACCGAATTTCTTTTCGATGATCACGTTACGACCTTTCGGGCCTAATGTTACTTTTACAGCATTTGCCAATTCGTCCACACCTTTCTTCAAAAGGTCGCGGGCATCCATATCGTACTTAATTTCTTTTGCCATGATTATATTGTTTTATTATTTCCGTTTAATGAATTAGATAATAGCTAAAATGTCAGACTGACGCATGATAAGATATTTCTCACCATCCAGTTCGATTTCTGTTCCTGCATATTTTCCGTACAGTACAGTATCGCCCCCCTTCACAACCATTTCTTCATCCTTTGTTCCGTTACCCACGGCAACAACTTCACCTTTTAAAGGTTTTTCTTTTGCTGAATCCGGGATAATGATTCCGCCAAGTGTCTTTTCTTCTGCTGCAGCCGGCTTGATAAGCACTCTGTCTGCTAATGGTCTAATGTTCATCTTACTATATTTTTAATTGTTAATAATATTATGTTTACATGTGTTTTTCTAATTCACGCTTATTCCTATGCGAAATCTGTGCCAAATTAATTGGCAGGGAAAAGACTGCCAATTTTGCATAAACAGACGTTTAGATGCGCCGACATGACTGACAGGATGACTATACATCCGCCTCACATGCTTCCCGACTAGAACAAAAGTAACGGGAAAGTAGTTCATAAGTCACGGTCTTTTAACTGATAGGTCCTAATCTTTTATTCTTTTGAGCATGCCTTAATTTTATTTTCAGCTAGCTAAAAATAGATTTCGACCATGCTAAAAATCAATTCCGAGCATGCTCAAAAGTAAAAAAATAAGGGACGAAAGAATTAGAATCTGCCGTCCCTTACATTAATATATAGTATATTTCAGATTAGTCTATCAGCAGTGTTGCGATGGAATGAGCCGGTAGTACAGGCTGGTAGACGCGACCGTCGATTTCAACAGATACCTGGCGGTCCTCATTCCCTTCGTTTGCCAAAGCGACAACAATGCTTTTGTCGGGATTGACGAAGGCCATGAGATTGCTGTACTGGCCGGAGGTTTCCAGTTTACGGGCACCGGGCTGGACGTAATGGCTCAGGTGTTTCATTACATAATATTCGGGAGTGTAATGGAAGGTTTTTGTATCGGGATCGACAACCACAAGGGAGTTTTGCGCCCATCCCCAACGGCTGATACCGCCTTTATCCAACGAGATATTCCAATACATATAGGCCGACGCACCGTTATCCAGGTAATGACGCATCAGGTTCCAGGAGTAAACGGCACCGCTCCAGTCATTCTTTCCGTCGCCGCATTCCTGCTCGGTCTGATAGAGTTTCATATCGGGATAACGTTCGTGTATACCTTTGATCGCTCCTTTTCCCGCCCATTGGAAACCGACTGCGCTGATATACTTGCCGCTTGCCGGGTCGGTCAGGATGGTATCCACCAATGCCTCGTTGGCACGTTCCATGGTGCCGAACATCACTTTCACGTCCAATTCCTTCATAGCCGGACCGAGATAGTTGCCGACGAAGTTAGCCAGGGAAGCAGCCGTCCAGCAACAACTGGGGAATATCTGTGCCGAATTGAACTCGTTCTGCGGCATGACGGCAAAAATGTCGATGCCCTGTTCACGATAAGCTTCGATAAATTTAGAGAAGTAAAGGGCATACGATTGCAGGTAAAGGGAGTCCTGGATAAACATATCCGTTCCTTCATAACCGACCTTATCGGCAGGCAGGCCGTTGCGGTACTTCTCGTTGTAGGCTTCGCCGGTATAGGCGGAGGCATAATGCTTATTGTATTTCATCCAGGCAGGAGGACACCAGGGAGAGGCCCAGATACGCAGGTCGGAATTGTATTTCTGTGCGCCTTTAATAAAAGGGATCAATGTCTGCTGGTCGTTGGCGATGGTGAAGTATTCCATTTCGAAATCGCCTTCGGTCTCATTATAGGAATACCAGTCACGGGAGAAATCGTTGGCACCCACCGGCATACGGCAGATGGTGAAATTTGCCCCTATCTCCGGGAAGAAGAGTTCTTCCATGATCTCTTCGCGGACTGTCGGGTCGAGTTTGCTCAGGGAAATCCAGCCCAGTTCGTTGAAGCAGGCACCGAAACCGTCTATCTTCTGTCCTTTCTTATGGGTATGGATAACCGCGTCGATCGTCGGAATCGTATCCGAAGAGGCAGAGACCAGGTCGGATTGCTCCTGCCACGGTTCGTTTTCCGTAGTTGTTATCCAGGATGCTCTTGGCTGAACAGAACAGGAAGAGAGGACTAAAGCGAATGCGAGAATTAAAAGAGATGTTTTCATGAGACAGTAATATTAAGGATAGCATAAACCCGTTCCCGTGCTTGACACGAGATCGCAAAAGAACAGGTCATATGCCTATTTATTCAGGCAGCACCTTTGCGGCCCCGTGTCAAGCACGGGGACAAGGCTGCTTATTTATATCAGAACTTTGCAATCAGTTCTTCTACAGTGACAGGTGTTTGTTCGCCTGTAATCATATTCTTCAGGTTGATCTTGCCTTCGCTCATCTCCGTTTCGCCAACGATAGCGACATACGGAATTTTCTTCGTATCGGCATACCCCATCTGCTTCTTCATCTTGGCTGATTCAGGGAAAAGTTCGGTACGGATACCGGCGGCACGAACCCGGGCAATGATTGGTAACAGATAGCTTTCTTCCTTCTCTCCGAAGTTGACAAACAGTAACTGTGTTGTCTTCAACGAATCGGCCGGATACAGGTCCAACTGATTCAGCACGTCGAAGATACGGTCTGCCCCAAAAGAGATACCGACACCCGAAACGCCATCCATGCCAAATACGCCGGTCAAGTTGTCATATCGTCCGCCACCGGTGATACTTCCTATCTGGACATCCAGCGCTTTTACTTCGAAGATGGCACCGGTGTAATAGTTCAGACCGCGGGCCAGTGTCAGGTCGAGTTCCAGTTCCGAATGCATAGGCAGCTGGTCGATACGGTCGAGAATGAAGGTCATTTCTTCGATACCTTTCACGGCTATTTCGGAAGTTGCCAACTGTTCTTTCAGGACGGCCAGTTTTTCACGATTGCTACCCGACAGCATGATGATCGGTTGCAAACGGGCAATCGCCTCTTCGGAAAGGCCTTTGGAACGCAACTCTTCATTTACATTATCCAGGCCGATCTTATCCAATTTATCGATAGCCACTGTTATATCGACAATCTTATCCGCTTCACCGATAATTTCGGCAATACCCGACAATATCTTACGGTTGTTCATCTTGATGCAAACGCGGATACCGAAACGGTGGAACACCTCATCCATAATCTGAATCAGTTCCACTTCGTTAATCAGCGAATCGGAGCCTACCACGTCACCGTCGCACTGGTAGAACTCACGGTAACGTCCTTTCTGCGGACGGTCGGCACGCCATACGGGTTGTATCTGATAACGCTTGAAAGGGAATGTTATATCGTTGCGGTGCTGCACTACGTAGCGGGCAAAAGGGACGGTCAGGTCGTAACGCAACCCTTTCTCACAGGCTTTCACGCCGAATCTCACCGGATTACGTTCCAGCAGTTCTTCATCGGTAATGCCTGAGAAACAATCTCCCGAGTTTAATATCTTGAAAAGTAATTTATCACCTTCTTCGCCATACTTACCCATCAGGGTCGACAGGTTCTCCATGGCCGGAGTTTCTATTTGCTGAAATCCGTACAGATGATATACTTCACGAATCGTATTGAATATATAATTACGTTTCGCCATTTCTTCGGGCGAAAAATCTCTGGTACCTTTTGGTATAGACGGCTTCTGCATATACTGTTTGCTCTTCTTTATCGTCGGAGCTAACCGACTTTTATATATTAAATTATTATTCGGAATGCAAAGGTAGGTATTTTGTTTCAAATTCGTTATTTATTGGATAGGTTCATTGTTTTGTCTGTTTCTTTTTGTTATGTTTGCAACATATTTAACAAAACGTATAGCTATGAAAAAGAAAAAGACAAGACAAAAGAAAGTATTGTATGGTGAACTCGGTAGTTTTTTCATCGATTTCGCTAAGTATATGGCAACAGGTGTTGTTATTACTACCCTACTAAAGGATTTGGAAGGACAAAACGCTCTTATTTATGTAGGCGGATTCCTATCGGTATTTGGACTTTTATTTTTAGGATTATATTTTATTAAACGGAAGGAGGAATAATTATGCCAGATTTTATATTTGTTTGTTTACTCTTTTTGGGAATGGGACTAGGATTTTTAATTTGGTCTTTATATATAGAAGGTAAATTTCATAGAACGAAGAAAAAGAAGAAATAAAAAAGCACCCCGAGTCATTTGAAATGGCTCGGGGTGCTTTTTTATTGGGTATAGTAACTATTACTTTTCATAGCCATAGCCTATATCGCTTAGTCGCGGCTTCTTCCTCCCAGGAAGATCATTATATAATATAATAATGTAGCCAGCGAACCTAAGGCAGCCACCACATAAGTATAAGCGGCAGAGCGCAAAGCATCTTCGGCCATACCATGCGTAGAAACATTCGTTATCCCGGCACGGCTCAACCATACCAACGCACGCTGACTGGCATTGATTTCGACCGGCAACGTAATGAAACTGAACAACGTTGTCGATGCGAACAGGATGATACCGAACAACAGCAACTGCGGGAACTGGTGGATCAGCAACATACCGCCCAGCAATACCCAGGTCATGATATTCGAAGCAAAGCTAACCACCGGTACCAACGCCGACCGCATCTTCAGCGGGGCATAAGACGTTGCATGCTGTACTGCGTGACCACATTCATGGGCGGCTACAGCGGCGGCAGCGATACTATTACTATAATAGACAGATTCGCTCAAATTCACCGTTTGATTGGCAGGATTGTAATGGTCTGTCAAATGTCCGGGAGTAGAGATCACCTTCACGTCGTAGATGCCGTTATCGCGCAACATCTTTTCAGCCACATCCTTTCCGGTCATACCGTTAGGCATAGGAATCTTAGAATACTTCTCAAACTTGTTCTTCAGTCGGGAAGATACCAGCCAGCTTAACAAGGCAAAACCAATAAATATGATCCAATACATGCTCATAATGTTCCAAATAATTAATTGTTATACAAGATATCTCTTACAAAAAGTCTGCCAAAAACAAAAATGGCAGAAGATTAGCCTGATTAGAGGTGGTCTTCTGCCATTTTGTATTAGTATGTGAGGTTTATTCTTCTGTATACCGGATGATTGTCTGTTCGCGGTCAGGTCCTACCGATACGATTTTAACAGGTACTCCCAGCTCTTCTTCAAGGAATGAGAGATATGCGTTAAACTCTTCGGGGAATTCGTCTTCGCTCTGCATCTTTGTCATGTCAGTCTTCCAACCCGGCAGTTCAACGTATACAGGTTCGATCGTATCGTCAATCTCGAACGGGAATTCCGTCACTTCTTCGCCATTGATCTTGTAGGCTACGCAAGCCTTGATGGTCTCGAAGCTGTCGAGCACGTCACTCTTCATCATGATCAGCTGGCTTACACCGTTGATCATAACGGCATATTTCAAGGCAACCAGGTCGATCCAGCCGCAACGACGTTTACGTCCTGTTACAGAGCCGAACTCATGTCCTAACGTACAAAGCTGATCGCCTGTTTCATCGAACAACTCTGTCGGGAACGGACCGCTACCGACACGTGTACAATATGCCTTGAAGATACCGTATACCTCACCGATATTACGCGGAGAGACACCCAGTCCCGTACAGCATCCGGCACAGATCGTGTTGGAAGATGTCACGAACGGATAAGAACCGAAGTCGATGTCCAGCATAGTGCCCTGTGCACCTTCCGCCAGGACAGACTTACCGTCTTTCAGGAAGTTGTTTACCACATGTTCGCTGTCGATCAGGTTGAATTGCTTCAAGTATTCCAGTGCTTCAAACCACTGGGCTTCGAGTTCCTTGATATCATACGAATAGTTCAGTGATTTCAGGATTGCTTCGTGGCGTGCCTTGGCGGCAGCATACTTTTCATCGAAGTTGTGCAGCAAGTCACCTACACGGAGACCGTTACGGCTGATCTTGTCTGTATATGTCGGGCCGATACCTTTACCAGTCGTACCGATCTTACCGGAACCTTTGGCAGCTTCGTAGGCAGCATCCAGCATACGGTGGGTAGGCAGGATCAGGTGTGCCTTCTTGGAAATACAAAGTTGTTTGGTCAGGTCGTGACCACTGGCAGCAAGCGCTTCGGCTTCCTGTTTGAACAATAACGGGTCGAGAACGACTCCATTACCGATAACATTCACTTTTCCACCCTGGAAAATACCTGACGGAATAGAACGCAGGATATACTTTTCTCCGTTAAATTCCAGTGTGTGTCCTGCATTGGGACCTCCTTGAAAACGAGTGATCACATCGTAGTTAGGAGTCAGCACGTCGACAACTTTTCCTTTGCCTTCGTCACCCCATTGCAATCCTAATAAAACATCTACTTTCATTTTATCTTTATAATAGGCTGTTAATATTCTTTTTTACTATTCTTCTGCTGAAGCTTGAACTTGCATTTACTGCATATCCCGTAGATATACAGCGCATGAAATTCCTGTGTGAAACGGGATATCTTCAGATTGTTGACCTCCTTTTTCAGCACGCTGTCTTTCATTTCCCGAATGGCCCCGCACTTCATGCAAACCAGGTGCAGGTGCGTTTCTGCCAATGCCCGCAGTTCGTACTGAACCGACTGGGCGTTGAGTTGATGCCGCACGATCAGGCCGCCGTCTTCCAGCACATCCAACGTGTTGTAAAGCGTTGCCCTACTCACATGGAAGTTCGCCTCTTCCAACTTTTCCTGAAGGGAGTACATATCGAAATGACCGGCGAAGCGACAGATGCATTCAAAGATCGCATATCTTTCCTCCGTCTTTCGTAGTTTTTTCTCAGTCAGATACTCCGTAAACGACTGCTTCATCTCTATGTACTTCTTCTCATCCATTTCGTTGCGACTCTACGCGACCGACAAAGTTAGCGCATTTATTTTAAACGCAAAGCCTTAGCTATAATATTCAAATTCAAATTTTAAATCATTATAGATTTCCTGCCCTTCCGGTGTCTTCATAAACTCCGGAAAGTCATCGAAACCACTCAACATTTGCTTCGCATGATCGGCCGACTGGCGACCGTAAAATTTCATTGCTTTTATCGCTGCCTGCTTCTCTTTCCAGGAAGCGCCGAAGTCGGGCCAGGCAATCGTCCGCATACATTCCACAATGAATGCGGCTCTCACCGGTGCAACCACCGTCTTCCCTACCCTGAATAGTTCCATCCAGATAAGGTAAGCCACCGTACGGGCATATTCGTCTTCCACATTAAAAATCAGTCCGAGCAGCAGGTTATCGACATACGGCAATTTGCAGAACAAATTACGGCTGCATTGTTCCGCTATTTCCAGATAGGGTATTTCTTTCACCCACTGTTCCGCCTGTTTAAAAGGAAAATCATCCACAGGCTGCAACAGGGATGCCAGTATCTTAAACTCGCGGATATCCTCTTTCCACAAAGCGGCTGCCAGCTCCGAACCGGGTTCGTGCCGGGAGGCTATCTGCTTTATTTCGGGCAGAGGGACACCGAAGTTCAGCTTATAGTCGATACCCTTTTCGCGCATGCTGGTGGCTATGACACCGTTCATCGCCATGCGCAGTTGGGTACGTATTTCTTTTAGTTCGTCCTGTAACATATCTTTAATCGTTATAAGAGGGCAGGAATGAATAATCTTTGCTGTAACGAAGCATCTGGTCTGCGTATCCTTCGGTATAGTCGAGAACAATGTCGGTCACTTCGCCTTTGTCGTTCCTTACCTCTTTCATCACCGGGTTCACGAAACCTTTGTATGGAGCCAGGTTCAGTTTGGCATAGCGGGCAAGCACTTCGTCGTGCAAGGTCTGGTCTACTTTCACGCCGTAATCTTCCACCAGTTTCTTTCCGGCAGCGAAATCGCCTTCGCTCTTGATACGCTGCACTTCTGCCAATAAGGTGCCGAACAAGTTGCGGAGTTTGGGATAATCGTTTACAACGACATATGTCTTGCCGTCACGCTTCTTATATTCGATAACGTTATCGGCTTTACCGTTCTCATAGGCCCACCGGGCGATCAACTGACGGTTGCGCATGTGGGCTTCTTCCACGTCTTTGCCGGCTTCGATACGGACAAGCTGTGTCATCAGGCCGTTCATGATATACTTATAATACTCGGCCTTATAGGCTTCGCCATCCGGAACCAGACCTAATTCAACCAGTTTCGGGTCGGCCAGGTAATAAAGGCCGAAGAGGTCGGCACGGGCTTCTTCCAGGGTGGAATCGTAGGCTTTCAGTGCACCCGATTCGGTATCGGGCAGAAGTTTGCCGGAACCATGCCCCAGGCATTCATGCAGGTCGGTATGCAGGTTGTCAGTCAGGAAGCCGTATTTTGCGAGGGCTTCACGCTCCGCATCACTCCAGATAAACTCTTCGTTAAAGCCATTGCCCTGCGACGCCTTGTCGTAAGCCTCGGTTATATTCTCAATCGTAACGGACTTTGAGCCGTGGTCGCGGCGAATCCAATCTGCATTCGGCAGATTGATGCCGATCGGCGTTGCCGGATAACAATCGCCTCCCAACATGGATACGGTGATCACTTTGGCACTCACCCCTTTTACCTTTTCCTTCTTGAAGCGTTTGTCGACCGGAGAATGATCTTCAAACCATTGCGCATTATCGCTGATAATCTTCGTGCGCTTGGTCGCTTCCTTATTGATAAAGTTTACGGTCGACTCCCAGCTGGCTTTCATACCCAGCGGATCGCCGTAAGTTTCGATAAAACCGTTCACGAAATCCACATCCGAAGTCGTATCCTCTACCCAAAGGATGGAGTAGGCGTCGAATGTCTTCAAGTCACCGGTCTGATAGTATTCAATCAGTTTTTCGATAATAGCCTTCTGGGTATCGTTTTCGGCAAAAGGAACGGCTTTCTGCAATTCGCCTGCAATCTGTTCGATAGCTGCCGAATAAAGGCCTCCAACTTTCCACACCTTCTCGACAATCTTTCCGTTCTCCTTCACCAGCCGGCTATTGAGTCCGTAAGAGATCGGGGTGATGGTGTCTTTACCCGCTTTCATAGCGGCATAATAATCTTCCACCTCTTTCTGGGTAATACCGCCGCCATAGTAGTTATTGGCAGATGCCAGGATCAGATCCCGGTCGCCGCTCTGTACGGTACGTTTAGCCAATACAGCCGGATCAAAGATCACCGGAGAGATTTCTGCAACAAACTGCTCCAGAGTCTGTCCTTCACGCAAAGGAAGTTCAGAAACATTCACCTGCTCCAGACAGCTCTGAAAGAATTCGGGGGTAAAGCCGGGAACAAACTTATCCTCTGCATAATGGTGATGGATGCCGCTTGAGAACCATACCCGTTTCAGGTACGTCTCCAGGGCCTTGAACTGCTCATCCTCGCGATTTCCTTTATATTCCTTGTAAACCGTTTCCAATGCGCGGCGAACCGGCAGGTTATAACGACAATTCTGGTCAAAGAATATGTCGCGTCCCATCAGCGCAGCCTGCGACAGATGATATAATAACTGTTTTTGTTTCAACGAAAGAGACTCGAATCCCGGAACCTGGTACCGAAGTATCTGAAGGTCTGCGAACTGGTCTACCACATAATTAAAATCCTCCTGCGGCGCCTGAACATTCTTTTCTTTCGGGCCTGCACAGGCGGTTAATGCCACTGCTGTCATAAGCGATACAATTGTATTTCTCATTTTATTTATACTAATTCTTTTGTTTTTTCTGAAGTATTACAACGAAAGGCTCTCCCGCAAAGGTAACGAATAAATCGAAGCCATAGGAATATCACCCTAATATTTTGTACCTTTGCAACCGATATATTTATTAAAGAATGGAAATAGCAGCATTAGTATCAGGAGGTGTGGACAGCTCCGTAGTTGTCCATCAGTTGAAGGAGGCGGGATATGATCCTACCATCTTCTATATCCGTATCGGTATGGAAGATAAAGACGGATATATCGACTGCCCCGCCGAAGAGGATATAGAAATTACATCTTACATAGCACGCAAATACGGTTGTCGCATGGAAGTGGTATCCCTGCATGACGAATACTGGGACAAGGTGGTCAGCTACACGATCGACTCGGTGAAGCGCGGTCTCACCCCCAACCCGGACATGATGTGCAACAAATTCATCAAGTTCGGCTGCTTCGAAGAGAAATGGGGGAAAGACTTCGATAAAATCGCCACCGGCCATTATGCCACAACGACCGAGATAGACGGAAAAGTATGGCTCTCCACCGCCAAAGACCCGGTGAAGGACCAGACCGATTTCCTGGGACAAATCACGCGCCTGCAAATCCAGAAGCTGATGTTCCCGATCGGCCACCTGATGAAAGCGGAAGTCCGTGCCATCGCTGCCGAACAAAAGCTCCCCAGCGCCATGCGCAAGGACAGCCAAGGCATCTGCTTCCTCGGTAAAATCAATTACAACGACTTCATCGAGCGTTACCTGGGCAAACGTGTCGGAAAAATCGTCGAACTGGAAACGGGCAAAGTACTGGGCAAGCACAACGGCTATTGGTTCCATACCATCGGCCAGCGGAAAGGACTGGGCCTGAGCGGCGGTCCGTGGTTCGTCATCAAGAAGGATATCAAGCGCAACATCATCTACGTCTCCAACGGCTACGACCCGGAAACGCAATACGGGAAGACAATCAACCTGCATGGTTTCGACTTCATCACCGAAGATCCGTGGGGAGAATTTACCGATGAAAAAGAAATCACCTTCAAGATACGCCATACCCCCGATTTCACACCGGGACGCATCCGCCGTATCGGTGACCTTTACCGTATCGAATCAGAAAACAAAATACAGGGTATCGCTCCCGGCCAGTACGGTGTTGTCTACGACAAGGATCATCATCTCTGCCTGGGTAGCGGCATGATTATTGACGAAGAAAAATAAGTCTTTGTCAATAATTATATGTATCTTTGTATCAGACTATAATATATACGACTATGGAAGCAACAACATTAAAAACATTCGAGATATCCATTCCCGAAAAATACGCATCCGCCATACGCTCACTGGTTAAAAGTATGGGAGGAAGCATCAAAGTCCGCAAAGAAAAGAAATGCGGACTGGATGAAGCATTGGAAGATGTGAAGGCCGGAAGAGTATATCATGCTGAAAGCACAGAAGATATGATGAAACAAATCTTCGGATGAATAAGAAATATACACTCAATTATACGGGTAAGTTCAAGAAAGATTTGAAACTCTGTAAGAAAAGAGGATACAATATTTCTTTATTTGAAAAAGTCTCTAAACTCCTTGAAACAACTGGTACCCTCCCACCCGAATATCACCCGCATAAATTAAGCGGCAAATACGAAGGCTTATGGGAATGTCATATTCAATCCGACTGGTTACTGGTTTGGAATCAAAATGATACGGAACTTATGCTTCTGTTTACAGATACCGGCACTCATGCCGATCTGTTTTAATAGAAAAATTCAAAATTAGAATGACTGCGGCAACTATCTCGAATGGTTGCCGCAGTCGTTTTATATGATTGTAGCACCTGTTTTTTACCACTGCGGCAGCTATTTCTTACAATTGCCGCAACCATTTTCCCGGTATACCGCCTTTATTTCAACTATTTCACCCTATTGTTTCATTTTTTTCGCCTTTAATTTGGTTTACAACATAAACCATTTTATATTTGCAGCGTGTAGGTGAGACATGCGCAGCTCCTTGCACTTTTTTAATCCATATATGGTTTATATTATAAACTTATTTACATTCACTTTTAAAGTAAACAAAACATGGAAACGAAACGAATCATACTATTTATTCTGGCAATATTCTTTACTTGCAATCTTGCCGAAGCACGGACAATCATCGTCAAAGTGAGTAACATACGCGGAGAAAACGGAACAATCCTCGTCATGGCTCAATCAGGAAAAGAGACAAAACCGGTATACGGCATGGCCAAACCGGAGAAAGGAGAAGCAACTATCACGCTTAAAAACGTCGAATGGGAACAGTTCGATATCTCAGTCTTCCATGACGAAAACGGCAATTACCAAATGGACTTCACCGAAGACAAAAAGCCGGCTGAAGGGTATGCCATGAAAAAGTGTAAAACGCAACAGGAAGAAGAGACGGTCAAACTGAAATTATATTACCCGGCAAACGAGTAAGACATGAAATGGCTGTTATTCTTTACACTCTTCTTTGCTACCGGCTTTCCGGCTATGGCCCGGAAGCCGGCAACGGCAGAGATTTACTCCGGCCACATTACCGACGGGCAGGGAAACGGAGTTGAATACGCGACAATCGTCCTCTTGCAGGATGAGATTCAAAAAGCAGGTACGACAACCGACAACAAGGGCTATTTCACCATGGAAGCAAAAGCAGGAACATATAAAGTAATCGTCCGGTGTATCGGATATGAGCCGCTGCAAAAAGAATTATTGCTGCCCGCATCCATGCACGACACCCTTTCGTTGAAGGCTTCTTCCTATGCCTTGAAAGAGGTTGTGGTACAGGCAAAAAATATCGAACGCAAAGCAGACCGTTTCGTCCTGTCCGTCTCCCCTTCCACCGGGAAAGACGGTACCGAATTATTGTTGCAGGCTCCCGGCGTATGGCTGGCAGAAGATAATATCTCCATCAACGGAGCACAGGGCACAAAGGTATTCGTCGATAACCGCGAAATAAAACTTACCGGCGAAGAACTTCTCACCTACCTTCGTTCGATGAAATCGGAAGATATCAGGCAAATAGAAGTCATCCCGATAGCCGGAGCAGAATATGAAGCCAGCTCACGGGGCGGAATCATCCTGATCTCACTCCGCCGGCGGCAAACGAACGGTATCCAGGGGAGTGTCACAGCCGGGGCCGCCTTATCTTCTACCCTTACCCGTTACATGCCTTCCGGAACACTCAATGCACGCCTCGGGAAATGGACCGTAAACGCAGCCGCCTCCGGCAATTTCACACCGAAGAATGAGAGCATGATGACATCCGTCAGGCAATATCCGGACAACGACAACCGCTTTTCCAGCCTCTCCAGGTTCGACACACGATCGGACCATGGTACGGGACGCATCGGAGCCATCTTCGAAATCGATACCGTCAACAGCATCGGAGCGGAGATAGAATATGTCGGACAGCTGTCTAAAGGCAACTCTTACAGCGAAACGGAACTGACCAAGCAGGAATGGCTAATAAACAGCACCGGCGATTATAACCAGAAGGATGATTACAACACTTTATCCGTTACCGCCAACTACCTGCATAAACTCGACGACAAAGGCTCCCTGCTCAAATGGATTGTCGATTATGCTGACAAAAAGTCGACAGGGAAAAACAACTACTATGTCGTACAAAAGGCAGCAGGCCGGGATACAGACAGTACGTACCGAAGTAACAGCGATGCGACCTACAAGATCGTCACCACCGATATTTCAATGAATAAATACTTCCGGAAAGGAATGTCGCTGAACACCGGCCTGAAGTACACGCATACATTCATGGACGATAATTCCTGCTACGAAGGTCTCTCGGCCGACCAACAATGGAATATCAGTCCGGCTTACGGCTACGCACTCAAATACAAGGAAAACATCATGGGAGTATATGCATCTTTTTCAACAGAAATCAATCGTTGGGCGTTCATAGCCGGACTGCGGGGCGAATATACCCGGACCGCGAACGAGAGCGACCGGATTAAACGGGATTACTTCGACCTGTTCCCGAGCCTGAGCGCCACCTATGCCTTCAACAACCTGAAGACTTGGATGCTGATCGGACAATACACGCGCAACATCGAACGCCCGGCCTTCTATACGCTCAACCCGAACCGGCTCCAGACCTCCGATTACAGCTACAACATAGGCAACCCCTACCTGAAACCGACCTATATCCACCGTTTCAGCACGACCCTTGTCTACAATTACCGTTACACGCTGACAATCGGAGGCAGCCTGCACCGCAACCTGATCCGCGAATTCTGCAAGGTAGACGCCGTCGACCCGGACGTTTCGTATATCACCTACGAAAACCATGACGTCGAAAACCATTGGTTCGTTGCCGCCAGTATCCCCGTGCAACCCGTCACATGGCTTAACCTGTCAGCCAATTTCGTCGGTGTACGCCAGGATATCCGTATGACGGAGAAAGCCGCATTTGCCCACCATTACCTGGCATTCGCAAACGCGACCGCAACCTTCACGCTGCCGAAAGACATCACGTTCGAAGGACAATACAGCGGAGCCAGCCGCCTGTATTCAGGAAACAGCGAAGTGGCTCCCCGGCACATCGTCAGCCTGTTTGCCCGGAAGAAGCTGGCCGGCAACCGCTTCCTGATAACTGTTTCGGCCGATAATATCTTCAACCGCTATAATGACTTTGCCAGCCATATCGAAGCCTACACGTCACAAAGCCACTTCGAAAGCGGACACCTCGGACGTACCTTCAAAACGACACTGACTTGGAACTTCAACAGCGGCAGGAAAGTAAAGAAGCCAACAATCGAACGGGGCGTAAACTCTGAAAGAAACCGGTTGAACGAAAAATAGACCGGAATGATTGACTGTTAAAAACAATGACATTATCTTTGAACAAACATAGTACGAACAATATAAAAACAAATAAAATCATGGAAGAAAGACTTTTAAACGAGAAAGAAAGCCTGGAACTCATCACACAGATGATAAACTCCAGCAAAAAGAATATGGAGATCGGCCAGGGGAATTACCTCCTGGTGTGGGGTTATTTCACAACTGCCTTGTCGATCATTCTGTTTACACTGATCGCTCTTACCCACAACATGATATGGAGCTGGGGATGGATGCTGATGTTCGTCATGTGGCCCGTCATGTCTTACCGGCAAAGACAGCAGCCCCCGAGGGTCATCACCTATACCGACAAAGTAATCATGCAGGTCTGGCAGGTAATGGGCTGGATGTTTGTCATCACTTTCCTGACGACAGGCACCATTGAGTTCATTTTCGGCAGATACGTCGACTTTATTCTTATGCTGCCGTTATCCCTGATATACTGCGGATTAGGAGTATCTATCACCGGTATCATCGTACAGGGGCGCTGGATGATTTATACCCCTTTGGTTGCCTTTGTCATAGCGATTTATATGCTAACCATGCTGCTGATGGGTGAAAAAGCGACAACTTTGTGGTATCTTTACTTCGGTTTATCGTTCGTGTTTATGATGATCATACCCGGACATATCGTCAATAATAAAGCCAGGAAGCAATGTTTAAAGAACTAGATCCGTTACTTCATTCACAATTGCGGCTCGCCGTGATATCCATCCTCCTTTCGGTCGAGGAGGCTGAATTCGTCTATCTGCGGGAAAAGACACAGGCGACAGCGGGAAACCTGAGTGTGCAGATAGACAAACTGAGCGAAGCTGGCTACATAGAAGTCGAAAAGAGCTTTGTCGGAAAGAAACCCCGTACCACCTGCCGGATAACACCCGTAGGACGACAGGCATTCGAGAATTACGTAAATGCCCTGAAAGACTATATCGGAGGAAGCTAATCCCTCCGCCAGTCACCGCATACCAATAAAAAAGGCTGCCATCAATCCGACGGCAGCCTTTTTATATCATTAATCCCTGCTAATTAAATAGCGTATAAAGAACTGATAGATTCGCCACTGCAAACACGGCGGATTGCTTCAGCAAACATATCGGCAACAGATAATACTTTTACTTTCTCACATTTCTTTGCGTAAGGAATAGAATCGGTAAAGATCATTTCCGTCAACGCAGACTGGTCTACACGGGTAGAAGCCGGGTCAGACATAACAGCGTGACTGGCGATTGCACGTACAGACTTAGCGCCGTTTTCAATCATCAGGTTAGCGGCCTTGGTGATTGTACCGGCTGTATCCACCATATCATCCACCAGAAGAACGTCCAGTCCTTCCACGTCACCGATGATACGCATTTCAGCTACCTCATTGGCACGCAGGCGTGATTTGTGGCAGATAACCATCGGCAATCCCAAGTATTTGGAATAGCTGCTGGCACGTTTCGTACCACCTACGTCAGGAGTAGCGATACACAAGTTATCCAAAGGCAGTTCTCCCTTGATATAATCCAGGAAGATAGAAGAAGCATACAGGTGATCTACAGGAACATTGAAGAATCCCTGGATCTGGTCTGCATGTAAATCCATTGTAATCAGACGGTCGATACCGGCAGTGCTCAACATATCTGCGATCAATTTTGCACCGATAGACACACGGGGTTTATCCTTTCTGTCCTGACGGGCCCAACCGAAATAAGGAACAACAGCAATTACAGAATGTGCAGAAGCACGTTTAGCCGCATCAATCATCAGGAGCAACTCCATCAGATTGTCCGAGTTAGGAAATGTTGATTGAACAAGGAACACGTCACGACCACGGATAGACTCTTCATAAGATACTGAAAATTCACCGTCAGCAAAATGTTGAATGTTCATCTGCCCCAGAGGACAACCAAGACTATTGCAAATTTTCTCTGCAAGATACCGGGAGTTGGTTCCCGAAAACACCAAGAAAGGAGTTTGTGCACTCATTATTCCGAATATTTATCTTAAGTAAATAGATTTGAATTGTGCTGCAAAAGTACAAAACTTATTTGCAATTATCCCTTTATCTTCGGAAAACTTTCAACAATAAGGGCGAGTCAACCCCGCCCCTGTTACTTTTTCTAACGAAATGAAAGACTCATCACTTATACGTAAACTTCAGAACCTTACCCGAATAAGCCGGCAAAACCAGCTGATACGGCCACGCTGCCGTCAGCGTACTGATACTGGTCTCTCCCGTCAACAAATCCGTCAGCGTAGCGGCCTTGTTATCGTCAAAACCCAGTGTAAGAAATGCGTCGGAAGGAATCTTTACCCGCACCGTCTGTTCGCTTTTATCGAAATTCACGACAATGAGTACGACCTCGTTACGATATTTACGCATAAAGGCATACTGGCTATTCGAATTGAAATACGGATTCCGCGAATTGGCATACATCAGGTCGAAGAAAGCTCCCTGAGTAATGGCCTGCTCCGATTTCGCCACATTCAATATCCGGGCATACTTCTCACGCAACTCACGCTGCTCATGCGTCAAACCGGCGCCATCGAACTTCCAGTCGTTGATCCATTTACGCAGGCTCTCCACGCTCCAGTAGTCGAAGATCGTCGTACGCCCATCGCGTCCGCTGAAACCTTCCTCGTCCATACCCGGCTCGCCCAGCTCCTGACCACTGTAGATCATGACCGGGTTCGTATTCATCATGGCCGAAACAATCATACCGGGGATACCCGGACGGTGATCGCCGGCAAAGAAATAAGAGGCGATACGCTGCTCGTCATGGTTTTCCAGGAAGTTCAACATATGTGACTGGATACCTTCCAGGCTCTGCCAGCAGTAAGAGATCGTGTTGGCAGCAGCCTGATTGCACATCACCGCACGCACGGTATCGTACAGTCCAACCTTATCATACAAATAGTCAAAATGACCGTTGAAAATATAGTTACGGTATTCTGCCGGATTATAAACCTCGGCTATGAAACAAACAGCCTGTTTTTCTTTTACCTTCGGAATCACCCAGTTCCAAAATTCCACCGGTACCATCTCCGCCATATCGCAACGGAAACCGTCAACGCCTTTATCCGCCCAGTAAAGCAGGATATCCAACATCTTCGTCCAGGTGCCGGGCACCGGGTTGAAATGACCGATCCGGCCATTCACATAATCCACGCCATAATTCAGCTTGACCGTTTCGTACCAGTCGTTCTTTCCCGGACACGGACTAAAACAGTCATTTCCCGTCACTTTAGCGGGGAACTCACTATAATCGTAATCCCCGTGCGCTTCGGCAAACGACAGGTGCAACGGGCATCCCGGGATATAATAGAAGTTATTATTACGGTCGAACCCTTTGGTCGTATCATCATGCTGCCCCAGATCTTCGACATACGACATGCGGGCATCCGAATAATATTCGCGTGCCACATGGTTCGGCACAAAGTCAATAATCACCTTCATCCCGGCATCGTGCGTACGTTTCACCAACGCCTCGAACTCCTTCATACGGTTCGGCACCTTCTCTGCCAGGTCGGGGTCTATATCGTAGTAATCTTTTATTGCATAAGGGGAACCGGCTTTGCCCTTCACCACGTCCGGATGGTCTTTGCGTATCTGATAAGCGGAATAATCGGTCTGGGTAGCATGTTCTATCACTCCGGTGTACCAGATATGCGTCGTACCCAGTTCCTTGATCTTTGCCAGGGCCGTCGGTGAAAAGGCGGAGAACTTTCCTACTCCGTTTTCCCTTACACTACCGTTCTTTGCCAACGGAGACTTCAGATTTCCGAACCAACGGGGAAATACCTGATAAATGATCATTTTATCCATTTGTTTCATCGCTTTTATCAACTTTAAATATTATCGGTAAAAGTTATCCGGCAAGCGCCGGACAAAGCTATGGCAGGAGCATATTGTTCTTCCTCGCCATAATCGCTTTCACCAGTGTTTCATGTTTATTCTCTTGTATCACCAATTCGAATGCGCGGATCGCTGCATCATAACCGATGCGGGCAATCTGTTCCACATTCTCCAAATCAAAAGTTTTATACATGCCGAATTCTTCCGCCTCGATCAACACGTCGCACATCTCACGATCTTCCAGTGTATTGGCCCGGAACATATAATGATAGGAACGCTCTGCAATATGAAATATCGTCTGTTTGTATTTCTGGGGAACCAGCGGGCTGACATTCACCCCGATCACCCGCTCGCACCTGTCGCGGATTATGGAAACCGGGAAGTTATGAAACAAACCACCGTCCACATAGTGTACCCCGTTAATCACTACCGGACTGAAAATGATCGGTATACTGCACGAAGCAGTCACCGCCTCCACGATAGGCCCGCTGTCGAACTCATGGCTTTCGCCGTGGTCAAGATCGGTCGCTACCACAATCATAGGGATTTTCAGTTCTTCAAATGTCTTGGCTCTCAGATGGCGTTTCAGAAAATACCGGAAACGTTTGCTGTCGAAAAGCCCGGACTTGGGAAGCTGAAGTTGTGCAAATTCGGAAAATTCACGGCCTGTAAAGAGTTCTTTCAACTCGTCCGCCGAATAACCGTCGGCAAACAAAGTACCCATTAACGCACCGACACTCGTCCCAACGATGATATCCGGCTTCAGTCCGCACTCCTCCAGCAATTTGAATACCCCAAGGTGTGCAAAACCTTTCGCGCCTCCGCCGCTTAAGGCCAATCCCAATTTATAGGTCTTATGGTTCGATTCTTGCGTCATTGTATGTTTTCTCTCTTTTACGGTGACAAATATGCTGTTTTTTTTAGAATGAAACAGTATTATTTACGAAAAAGTTTCTCTACGTTTTTATTTTTCTTACATTTACGGGAAACAAAATAACGATCCTAAGGGGTGGTTATTCATTTTAAATCTAACGACTATGATAACTAGTATTTTCTGGATTGTGCCCGTGGCGTCGGTTCTGGCGCTGGTATTTGCCTGGTTCTTCTTCCGGCAAATGATGAAAGAGAGTGAAGGAACGGAAACGATGGCTAAAATCGCTTCTTATGTGCGTGAAGGTGCGATGTCGTACCTGAAACAACAGTACAAGGTAGTAGCCTCGGTTTTCCTTGTGCTGGTTATCTTGTTTTCCATTATGGCTTACGGCTTCGGCGTGCAGAACGAATGGGTGCCGATCGCCTTCCTGACCGGCGGTTTCTTCTCTGGACTGGCGGGATTCCTGGGGATGAAGACGGCGACTTATGCCTCCGCCCGTACAGCCAATGCCGCCCGTTCATCGCTCAACAAGGGGTTGCAGGTCGCTTTCCGCAGCGGCGCCGTCATGGGACTGGTGGTGGTCGGCCTCGGACTGCTCGACATCTCTTTCTGGTACGTACTGCTGAACGCTTTCATTCCGGATGAAGCCCTGAACCCTACCCATAAACTGACCATTATCACTACGACCATGCTGACCTTCGGCATGGGAGCCTCTACACAGGCGCTCTTTGCCCGCGTGGGAGGCGGAATCTATACGAAAGCCGCCGATGTGGGAGCCGACCTTGTCGGGAAAGTGGAAGCCGGCATTCCGGAAGACGACCCGCGTAACCCGGCCACCATCGCGGATAACGTGGGTGACAATGTAGGCGACGTGGCCGGTATGGGTGCCGACCTGTACGAATCTTACTGCGGTTCGATACTGGCGACCGCCGCTCTGGGTGCTGCCGCTTTCGTTTCGTCCGGCAATATAGAAATGCAATATAAGGCAGTAGTCGCACCGATGCTGATCGCGGCTGTCGGCATCGTCCTCTCTATCCTGGGTATTTTTGCCGTCAGGACGAAAGAGGATGCTAATATCCGGCAGTTGTTGAAGGCGCTGGCTATCGGTACAAACCTCAGTTCGGTGCTGATCGCTGTTTCCACCTTCGGGATACTTTATCTGCTCGGCCTCGACAACTGGTTCTGGATCAGTTGTTCGGTAGTGATCGGTTTGCTGGTCGGCATCGTGATCGGCCAGGCAACGGAATATTACACCTCACAATCCTACAACCCGACCAAACGGGTTTCGGAAGCGGGACTGACAGGGCCGGCCACCGTTATCATTTCCGGATTAGGACTGGGAATGCTTTCTACCGCTATCCCCGTGCTGGCTGTTGTGGTAGGTATTATCTGCTCTTTCCTCTTTGCGTCGGGATTTGACTTTAGCAATGTAGGAATGGGACTTTACGGAATCGGCATCGCCGCCGTCGGCATGCTTTCCACCCTGGGTATCACATTGGCAACCGACGCTTACGGTCCGATTGCCGACAATGCCGGAGGAAATGCCGAAATGTCTGGTCTGGGCAAAGAAGTACGCAAACGTACCGATGCCCTCGACTCGTTGGGTAACACCACAGCCGCCACCGGTAAAGGATTCGCCATCGGCTCTGCCGCCCTGACGGGATTGGCGTTGCTGGCGTCTTATATAGAAGAGATCAAGATCGGCCTGCTGCGCCTGGGAGAAAACGTCTTGTCGTTTGCCGACGGACGTACGATGGAGGTATCGAAGGCTTCTTTCTCCGACTTTATGATCTACTACGATGTGACGCTGATGAATCCGAAAGTACTGTCGGGCATGTTCCTGGGGTCGATGATGGCCTTTATGTTCTGCGGACTGACGATGAACGCCGTAGGACGCGCTGCCGGACATATGGTAGAAGAAGTACGCCGCCAGTTCCGCGAAATACCGGGTATCCTGACAGGAAAAGCGGAACCCGATTACGCCCGTTGCGTAGAGATTTCGACGAAAGGGGCACAACATGAGATGATTGTTCCTTCGTTGCTGGCGATCATCGCCCCGATAGTGACCGGACTGATATTCGGTGTGACCGGCGTGATCGGCCTGCTGATCGGCGGACTGAGCACAGGTTTCGTACTGGCCATCTTCATGGCCAACGCAGGCGGCGCCTGGGACAACGCCAAGAAACACATCGAAGAAGGCAACCACGGCGGCAAAGGCAGCGAAGCCCATAAGGCAACCGTTGTCGGCGATACCGTCGGCGACCCGTTCAAAGACACTTCCGGTCCGAGCCTCAATATCCTGATCAAGCTGATGAGCATGGTGGCTATCGTGATGGCGGGGTTGACTGTAGCGTGGAGTTTATTCTGAAACAGTTAATATAATCTAACCGGGATCAAATACTTGCATACGAATAGTTCGTAACTACGAGCTATTCGTATTTTTGTTGATAGTAAACAACTTTAAATAGATCCTGTATGAAAACAACTTATCTGCTCCTCTCCTCCGTCTTGTTACTGGGATGTTTATCCGCCTGCAACATTTTCACCCAGAAACAAAAAGCACTGAAAACGAACGACGGAAGTATCACCACCGTTGAAACAGGCGGAAACGAACTGACCGTGTGCGACTTCGCCCTCGTGAAAGACACTATCGACGTGCCGCTCAGCGAATTTGTCGAAGACTGTCGCATCATACGTTTCGACAACTCTGACTCCGCCATGTTCAAAGCCTGGTTCACCCTCGTCACCGACCAGTATATCGGGGTACGGCAACGAAGCGGCGGACCGTTCAAACTTTTCGACAAAAAGGGTAAATTCCTGCACGACATCGGCTCCGTAGGCAATGGGGCCGGAGAATATGCCATATCCATTTACGATGAAGTCATCGACGAAAAGAACGACCGTATCTTCCTCTCGCCTTTCTATGGCCGGAAGATCATGGTGTACGGCACGAATGGCAAATGGATCAAAGACATCCCGCTTCCGGGACAGATCAACAAACCTAAATTATCGCTCAATGCAGACGGCACATTATCCGTCGTACACATGCCATTCCAGGAAGGGGAACCGCTTGCCTTCCAAGTGGATATGGAAGGAAACATCCTGAAACAGATCCCGGCAACCGCCAAAAGGACAGTGTCGGACTTCAACGGAGAAGTTTTCTCTTACAAAAACGGTAACGGGTTCGATTTCTTCCACACCAGCATAGACACTCTTTTTGTCTACGATCCTGTCCGCAACCGTTTATTGCCTGAATTTACCATGACTTTCCCGAATCCGGAAGAGAAACCGATACATCTATACTACCGGCTCCCGAATCACTTCATGGTCAATTATTATTTCTGGGGGAAAAACGGTCCGGAAAATGGCGGAGATATCCTGATTGATAAAAAGAAGAATGCTTCCTCCCATTTCCGTCTGATAAACGACTTCTACGGAAACCTCCCCATCTCCGGAACAGGCCACAATTTCTACCAGGGATATTTTATCCAGAATATGGAACCGGGACAACTGATCGAAAAGATAGAAAAACATCTCGCCTCCGGCAAATGCCCCAGCCAGGACAGAAAGAAACTCGAGGAACTGGCAGCGACGCTGGATGAGAATGATAATAATGTGTTGTTTGTCGGGAAAGTGAAATTATGAATAAGGCAGGAATATAAATTAATTGCTTATCTTTGCTAATAATTAAAAGATAAATCATTATAAGATGAGTCCTATATTCAGAAGAGAAGATGGATACAGCTTCAAAATATTCTCCAACGAGGAAGAAAGGAAACATATCCATGTTGTAAAAGCGGAAAATGAAGCCAAATACTGGCTTGAGCCTTCTATCGAATTAGCTGAAAACTATGGATTCACTTCTAAGGAAATCAAGAGAATAACTCAAATAATAGAAGAACATGGAAACGAGTTTAAATACAAATTCGCAGAACACATCGGTAAGCGTATTAATGATTAATTCCCAAGGCATTGCCCTGTCTGTGCAAGGGTGCGATTATTTCATTTCTTACAACCGGATGCCATGGCTCCGTGACGCCCGTATCAGTGATGTACTGAATGTTCGAACAGCAGGACGCTCAGCGATCGAATGGCCGGCTCTCGATATAGATCTTGAAATAGAGAGCTTGAAACATCCGGAACGCTATCCGCTCATTATGAAGCGCACGCCGCTGGACAACATTTGAAAAAGAAGTGACCCTTCGGATATAGAAACAATGAACCTGCCTGTTCCATTATAATGGCGCTTGTAGGGGCGGTTCGCGAACCGCCCCTATTTTCCTACTCTTCCTACTGCTTTTTCCTGCCCAACAGGAACCCCAGCAACTCCATGATAAACTGGAGGATGGTTCTTACCTTGTTGCCACTGCCATTTTCTTTCTCACTCATACGCTTTATTATTTAAGTTATACACTATGGGGACCAGCGACCGTGCAATGCTTTCCAGCATGTTGCAATACGCCTCGCGGTTATCCCCGTTTACTTCACTGATATATTTGCTGTAGGCCATCTCGCGGGCATAAGCCCGGGGATAGTTGCTGACGGCGGCCGCCTGTTTGTAGGCGGTGGCGATCAGGCGGGCAAAATCAAGAAAACTGTTCTCCGCCCGGTCGTAACGGCGGAACACAAGGCCACTGGGATTATCCAGGTCCGTCTTTCCCCCGTGCCAGTAAGCGTTGGAAACGCCATAGCCGGTCAGCCCGAAGAAATTATTGTAGCACGTAGCCAGGCGGCTCTCTCCCCACCCGCTTTCGATAGCAGCCTGCGCCAGGATGACTACCGGATTCAGGCCGTACAACTCACCCGCCATACGGGCGGCGGGGAGGTACTTTGTTGTAAACGATTGCTTATCCATATGATATCCGTTTTAGGTAGATTACTCGATTTCGGGGCGGTCGCTACCACCACCGCCTTCCGGCGGAGTTGAAGGTTTCGCCTCCTCCAGCTTGAAACGCTCCCCCTTCGTAGTCTGGGTCAGGTTACGAAGTTTGGCGCCGGGACGGAAACGGAGACGGGCGCGGTACAACAAATTGGTCGAGAAATCATCGGTCGTAACACTTCCCGAACTGGTCTGGATCAGCTGGAACGTCCCCAGGTCGCCACACTGGACCACTTCCCCACGCCCCAAAAACATCAGAAGGAACCGGATCACACGGTCGATCACCACCTTCACATCCCCACTCGAAGCGGTCGAACTCTCCGCCACCGCATCACACAACTCATCAAACGTGCAGGTCCCCGTCGCACGGGTCTGGGCATAATAGAGCTTCTCTTTCCCTGCTTCCACATTTTTACTGAGGTTCTTCCGGAGAACCAAATGATACTGTACTGCCATAACTTTACTGTTTTTAGTTGATTATTAATTACATATCAAAGATACGCCCGGAGGGGAGGCAGGTTGAAGCCATAGGTGACGGGACGTTACGAAGCGACAGTTTATTTCAGATAATTTCAGATATCTCCGGGCAATCGTATTGTTGTCAACATGCTAAAAAACGAACAAATAGTTTGCCGCATCCATTGATTTTTCGTATCTTAGAAGAATAAAACCATACATTTTATGGAACAAACGACCTTCACGATACGGGCCTACGGAGTAGGCGAACTGGCGGCACTCTACAGCCCTCACCTCAGCCGCAGGGGAGCGATCCTGCAACTTTGGCGGTGGATCAATTATCATGGCGTACTGAAAGCCAAACTGGTTGAACTGGGGTATCATCCCGGAGTCAGGAGTTTCACACCCCGCCAGGTGGAATGCATCGTCGAACATTTAGGGGAACCCTGAGAAAAGAGAGAACGGGTGCCGCAGTCATCCCAAAGGACTGCGGCAGTTTTTTTCAGAGACTGCCGCAACTGTTTTCAGGGACTGCGGCAGTCGTTTTATGTCGTTGCGGCAACCCCTGAAAACAACTGCCGCAGCCAGTAGAGAAAGAAAGGACGGGGGCAGAAAGGGCAGACAAAAGGGCATTTTTGAAAACTTTATAATAAGATGTCACTTGTTACTTCTATGAATGTTTCGTAGAAGTAACACCGTACAGAAGTTTTTCAAAACACCTTTTTGTCTGCCCTTTCTGCCCCCGATCAGTTAAAACGGAAGCTGCGGGTCGGGGCGTCCACCACCGTCATCCTCCTTATTATCACCACCTTCGCCCTCATCCGACGGATCATAGCCAAATCCTTTGCGACGCGCTTCCACCTGGTCATTACTCAATTCCATGACGGCATACAGCCGCTTTCCATGTCTCTTTTGTGACTCGAATTCACCGCTTTTTAACACTCTGCCCAGCAAATTAACACTCATTGTAGTCATGGAATAGCGTGTTCGTTCCGCTATTTTAGACAGGATTTCGCTTGTCGAGAGCAAGAGGGGCAGCTCGAAACGGACCGGTTTGCGGAAATAGGTATAAAACAATTCCGCTTCGGGGCACGATTGCTGGAATGGCTCGTTGTTGTCGTTTATTTCCGTTATGTCATTTTCGGCAAACCAATAACGGAAATTCTGTTTGTAGAGCACCAGCGCCTGGGCATAGATGGCGGCATGGTCTATTTCAGAAGTATAATCGATCCGGAGCGTTTCAAAACAAAGGAAACGGCGCGACCCGGTGCGATCTGTCAGAATCTGGCTGTCGTTTACCGTGGCGGCAAACGAAGCACAGCGCACGAACGTCTCCGCATTACGGGCATACGGGCGGCGTTCGAGGATAGAATCTTTTGTGATCAGAGCCTTCAACTGGTTCAACTCCACGCGGCTCTGTCCCGACAGTTCATCGAGGATGATCAGGAAGCAATTGCTCATCAACAACGACGAATCTTTTGCCGTAGGATCGAGGTTGCCGGAGAAGACATAGTTTCTAAGCACGGGCGGCACCAGGTTGCGCAGCCAGGTGGTCTTCCCCACCCCCTGTGCACCGCTCAGCAACAAGACCGTATGATTGGTCTGCCGCTCGTCGATGGCACAGGCTACGACTGCCACCAGCCATTTCTTCAGGCATTTCTCCCAATACTCGGGGCGGGTAGTGTCGATTGTGGCTGCCAGACGGCCGATAGGGTCCGTCGTCCCGTCCCAGCGCGGCAGGTTATCGAAGTAAGACTTGAAAGGATTGTACTCGGGGCTGAAATCGGAATAGATCACCGAACGCAGGTCGGACACGCGGCAAAACACGCCCGATTTCTGCAATGCACACCAGACGGAATTCTCCCAATAATCGGTGACCGGTTGAAAGGCATCGTGTTTCTTCAGGTCCCGGTATTCAACCGTACGTCTGACGATATTGCGACGAAGTTTGTAATATTTCGTCAGAAACTCCTGTATCTGATTGACAAAACTGTCTCCGCGTTGCAAACGGGACGCCGGCTTCTCCGTCCCATATTGTTCGGTATGCGCATAAGCACTGTCGATTGCCTGCCGGCGTTCCTCGACCGGCAGGTCGTCAAATGATTTTGCGGCATAGGCTTCGACCTCCTCTCTGGCAACCCCGAAGCGGTTGCAGTAGCCGGCAAAAAGGTGCACGTAATTGTTGCGGTTGCCCTCGGCATAAGGGAACTTGCGGCTGGCCTTTCTACGGGCGGAAGAGATCAGTTGTGACACAGTCTTTCCGCCTATGGCTTCTATCGGCGGCAGATCGGCGGGCAAAGTGCCCTCCCCTTTCAGCCAGGGTTCGAAACGGGGAGAAAGATAGAGCTGCTGATCGTACGACATGATGCAGAGCCGCCCGGCATCGCTGCCCGAAGTGTCCGCCCCGACACCCAGCAGGCGTTCGTACCAGTCTTTCACCAGCTTGTAGACAGCGAGATGGTTTGCGGGGATCAGTTCGGTCCCGACAGCCGGATAGACAATGATCTTGATGCCCCGTCCGCGCGGGCTGATCCAGCAGGCCACCGTATAAACGGCTTCGCGCACCAGGGCAAGCAGGCGCGGCAAGTCTTCTTTGTTCAATTCATCGAAATCGAGGATGGTAAGCGGATTGTAGCCTGTCATATATTTCGGCAACCGTTGTTTCTGATAGGTAGCGGAGACGGTTATGGCAGGCAGCTTTTTCTTCTGCATATCGGCTTCATCCTGATTTCCGGCGTCCATAAAGGCGCGGATACGGTTAATTTCGGTGGCATACTTGCCATTGCGGATGTCGTAAAGGGCGTCGATCAGGGGAATATCCCCCATACATCTCTTAAATCCGGCGAATAAGGTTACGTTTATCATAATAAGATAAAATTAAGTGAGTATTATTCAGCCCAAGGTACGGGCATTAAACAAGGCAGCCTATGTTTTTACATTATATTATGAAAAACATAAGCTGCACGACAAACATCAATCGTCCTTGCGGGTAGAAAGATACTCCATCACCCCATTCACGAGCGTACCCAACGCCAGCGGTTCCTCTTTGCCTTCAGGACATACCTTCATGACGGTATCGAGCGAACGGAGGAAAGGCTTCACTTCATGGCAGTCGTTAACCGTCCATTTGCGGCTCTCGATCAGGGGAGCGATCTGGGCGACAAACTCTTCCAGGGAACAATGGAACGTAATGGTTTCGCCTACCACCATATCCTCCTCCCAGACGGCATGTTCCAACATCCGGCCCAGGGTGTTGCTTAGTTTCATCACTTCGTGCAGTTTCTTTTCCAGCTGCACGCATTCATTTCTCAAATCCAGTACTACCCCATTCAACAGGGCGGCGTTCAGTTTTTTTTCATATGAATTTAATTTATAATAAAAGAATCTCTAATGATTCAGAGGTTTGAATGTTACTTTTCTCTTGAAAGAAAAGTAACCAAAAGTTCAAGGCTGC
>ERZ791830.354-NODE-354-length-51314-cov-4.068905_pt1 | contig 51314 bp, 38 predicted proteins | sample MGYA00509945_ERZ791830 | MGnify/ENA primary metagenome ERZ791830 (study PRJEB30046, sample SAMN00792021) | human gut metagenome | study: EMG produced TPA metagenomics assembly of the A metagenome-wide association study of gut microbiota in type 2...
TATTTTACCCGGTATATTAATCCGATTTACCCGGTTGGGTAGTGTCATTTTGATAGTTGGAGAAAACTATCTGATAACCGAAATCTCTCAGTACTTTGATTTGAATACAAGGAAACGGTTTCAGACACTTCTTTAAACGGTATATTGCCGTAGATACATTTTCCCGATCCGACTGATCTGCCCCATTTTTAATAGGTCGTGCCAAAACATTGACACAAATATCTTCGTAAGACAATTTATAATCCTCCGCATTAACAAAAGCCAAAAATAATCTCAACGGATTATTTTTCAAGCAAATATCCACCCCCTTATCATTACGTAATATTCCTTCTTTTTCAGCAAAGAAGAAACCATATGGCAAAGCAATCCAAACCTTTTTTTGCTCCGGTTTCAAAGGTATTATCTCATTTTGCAATGCGAATAATTCAGCCTGTTTTTGTTCAATCGACTCAGCTTGTTGTTTATTAACAAACTCTGTATTTTTAATCTTAACCTGTAACTCGGCCAATTCAGCCTGTTTTTGTTCGATTAACTCAGCTTGTTGTTTACTAATTAATTCAGTCTTTTGTTTTTGGGTTTGCAATTCAGTCAGTTTGATCTTTTGTTGTTCAATTAATTCGTAACTAGTCTGCCTTGATGTCCTTAATAATCTGATAATCTTTTCTATCTTCTTCTTTATATTCTCAAAATAAAATCCACAATAGCAAATCAATATAATGAAAAAAGAATAAGAAAGCACCCAAAACCACCCAATCTGCCCCAACACCGTCTGAACAGGAACATCCACATAAGCCTGAAGCGTTATGTTCCTTTCCTTATTTTCATCTATTCTGTAAACAATAGGTTTTAAAGAACTCGCTTTTTTATAAAACAGACTGTCGGTTGAAGAATTAATTACTTTCCCATTCCGTATACAGCGTATAGCTGTTTCTACTTCTATATGCTCTTTTTGTAGTATATCCCGAAAGAGGCTATCCAACAGATACCGACTCGAATCGTACTTAGTAAGATAATCTTGAACACACCAAGTATGTTTCTCTTCTCCAGGGATATCATTCGGAGAATTTTGAGGATCATAATGTCTTTTTTGTTTTCCGATTTGTTGCTCTTTTTCTTCTTGTACTACTTCTGTAAACAACATAAAAAGCTCAGAATGCAGTTTTTCTTCTTGATTCAGATAAACACTCACAAATCGGAATACCAATAAAATGATGATCCCAACACTAATCACTTCGCCTGTTCCTATTTTACATATTCGTCTTTTCATATCTATTTCTTAATATTTTTTCTAACAGAAATCTCACAATTACTAACAAATTCTCACAAGCATACTGTGTATCAATCTGTTTAAAAAAAGACTCAAGACAGGCTATTTTTTATTTAGCCATAATACACTATATTTGCGCTGCAAGCCATAAAGACCAACAGAAGTCTTTATGCAGGTAAAGATAATAAAAATCATAATTAAAATAATATCAACATGAAAAAAACTATTAAAACAGGACTTATCCTTTTATCATTATTCAGTGCATGGTATTTTGGGCACACTACATCGGATAAAAATCCAATGAACGAGTTAATGTTTAAAAACGTCGAAGCATTAGCTAATAATGAAAATGGTCAATCTGATAAAAACTATTCGTGTTTTGGTACAGGTGAAATAGACTGTTACGGTGACAAAGTCGATACAAAATACGAAGGATACAGTTTAGACTAACGTATGAAATCTCTCCCCTCCATATTATTAATAGGTATTAGTACCCTTGCCGCCTGTTCCGGAAATCAGCAACCCCCTTTCCCCCGGTACGCTGACTTTCCGGAAACAAAGGCGATCAAGGCACAGGTCGCAGACCTGGATACTGTCCTGCTCCGTTACCCATTCCGGGTAGCGGTCAGGGATAGTATTGCAGTGGTGATGGACCTGCACAATATGGATCATTTCCTGCATGCTTTTACCTATCCCGGATGGAAGCATCTCGCCTCCTTCGGCAAACGCGGGGAAGGACCGGAAGAAATGCTTTCTGCTGAAAATATCCAATTCAACTCCTTAGACTCTTTATGGGCGATCGACGCCAATAAGATGGAGATTACACGTTGGAAAATATCTCCTTCTACCCGCTCAGCGGAGCGCGTCGAAGAGATCAAGCTGGATAAGGAATTAGTACGTTCACTGGACTTTCATACGATGGAATCGGGGTTTTTCATTCCGGATTACATGGGAGAGTTCCGGTATTGGGAAGTCGACAGCAACGGTAAGCCGGTCAAAAGCATCGGAGAAATCCCAGGCGAAACGATCGATGAAAACACCGTTCGTCCGGCACTCGCTCAGGCATGGAGAAGTTTTATGGATTACAATCCCGACAACGGCATCCTGGCAATAGCTACCCAACTGGGAGAAGTATTTGAAATCTTCAATCTGAAAGATAACACTCATAAAGTCCTTTATGGTCCCGCAGGTGAACCGCAATACAAAACGGCAAAAGACGGCACAGGCGTTCCCACCGGAATTATGGGGTTTAGCGATATAAAGGTGACAAGCAAATACATCTACGCTGTTTTTCAGGGTATTAAGTTCGACGATAAAATTGCCGCTATCAAACAAGGGAAAGAACCTGAAAACGGAGCAAAGTATATCTATGTATTCGATCTGGAAGGTAATCCGGTACGTAGATACGAACTGGACCGGCGTATCAACAGTATAGATATCAACGAAGAAACAAATACGATCGTCGCCACCGAGGCGAAAAGTGACGATCCGATTATAGAATTTAAGATTTAGCAAACGATATGAAAGCCTTTTATCTTTACATATTATTAATAGCAACCACCTTCTTCTCCTGTCACAACGAACAGAAAGAGAAGGAAAATAAGATTGCGCATCTGGTCAGCGAATGGCAAGGGAAACAAATACAGTTCCCTGAAAACCTGACCTTCACACGCTATCTGAAAGATACTACGGATTTCCAAATCCCACAAGCCGAATACAAGGTATTAATATATGTAGACTCTATCGGTTGCACCAGTTGTAAACTGCAACTTCATAAATGGAAGGAACTGATCGAATACACTGATTCAGTAACACAAGGAAAAGTTCCTTTCCTCTTCTTCATGCATCCAAAAGATGCGAAGGAAATACGCTACCTCCTGAAACGAGACGCATTCGATCGTCCTGTCTGCATCGACATAGACGACCAGCTAAACAAACTAAACAAGTTTCCGACAAATATAACTTTCCAGACATTCTTGTTGGATAAAGACAATAAAGTCACTGTATTAGGAAATCCGGTACATAACACGGCTGTGAAAGACCTGTATCTGAAACAGATCACAGGCAAAGACAGTCCGAACAAAAATATACCGAAAACAACAGCCGAAACAACAAAGACAGAAATCGACTTCGGTACTTTCGACAAATCGGAAGTAAAGGAGACGACCATAGAAATAAAAAACACCGGGGACAATCCCCTTGTGATAGTGGACGTAAGTACCACCTGTGGCTGCACAGCAGCCACCTATGATAAACGACCTGCAAAACCCGGAGAATCTCTTCGGGTAGGAATTAAGATGACACCAAAAGACACAGGTTTCTTCGATGAAGTCGTTACGATCAAGTACAATAGTATTAACAATCAACCTGTCAAAGTAAAGATAAAGGGGAATGTTCGGTGATCGAACGAATGGGAGTTTGCTGCACGACAGCAAATAGTACAAGCAAACTCCCGGAGACCCCGAAAAGGAGGTGTATCAAGGTAATATAACCGACAAAATAGAATGATACAGGTGTCATTCGACTATCTAATCCGAAGAATAGTAGGCAAAGATAGAAAATAGCTTGATTAAATAAGAAATAAAATAAATAATTTAATATATACAAATATGAGAAAATTATTTGGTATTATAGCTATGGCTGCGATAGCTGCTGTAGCTGGCTGGAATTTCAGCCAAAGTCAAAACGAAGTTGAACTGTCAGACTTGGCACTGGCTAATGTTGAGGCATTGGCCAGAATTGAAGGTCAAAATGATGCTTGTGCAAACCTCACTAACTCAACATGTATATCTGTTGTTGTAGACCAATGGGGTAACAATTCTGCTCATGAGTATGATAACATGTATCCTTCTGACGCATGCTAAGAATCTATAAAGCTACATGACAAAATCAATATATGTAGCTATAAAGAGTTGCAAAAGATTTATTCTGTAGTTTACTCAATGTTAATTACAGATGACTCTTTTGCAACATCTTATCACTTTTAACAAAAAAAATTGCACAATGAAAAATACGATCTTATTGCTACTACTATTCTGTCTTTCTTGCAATAAACAGGAATCACAGTTATTAGTTCTACCAGAAGAAACCCCCATTAAAGGTATTGATTACTCGAATGAGATTGTTATGAATTATCCTTTATACATTGAAATCATAAATAATAAATTGTTTCTGCTTATGCCAAAAGGAGAAGATGTCATAAAAATAGTAGATATTGAAAATGGCAAAGAAATCAAACAAACTGGTAAATTCGGGAATGCACCTGAAGAGTTTTTACAACCACGCTATTGGGGTACTGATAAAAACAACAATATACTTTTATATGACTTAATGCTAAAAAAACTTAGAAAATACAACTGGGAAGACATAGTTAATACGCCGGAGTTACATGCTACAGAAGAAATTCCACTAAAAAGTATCAATGCACATATTAGCACCGGAAAAATATTAAATGACAACTATTTTGTAGGTTCTGTGCCTTTTGGAATATCCGAACCTTTAATAGTCCTTGATAATAATTTAAGCATTGTAGATAGTTTAGGAGAAGTTCCTGACAATAATCACAAAAGCACCAATATGACATCTTATATAGGTAACATTGATACCTATAACGATAAATTTGTATTTGTTATGGCTGCATTAGGATACATAGCCTATTATCAACAACAAAAAGGAGGTTGTGGATTACTTTGGGATCATTATATAGAGAGACCTATTTATAAAGGGGATCAATTAGATCGGAAACAATTAAAATTAAGTTTTGTTGATGCAAAAATAACCCAGAATTATATTTTCTGTAGTTATTTTGGTGAGATCTTAACCAGAGAAAAACTCAAAACACTTAAACCTCGTAACATTCTGGTGTTTGATCACAAAGGAAATTTATTAAAAAATCTACGGTCGGAAAGAAGCGTGGGTAGAATTGCCGTTTCAGAAGACGAAAAAACATTATATGCAGTGACGGAAGAGCCTGAAATCGCAATCATCCGATTCGACATCAGTAATTTATTCAACTAAAAAATCATATAATCATGAACAAATGCGCATTATTAGTAGTATGTGGTTTATTTCTTGCATGCAATCAACCACAAGCAAAAACAGTCAACGAGAATCCGGTTAAAATCGAACTAGCCTCTTTGATTGAAAGAGGACCGGCAGAAACGATCAGTTTAAATAATTGGAGTAAGAGTATCAAATTTGTTCCATTAGAAACAGAAAAGTTACCAGCCGTTAAAGGTATATCCAAAATTATACAGAAAAATGACAAGCTACTGATCGTACACGCTCAAAAAGCCTCTGTCTTTGATTTAGAAGGCAAATACTTATATGATATTGGTCAACAAGGAAACAAGCCGGAAAATTTTACGAATTTACAAAACTTGTCAGTCAGAAATGATACAATCTTCATTAAAGATAAAAACAACCAAATAAAACTATATAACTGGCAAGGTAAATTTATAGGGCAAATCTCTACTCCCGAACTGCCTATTCTTGATTTATACCCGGTTCTGAATACAGATGTCTTTTTAGGGCATATTCCCAACCGGACCGGAGAAAATAAAAACAGATTAGCTATTTTCCGCGATGCAACTGTATTAAATCTAATACCAACCTATTCAAAATTTGAACGGGCAGACGGAAATACAGTCATTACACTCACTTCAGAGATGAGAACTTTTGACGGTAATGTTTCAGCCTTCAAAGAACTTTTTAACGATACAATTTTTCAAATTAAACCGGATTATTCATTACATCCGTATGCTATAATTAATTTGGGTAAAAATAAAGCTACAGAAGAACATCGTTATACCCTTACACCGGGTATGTTTACTCAAAAGAACTTTGATATGTTTGATAACAAAATAGCGCTTTCTGCTATTGGAGAAAAAGATGATATTATTTACATGGTTCCCTATAACAAAAATATCAAGCCCTATACCTTCAGTTTCAATAAAAAAAACGGAAAAGCTTATTATCAGAAAATAACATATCCGGAAAGTCAATTTGATTTGACAGATAACAGTATTTTCACTCCTTCTTTCATCTCTACCGATGGGAAGTTCTTAATTGATCTCGAGTTTACAAAAAACGACAACAAACCTGTAATCGTACTGGTCGAACGTTAATAATGAACTATAAATTGAATGATCATGAAAACTTATATTCCTTTCTTTGTTTTGTGTATCCTTATCTCTTGTTCTACGCCTCATCAAAAGAAAATCAGCTTGGAACAGGCGCTTTCCTTTGCCGGAGAGAACAGAATAGAATTGGAAAAAGTTTTCGAACATTACAAAAATGATTCTCTGAAATTGAAAGCAGCAGAATATCTAATCACAAATATGCCGCTGCATTTTTCCAGAGTCGAATATTTCATATCACCGGAAGGCAAACAATATATACCGGATATTGCTTGCTTTCCGAATAAGGAAGCTGTAAAAAGACATTGTGATTCGCTACAGAGTAGAGGATACAATATCCAGGGAGATAATATATATGACAGTAAAACACTTAAAAGCGATTTTCTGATCCGTAATATCGATCTGGCCTTTCAGGTCCGGCAAAAGCCATGGGCAAAAGATATTCCTTTCGAGGATTTTTGCCGGTATATCCTCCCTTACAGGACCCAAGTAGAACCCGTTTCCAACATGCGTCGGGAATTCATGGAAAAATATTTACCTCTGATTGATTCGGGAAAAGTTAACAATGCCATTGATGCCTGCAAAATAATCAATTCACAATTAATGAAAGAGTTGGTTTACAAAGATACAGGTTCTCCTCTCTATCCTACCGTCGAAAGCACATATCACTCCGGCAGAGGCAGTTGTGAAGATTTGTGTAACTTGGCCACATTATTAATGCGTGCTGTAGGCATTCCTGTTGCCGTACAACTTACCACCTGGACCAAAATGGATTTAGCGCATAGTTGGGGTGTTGTATTGCATGATGGAAAGTTTTATAATTTCAGCCCAGTCTACGGTCAACCTGACACATATAGAGAAAAACTTGAAACTACCAGCTATCTGAAACCCGCCAAGGTATATCGGTTGTTATTTGATCCCGAATTTAAGGAAACCGATATTAAAGACGACGGTTATATCACTAATCTGAAAAATCCACTATTAAGAGATGTGACAAAGGAGGAAGGATATCAGGTTCTGGATATTTGTATTGAGGCAGACAAACCTGTATCTTCTTCCATAAAACAGATTTACCTCTGTACATACAATGATTATGATTGGAAACCACTTGCCATAGGTAACCGAAAAGGTTCTACATGCAGATTTAAAGATATTGTAGGCAATAATATCTTTATTATTGCCGAAGCCTCAAACACACAGTCTTTACATTATATTACCGCTCCTTTCATCTTAAAAAAAGATGGCGACATTCATAAATTAATTCCTCAAAAAGAATTAAGTCAATCCTTCACGTTCAACAAACGTAAAAATAAATTAAATCAAAAACATACGTTACATTACTGGGACGCAGACAAAAATGGGTTTATCTCTTTAGAAGAGATGAGTTCGACAGATACAACACAGACGTACAATCAAATACCGAAAAATGCTCTATTATGGTTTACTGTTCCGGAAAGAATACTGAATCAAAGGGTATTTTATATTGAAAACGACAGTATAAAATATTAGTCACCATATGAAAAAGCATCCCCATAAACTGATCAATAAAGTCATCGACATTGTCTTCTGGCTATGCATGACAGTTGTCTTGTGGTTTGTTGTGCAGGTATTCATATTTGCCTCATTCAAAATCCCCAGCGATTCGATGGAGCCGGGATTAATTACAGGAGACAATATACTTGTCTGGAAACCAACCATTGGACCTCGCATATTCAACCTGTTTGCCTCCATGAGAAACGAACAAACAGAGATTTATCGCATTCCCGGTTTCAAAAAGATAAAACGCAATGATATTCTGGTTTTCAATTTTCCGCATCCAAACAGTTGGGATAAAATTGAAATGCATATACTCAAATATTACATCAAACGGTGTGTCGGAATACCGGGAGATACCCTATCCATCCGAAACGGATTCTTTCATGTGGAAGGCGTACAAACGCCTCTCGGCAATATGGAGTCACAAAAAGGAATAGCAGCTACTGAGAAATTTCAAGACGGTATATTCCAAAGTTTCCCATTCGACAGCATCATCGGTTGGAACATCAAAGATTTCGGACCGCTCTATATACCGGCAAAAGGCGATTCCATTATTTTAGATCGTACAAACTTCCGGTTATATAAAAAGCTGATCGAATGGGAACAACAGGGAAGTCTTCAATACAAGGATTCTACGACTTTTCTTAATGGAAAGCCGATCTACGGATATCGTTTCCAAGAAAACTATTATTTCATGGCAGGCGACAAAGGCATGAACTCACAGGATTCACGTTATTGGGGATTACTACCTGAAGAATATATCGTCGGGAAAGCATGGATTATATGGAAATCGGTAGACCCATATACGGATAAATTCAGATGGGACAGATTTTTGAAAATTATTCACTAATAGAATTGATTATAAAGCAATTCCACCATATATGTATCAAAATTACAGTAATATGAAATTAAATCTGTTTGCCACAATTGTACTTGGGCTGTATCTGTTTCTTTTATCGGGATGCAGCAACACCAACAATAGACAATTGGAATTAGCCTTACAAACCGCAGGAAATAACCGGCAGCAACTTGAAAAAGTTATACAACATTATCAAGGAGATAAACAAAAAGAAGATGCTGCAAGGTTTCTGATACGAAATATGTTGGGAAAATACTATCTGGAGGGGAATCGAATTGATAAATTCCACCAGTTCATCGACTCTACATACCGGATAGAACAAGAAGAATACGACCAACAGACTATAAATAACACTTATAGGACAAACAACAAACACCAACAAGACGACGCTAAGCAACAAGCAGACTTGCAACAACTAAATGCAAATTTCCTGATTACACAGATAGATGCAGCTTTTCAAGTATGGCAAAGACCCTGGAACAAACATCTTTCTTTTGATGAGTTTTGCGAATGGATACTCCCCTACCGGATCGGAAACGAATTGCCGGAGATATGGAGGGAAGAATACTATAATGCCTTTTCCGGATTATTAACAGATAGCATATTGACCACCCGCGATGCCTGTATTGCCATCAACAATGAACTGATTAAATTACCGATCCATGTCTTTAACGATTTCCCAAAACCAGCGGACATAAAACCCAGTAGCCTTATCCATATAAAATTCGGTTTATGCGGGGACTATACCAACCTGGCAATATATGCCATGCGATCTGTAGGGATACCTGTTACAACAGGAAGTATTCCGCATTGGGGACATAGCAATAATAGCCACGCGTTCAACCTTCTATATGACGAAGACGGAAACTATTATGATTTTGCTGGAGGTGAGCACCATCCGGGGGATCATCTCAAACGTTTTGATGGCATACCGAAAGTCTATCAGAAAACATTTTCCATACAACAGACTTCTTTAGTGATGACAAATACATCTAAAGAAGAAATTCCTGCATTCTTCAAAAATCCTTTCATGAAAGATATTACAGAGCATTTTCCTGCTATTCATCCGCAGACCGTATCCATCCCTTTGAATAGAACCTGCCACAATAAATATGCCTATCTATGCGTATTCGATCCGCAAGGGTGGTTCCCGGTTGATTGGGGAAAGATATCCGATAAGAAAGTGACATTCAACCATATCGGTCCTGATATTATCTATCAGGTCAACAGTTATGAGGATAACTCTTTGCAACCGTTAAGTTCTCCCTTTGTCGTCGATTCCACCGGAAAGGTTACTATTTTCGAATGCCGGAGAGAAAAAGAAGACCTGTACCTCGAACGCAAATACCGCGAACCCAAACATCTCGAAGCCATACCTCCGGCATTCGTTGGTGGCAGATTCCAGGGATCGGATTATGCGGATTTCCGGATAGCGGAAGATTTATATACGTTCACAGAAGCTCCAAGTTTCAAGTATACCACTATCGAGGTGAATCCTAAAAAGAGTTACAAATATTACAGATACCAGTCTTCTCCCAATCTACGGGGAAATATGGCTGAACTGGAATTTTACGATACAAATAGTCAGCAAATACTAAAAGGGGAAATTATCGGAACAGACAACACCAGCATCTACAACCCGCATGCAACCAAATATAATGTATTCGACGGAGACCCTCTCACCTTCTTCCACACACGCGACAGCATGAGTTGGGCAGGTCTGGCATTATCCAAGCCGGCACATATTAACAAAATACGCTATATCATCCGGAATGATGACAACGGAATACGAAAAGGTAATCTCTATGAACTTTTCTATATAGATGAATCGGGTGCATGGGCCTCTGCCGGAAAACAAACGGCAGAGCAGGATGAATTATTAATATATAAACAAATCCCCAAAGGTACTTTATACTGGCTACGCAATTATACCAGAGGAAAAGAAGAACGGATATTTACATATGAGAAGGGGAAACAGGTTTGGTGGTAAAAATAAGTCATAATTATTCAACACAATATTTTCTAAGCTAACAAAATATGAACTCACAGGATTCGCGCTATTGGAGATTACTACCCGAAGAGTATATTGTCGGTAAAACCTGGATTATCCGGAAAACAATGAAAAAAGTATTTATAACAGGAATAAACATACTATTAGCCGTTTTTCTCATCGCTTGCGCTTCATCGGATAGCAAACGTCTGGAGCAGGCACTCTTGTTTGCCGGGGATAACCGGGGCGAACTGGAAAAGGTATTAAGCCATTATGAGAATAATCCGGAAAAACTGGAAGCCGCCCGTTTCCTGATTCGTAATATGCCCCGATGGTACGGATATGAAGGATGGCTACTGGATTCTATCAAACCGGTATTGATACAAAAAGATAAAGGAGAAGCCGTTCCTAAAGAGGTGATAGCAAAATGGCAACGGGTTTCTTTCTATTCACTGCCGAAAGTATATGACGCCAAAGTGATCACGGCTGATTACCTGATCGAGAATATCGACCTGGCCTTCGATGTGTGGAAAAGGTATCCGTGGAACCGGAATCTGGGATTCGATGATTTTTGCGAACTGATCCTTCCTTACCGGATCGGAGACGAACCGTTGTCATCCTGGAGGAAGCTGTACCATGATTATTATACGGCCATACTCGACTCGGCTTATCAGGGGAATGATGTGATTGAGGCTTGCAAAGCCGTCGATAAAGATCTGAAAAGAGTTTATTACCGTTGGAACACAGATTTTAGCATACCTCATCAAAGTGCGGACTTCCTGTTCTATCATCGCGTCGGTTTCTGTAGGGAGGCGTGCGATGTCACACTTTATGCCATGCGTGCCTGTGGCATTCCTGTCGCCAGTGAATATTTCGTTTATTCTCCTGAATACCAACATCCTCACTTCTGGACTGTGCTACGCGATACGACCGGAAAGTTCATCCAGTTCGGTTTCAATGAGTTTGAAGCATCCCGCATAAATCCGGGTACCGATGGCAGAAAAAAAGGGAAAATCTACCGCTACTGCTTCGGAGCACAGGATGAACTGTTTTCCGGGATTACAAAAGACAATAAAGTGCCGGCTTTATTCAGGGATCGCTTTATCAAAGATGTGACTGCCAATTATTTCGGTGAGAATGAAGTATCCGTCTCCGTGCAGTCTGCATACGAAGATTATATCTATCTGGGCGTTTTCAGTCCGGGCGGATGGATTCCGGTCGATATCGCACACAATAGCAAGGGAAATGTGACTTTCCGGAATCTGGAACCGGATGTCATTTACCAGCCTTTGATCTCGGACGGGCAAAACCACCGGGCGGCAGGTTATCCGTTTATTTATAAGAATGAAACAGTTCATTTGCTAAAACCGGATACGACCTCCATGAAAAAAGTTATACTGAAAAGAAAAATGTCGCTTATGCCAACTATTGCTGAATTTCTTTATCGGGCCATTATCGGATCAAAAATAGAAGTGAGTGCAGATCTTTCTTTTACCCGACCGGATCTGGTATATCAGTTCAATGATACATTGGATTACAATTATTACGAACTGACTCCACCGGATATTAACAAGAAATACAGATACATAAAATATATCGCTCCATCAGGAAAACGAATGGAACTCAGTGAGCTTTCTGTTTTCAAGGATTCCTTATGCAAAGAACAGATTCCATTAAAACGAATGAACGATATAGAACCTGTACGGGCATTGGATCATATAACAGACGGAGACATACTCAGCTATTTTCAGGCAAGAGATACTTCTTGTTTTATCACATATGATCTGGGAAAAACAACAACGATTGGAAAAGTCGTTTTCTCACCACGAAACGATGACAATTATGTCTGGCCGGGAGATGAATACGAGCTCTTCTATCAGGACGGAGTAAACGGGTGGAAATCGCTCGGGGTTCAAACGGCTACCGGGTGGGAACTGGAATACCGTGTTCCGGACAATGCGTTGTTATGGCTGCGCAACCGGACCAAAGGACGGGAGGAACAGGTATTTATTTACAAAGAGGGGAAACAGTATTTTACGGTTGATTTATGAAATACAGACAATATATAAGTTACTCACTGCTCGCTATCAGCGGAATCTTTCTGCTGTGCACCGTTTTTGCTACAGACACAGGACTGGCTAACGGGCTGGTCACAGGGAAAGTTCTTTGGTTTCATCTGGCGATGTTGCTACTGGCTGCATGCAGTCTGGTGGCGGCTGTTCTGACGAAATCGGTAAAACCGTTTGTTTTTTCGGTCGCAGACGGATTGGTGATGATTTTGGCGGCTATTGTTGCACTTACTTATAACTGGCAACTGGATCCCGAACCGGAGAAAATGCTGTTTGGCGGGCAATTAGTCGTATTGTGGTTTCTGCTGCGGTTCCTATTGACCGGATGGCCGCAGTTACAGCTATTTTTCCTGGCGGTGGTTGTTGCGACCGGAGGGATTGAAGCCGTGTCGGGGATGCGACAGTTACATGGATTCGAGGGATCTAACCATTCCTTGTTCAAGCTGACCGGGGATTTTTATAATCCAGGGCCTTATTCGGGGTATCTCGCAATCGTATTACCGGTTTGCCTGTGGATGATCCTACGACAAACAAAGATTTATCTGCATTACCTGGGATGGATCGGTTTACTGGCGATCATCGTCGTGCTTCCTGCTGGGATGAGCCGGACGGCATGGATAGCGGCTGCCGTTTCATGCGGATGGGTGTATTGGGTGCAACGGATCGGATGGGAAAAGACTAAAAGATACATTAATGGAAACCGAACCTTAACTATCGCATCTTCTATTTTGATCCTGATCTCCATAGCCGGTGCATTGGCGGGTATTTATCTGCTAAAGAAAGATTCTGCCAATGGCCGGCTACTTTTATGGAAAGTGACGGGACAAGCTATCAGGGAACAGCCCTGGACAGGAACCGGGACGGGTGGTTTTCCGGCTGCTTATGCAGAAGCACAGGCGGAGTATTTCACTTCGGGAAAGGCTTCGGAGACAGAGATGCTGGTTGCCGGATGCCCGGAATACGGATTTAATGAATTCTTACAAATTGGTTTGGAACAGGGGCTGGTGGGTTTAATGGTTTTTGTATTGTTGTTAAGCTATTCCTTGTTCCGGGGGGTGAAAAACAGACAGGCGGGAGCGGCCGGAGGGATATTGGCGCTGATGGTGTTCAGCCTGGCATCGTATCCGTTGCAGTTGCCGGAGTTCTGGGTGGTGTTGGTGGTGTTGATGGGGGTGGCTAATAGTAATACTCCGGTTGACGCTGACACACCCCCTACCCCCTCTCGAGAGGGGAGGAAGATACTTTCTGTCGCTATGATAGGGGTGCTGGCTATATGTTGCGGGTGGATTTTTCGGCAGCAGAAAGGGTATTATGAAGGATATAAAAAATGGAATACGTTGAAGATGTTGCATCATAGTAAAGCTTATGAAGCGGCAGGTGAAGGATATGAGGAACTGGTGCCGTTGATGGGACATAAACCGGAATTCCTGTTCGAGGCAGCACAATGTTTAAATAGGGCTGAACGATATACAGAAGCTAATAAGCTATTATATCGGGCTATGAAGTTGAGCGGTGATCCGATGATACGTTACATAGCGGCAAAAAATGAGCAGTCGATGGGAAACTATCAAAAAGCGGAAAATTTATTGCTGCATGCGATCGATATGTTACCGGAACGGATCTATCCGTATTATCTGCTTACCAAACTTTACTCGGAACCTACTTTCTTTCAGGAAGATAAGTTTATCAAAGCGGCTGACGCCGTACTGAAAAAAGAACCGAAAGTAGAGAGCACGGCTATCCGGGAAATGAGAACAGAAGTTAAAAACATGCTCAACAACATACGATCAGATCGTAATTAATTTATTTATATGCCATTTACGATAACATCGTAATAATATTTTTGTATATTTGGAAATTAAAATTTGAATCATAGCTTATATGAATATGAAATACTACAATTTGCTGGCAATACTGCTCCTCTCCGGGATGATAGCCTGTTCCGGTGACAAAAAAGGCAGCAGTGAAGGAGAAGAAACTGTTGAAACGGTTTTACCGGACGAAACCAACGAGGTGACCGTGATGACACTAAAGGCTACCGACTTCAACCATGAACTGGTGAGTAACGGCAAATTGTCGGCACGCCGCCATGTCGACCTGCGGTTTCAGTCGGCCGAACCGATCGCTACGATTCATGTAAAGAACGGCGACCGGGTAAGCAAAGGACAAAAGCTGGCTGAATTGTCGACCTTCCGGCTGAAAAACAAAACGGCCACTTCCAAAGATGCCCTGGAACGGGCGAAACTGGAACTGCAAGACGTGCTGATCGGCCAGGGATATGCGCTGGCAGACTCGGCCAAAGTTCCTCCCGCCACCATGCAGCTTGTCCGGGTAAAGAGCGGTTACGATCAGGCGCTTATCCAATACCAGTTGGCAGAATATGAAGAACGGAATGCCGTACTGACGGCTCCTTTCGACGGTATCGTTGCCAATCTGTTTGCCAAACAATACAATACGGCTTCTACCTCCGATATATTCTGCACGGTCATCGATCCGGGCAGCCTGGAAGCAGCGTTCACCGTTCTGGAGAGCGAACTACCTCTGATCAAGAACGGCGACCGGGTGGAGGTCACTCCTTTTGCCCTGAACGACACGAAAGCCGAAGGACGCATCACCGAAATAAACCCGCTGGTCGACGAAAACGGCATGGTGCAGGTGAAAGCGGCGGTAACGGACAGAGGGAAGTTATTCGAGGGAATGAACGTCCGTGTCAGCATCCACCGTTCGCTGGGCAAACAACTGGTCGTACCGAAAAGTGCCGTCGTTCTCCGGTCCGGAAAGCAAGTGGTGTTCAAACTCGACAGCACCCGAACCAAAGCGAGCTGGGTATATGTACATACCGGCCTGGAAAATGCAGACAGCTACACGATTACAAGTTCGGAAGGGGACGGCTTGAAAGAGGATGATTTCGTCATTACCAGCGGTAATATCAATCTGGCACACGAGGCACCGGTAACGATAATTGAAAATTAAAACTTTGTTATGGTCAAATTCCTACTACAACGTCCTATCGCGGTACTGATGGCCTTTACAGCCTGTTTTATCGTGGGGTTGGTGACTTACTTTACCATCCCGGTATCGTTGTTGCCCGATATTGCGATACCGGAGATCACCATACAGGTGTCCGGACAGAATACGTCGGCCCGCGAACTGGAGAATACGGTAGTCAAACCGATCCGGCAACAGCTGATGCAGGTGGCTGCCCTGCGCGATATACACAGTGAGACACGCGACGGTGCCGGCATCATCCGACTGAGTTTCGACTTCGGGACTAATACGGACCTAGCATTCATCGAGGTGAACGAAAAGATAGATGCTGCCATGAACTACCTGCCGCGCGAAATAGAACGTCCGCGGGTGATCAAGGCGAGCGCAACGGACATACCGGTCTTTTGCCTGAATCTGACGCTGAAAACAGGTGACAGCGAGGCTGCTTTCCTGGACCTTTGCCAGTTTGCCGAATCGGTTATCAAACGGCGTATCGAGCAGTTGCCGGAAGTGGCGATGGTGGATATCACGGGGATGATGAAACGGCAGTTGCAGATCGTGCCGGACATGAAAACACTGGAAATGGCCGGTATCACGCTGGATGACCTGGAATCGGCCCTGAATTCGAACAATATCGAGCCGGGAAGCATGACCGTACGGGACGGATATTACGAATACAACATCAAATTCTCAACTTTACTGCGCACACCGGAAGATGTGCAAAATATCTATCTCCATAAAAATGACCGTATCTTCCAGCTGAAAGATCTGGCGAAGGTGGCGGTGGTACCGGAAAAGGAGACAGGCGCCTCACTTTCAAACGGGAAACGGGCGGTTACGCTGGCTGTGATCAAGCAGGCGGACGAGAATATGGATAACATGAAGGAAGCGTTGCAGGAAGTTACTGCGTATTTCGCAACGGTTTATCCGGATATAGAGTTCAGTGTCAGCCGGAACCAGACGGAGTTGCTGGATTATACGATTTCAAACCTGAAACAGAACCTGTCGCTCGGCTTTATATTTATATGTATAGTGGCTATCCTGTTTTTGGGGGATATCAAGAGTCCGGCAGTGATCGGCCTGAGTATGGTGGTCAGTCTGATTATCAGCTTCCTTTTCTTCTATATGTTCAAGATGTCGCTGAACATCATTTCCCTTTCCGGACTGATCCTGGCATTGGGTATGATGATCGACAGTTCGATCATTGTGACGGAGAATATTATGCAGTACCGCACGAAAGGGTATACGCTGGAAGAGGCTTGCAACATGGGGACCAGCGAAGTGATCACCCCGATGCTGAGTTCCACTCTGACGACAATCGCCGTATTTGTGCCGCTGGTATTCATGAGCGGTATCGCAGGGGCTATATTCTACGACCAGGCTTTCGCGGTGACAGTCGGGCTGATGGTCTCCTATTTCACGGGTATCATGCTGCTCCCGGTACTCTACAAGCTGGTTTACAGCATTCCCGATATCAAACATACGGGATTCAACCTCCGGATCAACAACCTGATCAAAGAGCATACGCTGGACCGCTTCTACGATGCTGGAGTCAATTTCGTGTTCCGTCATAAAAAGTCGAATATCATATTTATCTTCGTTACATTGCCGTTATGCGCCCTGCTGTTTTATGAAGTACCTAAAAGCAGGATGCCTGAAATCGACCAGAACGAACTGATCGCCCATATCGAGTGGAACGAAAACATCCATATCGACGAAAACCGGGAACGGGTGGACAAACTGTTTGCCCAGATCGCAGGCGATGTACAGGAATATACCTCCTATGTCGGTCAACAACAATTCCTGTTGAACCGCGACCGGGAACTGTCTTCTTCGGAAGCCGAATTATATTTCAAGACAGAAAAATCATCAGCCATCTCTCCCTTGCAGGTAAAGATCACGCAATGGTTGGATACTAATTATCCGCAGGCTGTATTCTCCTTCTCTCCGCCGATCACGGTGTTCGAAAAGTTGTTCGTGACGGGAGAAGCTGACGTGGTCGCAGAATTTTATGCCCGCAACAAAGCGGAAGCCCCGGAGGCCCAGACATTGCACAAATTGGAATCGCAGATGAGAGCGTCTACCGGTATTGCACCGGTGGGAGTCGCCTTCGATAACCAACTGAATATATCGGTCGACAGGCAGAAGTTACTGCTTTATAATGTAAATTACAATGAAGTATACCGCCTGCTGAAAACTGCTTTCAAAGAAAATGAAGTGGCGACCCTCCGCTCCTACCAGCAATATCTGCCAATTGCCCTGGCCGGCGACGGCAAGACGGTAAACGAAGTCTTACAGCAGACGCTAGTCCGGACGCAGGCCGACAAAGAGGGAAAAAGCCAGTACATCCCGTTGCAGTCACTGGTTAAGGTAACGCAAGGGGAAGACCTGAAGACGGTTACGGCCGGTAAGAACGGCGAATATATCCCGTTCAGTTTCTATGATGTCAAGAAGGCGGAACCGTTGATGGAAGAGGTGAAGAAATTAGGCGAACAGAACTGGGAGATCGATTTCTCCGGTAGTTTCTTCTCCAACAAACAGATGTTGAATGAGTTGGTGGTGATCCTGCTGATCTCCATCCTGCTGATGTATTTCATCCTGGCAGCCCAGTTCGAGAGCTTCCTGCAACCGCTGATCGTACTGATCGAGATACCGATCGACGTGGCTGCATCACTGCTGGTACTCTGGATTTGCGGACATACGATGAACCTGATGAGTGCCATCGGTATCGTGGTGACCTGCGGTATCATTATAAACGACTCCATCCTGAAACTGGATGCGATCAATGAATTACGTAAGGAAGGTGTTCCGCTGATGGAAGCGATCCACGAAGCCGGCCGCCGCCGTCTGCGCCCGATCATCATGACTTCGCTGACCACCATCTTCGGTATGGTCCCGTTGCTGTTCTCATTCGACATGGGTAGCGAGTTACAAAAACCCCTTTCCATCGCCATGATCTCAGCCATGCTGATCGGTACAGCCGTCAGCCTGTTCATCATCCCGCTGGTCTACTGGTTCATCTACCGCAAACACGACCCGAATGCAGTGATGCCTGAAAAACAAACTGAAGTTTAACGAATTATATATAATGCCGTTATGAAGATATGTAAAATATTATTATCGTTCCTGTTATTTACCTCAGTCTATCTGAATGCCCAGCCGCTTACGCTGTCGCTGGAGCGGACGATTGCATTGGCGGGGGATAGTTCGCTGGAGGCATTCAGGACAAAGAATATGTTTTTGGCCGGATACTGGCAATACAGGACATTCAAGGCGGGACGATTGCCAAGCCTGACGCTGAACCTGACTCCGGCACAGTATTATCGCGATATCACGAAACGATATAATTATGATGAAAATATAGAAGAATATCGTACGCAGCAATCATTCTATGCCAACGGCAATCTTCAGGTCAAGCAGAACTTCGACCTTCTGGGAGGTACTTTTTATCTGGATTCGGAACTGGGGTATATGCGTAATTTCGGAGAAAATACTTATAATCAATACACTACTGTCCCTATTCGAATCGGGTATAGCCAAAGTCTCCTGGGTTACAATCCTTTCCGGTGGGAACGAAAGATAGAGCCGCTCAAATATGAGAAGGCGAAAAAGGAATTACTGTACAATATCGAAAATATCAGCGAACAAGCGACCACTTATTTCTTTGCCCTGGCTATGGCACAAGCGGAATACGACCTGGCAAAAGAGAATGTAGCTTCAACAGATACCTTGTACCGGACAGGACAGGAACGACACAAAATCGCTGCGATCAACAAAGCAGAGTTGCTGACACTGAAACTGGATGCCGTCAACGCACGCAATACATTGCAAAATGCAGATATAGCCTTGAAAAGAGCCATGTTCAGCCTGGCTTCTTTCCTCAACTTCGATAAAAACACAGAAATAAGGTTACGCCTTCCGGGACGTCCGAAAGACATGCAGATCTCCGTCGATGAGGCTTTGACACTCGCCCGGGAGAACAATCCGAAATTTCTCGACATGAAACAGCAGGTACTTGAAGCGGAGCAACAGGTGGATAAAACCAAAAAAGAAGCCATGTTCAATGCCTCCATCAACGCCAGTATCGGTTTCAACCAGGTTTCGGATAAAATGAAAGAGGCCTACCGCAACCCCTTGCAACAGGATGTCGTATCCGTGTCCGTATCTATCCCTCTCGTCGATTGGGGCGTACGGAAAGGGAAACATAACATTGCCAAGAATAATCTGAATGTGACACAGATTTCCGCCCGCCAGGAGGAACTGACGGTAGAGGAAGACGTGATCATGACTGTCGGTGACTTCAATATCCAGCAAAACCTGATCTCAAGCGCAGAAGAGGCGCTCGACCTGGCTGTTATGGCTTACAGTGAGACAAAGCAACGGTTTATGATCGGGAAGGCGGACATCAACAGCCTGACCTTATCGCTGAACCGCCAGCAGGAGGCACAGCGCAACTATATCTCCGCCCTGCAAAATTACTGGCTGAGTTATTTCAAAATACGGAAACTGACACTGCATGATTTTGAAACCGGCATATCACTGGCACGGGAATTTGATTTTACGCACGGACTATAAGTAACAGATTCAATGAGCACATCTCCCAAGATATCATCCTTTACGATCATCGTCACCTTCCTTTGTGTGGCGCTGACAGGACTGGCTTTCATCCCTCTCCTGCCGATTAAGCTGTCTCCCTCACGCACATTGCCCCGGCTGACCGTCAGCTATAATATGCCCGGCAACTCGGCACGTGTAATCGAGATGGAGGTCACTTCGCGGCTGGAATCGATGCTGGCACGTATCAAGGGAATCAAGGAGATCAACTCCACTTCCGGAAACGGCTGGGGATATGTGACACTGGAACTTGACAAACATACCAATATCGACGCCGCCCGTTTCGAGGCATCCACGATCGTACGCCAGACATGGCCCAGCCTGCCCGACGGGTTAAGTTATCCGATACTGGAAATGAGCCGCCCGGACGACAAGGAATCCGGCCCGTTCATGACCTATACGCTGAATGCGGCGGCAACTCCGATCTTTATCCAGCGGTTTGCGGAGGACCAGATCAAACCGCGCCTCGCCGGTATCCCGGGTATTTACCGGATCGATGTACGCGGGGCCACGCCGATGGAATGGCGGCTGGAGTATGACAGCCGGCAACTCGTGTCGCTCGGCATTACCACCAATGACATACAGAATGCGATCGCTCAATACTATAACAAAGAATTCCTGGGAACCGGAAATGTCAATACGAACGAACAAGAGGAATGGATTCGCCTCGCCCTGATACCGGAAGATGTACGGGAGGGTTTCGAGGCTTCCCACATAACCGTCACCAGTAAAGAAGGGAAGCTGATACGCCTGGACCAGTTGCTGAAAGTCACCCGCCAGGAAGAGGCTCCCCAAAGCTATTACCGTATCAACGGACTAAACTCGATCTATCTCTCCATCCGTGCGGAAGAGACAGCCAACCAGCTGGAACTCGCCAAGCAGGTGAAAGAAGAGATGGAGCATATCCGCCAGTTATTACCGCAGGGATATGAGGTGCATACCAGTTATGACGCGACCGAGTTTATCCAGAATGAACTGGATAAAATATATGTACGTACGGGACTTACGATCCTGATTCTTTTATTGTTCGTCCTGCTGATCACCCGGAATGTGCGCTATCTGTTCCTGATCGTGGTCAGCCTGAGTGTGAATCTTTGTATTGCCGTCATTTTCTTCTATCTGGCAGGACTTGAAATGCAGCTTTACTCACTGGCCGGTGTCACTATCTCGTTAAGCCTGGTGATAGATAACACGATCGTAATGACCGACCATATACGTAACCGCCACAACCGGAAGGCTTTCCTTTCCATCCTGACGGCTACATTGACGACTATCGGTGCACTTGTCATCATTTTCTTCCTCGATGAAAAGATTCGGTTGAACCTACAGGATTTTGCGGCCGTGGTGATCATCAACCTGGCAGTATCACTGGCAATTGCCTTGTTCTTCGTTCCCGCTATGATCGAAAAGTTAGGATTAGGACAAAAGAAACATGCCAAGAAAAAGGTCCGTTCATTAATTGGGGCTAAAAGCAGCCGATTCGTCCGGTTCCGGAAATGGGGCAACAGGGTAATCAAACGGTTCCCGGTCTATTTCAACAGATATTACCATGCACAGATCAGCTTCCTTTGCCGATGGAAAAAGACCGCATGTTTCCTGTTGCTACTGGCTTTCGGATTGCCGGTCTTCCTGCTCCCCGAAAAAATAGAAATGGATGACAAGGACAAGGTATATACGGCTACAGACTCGCTACTCATTGAAAAATACAACAAGATTGTCTCAAGCGAGACCTATAAAGAGAAAGTCAAGCCGATAATGGACAAAGCATTGGGAGGAACCTTGCGCCTGTTCGTGCAAAAAGTGTATGAAGGCAGTTATTTTACCCGCAACGACGAAACGGTCCTGTCGGTCACCGCCTCACTTCCCAACGGGACTACACTGGAACAGATGAATCAGTTGATGGGACGCATGGAGGCTTACCTCAGCACATTCAAGGACATACGCCAGTTCCAGACGAACATTTACAGTGCGCGGCAGGCGGGCATACGTATTTATTTCACCAAAGCGGCAGAGCGAAGCGGATTCCCTTATACGCTGAAAAGCAAGATTATCAGCAAGGCGCTGGAACTGGGCGGCGGTAGCTGGGGTGTGTACGGGCTCCAGGACCAGGGCTTCAGCAACGACGTACGGGAAGGAGCAGGTTCGTTCCGTATTGAAATGTTCGGCTATAACTATGACGAATTATATGAATGGGCGGAACAGCTAAAAGCAAGATTGCTTACTTACCGCCGTATCAAGGAAGTACTGATCAACTCCGAATTCTCCTGGTGGAAAGACGATTATCAGGAATTCTATTTCAATCTGGACAAGGCACGGATGGCACAGGAAAATATCCTGCCGATCGAACTGTTCGCCTCCATCAACCCGGTGTTCGGGAAAGATATCTACAGCGGTACGATCGTTGTCGACAATGAAACGGAAAAGTTGAAACTAAGTTCGCGCCAGTCAAAAGATTATGATGTCTGGAGCATGCAATACGTCCCCCAGAGCATTAAGGGCAAACCTTATAAACTGTCGGAGCTGGCCACCGTCGAAAAAGGGCAGATGCCGCAGAAAGTAGCCAAGGTGAACCAGCAATACCGCCTGTGCCTTCAATATGAATATATTGGCGCATCCAATCAGGGGAGCAAGATACAAGAACGTGAACTGAAAGAATTCAACGCGTCGTTACCAATGGGATACACTGCCAAATCGGATAGTAATTACTGGAGTTGGAACACCAAAGACAATAAACAGTATCTGTTATTACTGCTGATCATTGCCATTATTTTCTTTACGACCAGTATTCTGTTCAATTCGCTGAAACAACCGTTGGCTGTTATCTTCGTCATCCCTATCTCCTATATTGGGGTGTTCCTGACATTCTACTGGTTCAAGCTGAATTTCGACCAGGGAGGGTTTGCGTCGTTTGTCTTGCTATGCGGTATCACGGTAAATGCAAGTATCTATATATTAAACGAATATAACCAACTTCGCGAAGCCAGGCCCAAAATGCCTGCCTGGCGCCTTTACCTGAAAGCATGGAATGCCAAGATCACACCGATCTTCCTGACCGTGATCTCTACCATACTCGGATTTATTCCGTTCATGTTAGGTCCCGATAAAGAAGCCTTCTGGTTTCCGCTGGCAGCCGGGACCATCGGCGGATTGACCATGTCGATCCTCGGTATCTTCATATACCTGCCTATTTTTACTTTGAAGAAATAATCACCTTATTAATACTTAACCGCCAATAACTGTTTTTCTTTCCTAATTTTGTGATATTCTTGGACGATTTGTTAATTATCCAAACCCTTCTTACGTCTTAAATGTTTTATGCAGGAGCAGAAAAGTTGCAGAAGTTGAAAGTCCGATATCACCCTAAAAATAATTTAATGATGAAAGTTTTATTTAAGTATCTACGACTATTATCCCTCTCTACGAGCGGAGCGTTACTTTTGTGCATTGTATTTGCTGCAAACCCCGAAATTGCTGAAGGAACCATCACAGGTAAAGTATTCTGGTTTCATTTCTCTATTTTATTACTTGCATTCAGTGTATTGTTTATGGAAGCCACAGTGAAAAAAAACAATTTTACCTTCTCATTACCCGACGGACTTTTATTACTTTTTGCCGGTCTGGCCTTGCTAAATTACAACTATGAGCTGGACCCGGAACCGGAAAGACTTCTTTTCGTCGGACAAATTACGACCTTATGGTTTATGTTGCGAGCCACGTTGCAAGCCCACCCGGAACTCAGGCTTTTCTTCCTGTCCATTATTATATGTACAGGTATCTTCGAAGCGGCCTGGGGAATGGGGCAACTGTACGGGGGAGCATCGACAAACCATCCGCTACTCAAAGGTGACGGACTTATTTTTAGTCCCGCCCCCTTCTCCGGTTATCTGGCAATCGTACTCCCTGTATGCCTGAACCTGGCTTTACGGTTTCGCGATTGCGACAAACTGGCCTGGTGGGAAACAAGGACGATGCTATTCTACCTGTCGGCATTCACGATCATACTCATCCTGATAGGGCTTCCCGGCGGGAAAAGCCATTCAGCGTGGCTGGCAGCCGGAATCTCATGCTGCTGGGTCTTCTATCTCCGGAAATCAGGGTGGCAGTTATTGAAGAAAAGGGTTATAAAGCATAATAAGACAGTGATCGTCAGCTGCATTGTCTTATTTATCGTTATTTCCGGACTTCCGACATTGGGCAGTGTTTTCAATACCGAGAAATCTGCCAACAGGATGCTGATGTGGAACGTAACGACCCAGGCCATACTGAACAAGCCTGTCACCGGCACTGGGCTGGGAGGTTTCCCCGTCTCATTCGCCCAGACACAGGCCGACTACCTAGCGTCGACGAAAGCCTCCGATACGGAACGGATGGCTGCGACCTGTCCCCCTTTCGCCTTCAACGATTATTTGCAGATAGGACTCGAATTCGGTATCGCCGGACTACTCCTTTTTGCGTTATGGATTGCTTTCTGCCTCTATTACGGGTTGAAAAACAAACAGGTCGGGGCAACGGGAGGTATCCTTTCGTTACTTTTCTTCTCCATGTATTCCTATCCGCTGCAACTACCGTCATTCTGGGTTCTGCTTATTTTCTTCTCTGCAATGTGTGTCACCCGGGCGGAAAAACAACAGAAACCGTCTGTGAAAAGTTTTCCTTACATCGGGACATTCGCTGCCTTAGTCGCCTGTATCCTGTTTTTCGGACAGCGAAGTTATTACGAACCGTACAAAGAATGGAAGACTTTGCGGATCCTGGTAGAAAAGGAGGAACAGAAGGTTGCCGCACAAGGATATATGAGCTTGTACCCGCGCCTCTCCCACCGGACCGAGTTCCTGCTGGAAGGCGCCCGGTGCCTGCAACAATCCGGACAGTATTCGAATGCCATCATCTGGAGTCGTCGGGCCATCCGGTTAAGTGCTGATCCCGAATTCTACTATATCCTTGCCCAAAGCCACCAGCAACTCGGACTTTATAAGCTGGCTGAGAAATATTTACTGCAATGCCTGCATATTCTTCCGGAACAGATAGATACTTATTATCTGCTAACCAAATTATATGCGGAAACAAACTACTACCACCCGGACAAGCTCAGGCTAGCCGCCCATTCCGTGTTGACCAAACAGCCGGACACCTGCTTCAAGCCCGCCAGGCAGATGAAAGAAGAAGTCTATCAACTTCTTTTACAACAAATGGCAAACAGTAAATAGAACAATCCCTTTGTTTTTATTGCACATTTAAATTATATCCCCTATCTTTGCCGAAATTTTGGAAGGAAGAGTTTCATGACGAATAAGATACATACTTGTAATCCGATGTTTATTTCCGGTTCAACGCCGGATATCGAAGCTCATTTCTTTAATTTACGGGATAATAATTTCTTTATATAAGATGCGTTGGTTATTTTTACTAACGCATTTTTTTTGTGTCCCGCAAGTGGCGATTAAGTAAGATATAACATTCTATAATATATTAATAAACAAAACAACCCAATTACTATGTCGAAGATTGGAATCAAAAAGGTGATTGTTCTGGGCTCGGGTGCCCTGAAGATCGGACAGGCCGGAGAGTTTGACTATTCCGGTTCACAAGCATTGAAGGCACTGAAAGAAGAAGGTATCAGTACCGTTTTGCTGAATCCGAACATTGCAACTATCCAAACATCGGAAGGGGTAGCAGACAAGGTGTATTTCCTGCCTATCACTCCGTATTTTGTTGAAGAAGTAATCAAAAAAGAACAACCGGACGGAATCCTGCTGGCTTTTGGTGGCCAGACTGCCCTGAACTGCGGTACTCAGTTATACACCAGCGGCACACTTGCCAAATATGGCGTAAAGGTACTGGGAACTTCTGTTGAAGCTATCATGTACACAGAAGACCGCGACCTGTTTGTAAAGAAACTGAATGAAATCGACGTAAAAACTCCGATCAGCCAGGCTGTTGAAACGATGGAAGATGCAGTGAAAGCTGCTTACAAGATCGGTTTCCCGGTAATGATCCGTTCTGCCTATGCACTGGGCGGTATGGGTAGCGGTATCTGCAAGGATGAAGCAGAACTGCGCACACTGGCAGAAAGCGCTTTCGCTTATTCTTCACAGATCCTGGTGGAAGAATCGCTGAAAGGCTGGAAAGAAATTGAATTCGAAGTAATCCGCGATAAAAACGACCATTGCTTCACGGTTGTAAGCATGGAAAACGTCGACCCGCTGGGTGTACATACCGGTGAAAGTATTGTGGTTGCCCCTACCTGCTCACTGACCGACAAGGAGCTGGATCTGCTGAAAGAACTGTCTACCAAGACGATCCGCCACCTGGGTATCGTAGGTGAATGTAACATCCAGTACGCATTCAATTCAGATACTTGCGACTACCGTGTGATCGAAGTGAATGCTCGTCTGAGCCGTTCTTCCGCCCTGGCATCTAAAGCAAGCGGTTATCCTCTGGCTTTCGTTGCCGCTAAACTTGCATTGGGTTACAGCCTCGATCAAATCGGCGAAATGGGTACTCCGAACTCGGCATACAAAGCTCCGGAAGTTGATTATATGATCGTGAAGATCCCGCGTTGGGACTTGACTAAGTTCGTTGGCGTAAGCCGCCTGATCGGTTCAAGCATGAAATCTGTAGGTGAAATCATGTCGATCGGTAAGAGCTTCGAAGAGATCATGCAGAAAGGTCTGCGTATGATCGGACAGGGCATGCACGGTTTCGTAGGAAACAACGACCTGGAATTCGACAACCTGGACGACGCCTTGGCAAACCCGACCGACCTGCGTATCTTCGCCGTAGCAAAAGCGCTGGAAGAAGGGTATACCGTAGAACGTATCCACGAACTGTCAAAGATCACTCCGTGGTTCCTGAACGGTTTAAAAAATATCGTAGATTATGCGAAAGTATTGTCTCAATACAATAAGATCGAAGATCTGCCCGAAGATGTACTGAAAGAAGCGAAACGTTTAGGTTTCTCTGACTTCCAGATCGCCCGTTACGTTGAGAATCCGGAAGGAAACATGGAAAAAGAAAACATCCGTGTACGTAACCTGCGTAAGAAACTGGGCGTTCTGCCGAGCGTAAAACGCATCAACACGATCGCTTCCGAACATCCGGAACTGACGAACTACCTGTACATGACATACGATGGCAGCGAACATGATATTCCTTACTACAAGAACGACAAGAGCGTGGTTATCCTGGGTTCAGGTGCTTACCGCATCGGTTCTTCCGTAGAATTCGACTGGTGTTCGGTTAATGCAGCCCAGACAGCCCGCAAGTTAGGTTACAAGTCGATCATGATCAACTATAACCCGGAAACGGTTTCTACCGACTACGATATGTGTGACCGTCTGTATTTCGACGAACTTTCTTTCGAACGTGTACTCGATGTAATGGACCTGGAAATGCCGAAGGGTGTAATCGTATCCGTGGGAGGTCAGATTCCGAACAACCTGGCAATGAAACTGTATCGCCAGAATGTTCCGGTGCTGGGTACTTCTCCGCTGTCGATCGACCGCGCTGAGAACCGTCACAAATTCTCCGCGATGCTGGATACACTGGGCATCGACCAGCCGCGTTGGGCAGAGCTGACCAGTATGGAAGAGATCGACGGATTTATCGAAAAGGTAGGATTCCCGATCCTGATCCGTCCGTCATATGTACTTTCAGGAGCTGCGATGAACGTTTGCCACAACAAGGAACAGATGATCGAATTCCTGGATCTGGCCGCCAAGGTATCCAAAGAATATCCGGTTGTCGTATCCGAATTCCTGCAAGGAGCGAAAGAAGTTGAATTCGACGCTGTAGCCATGAACGGCGAAGTGGTTGAATATGCAATCTCCGAACATATCGAGTTTGCCGGTGTTCACTCAGGTGACGCTACACTGGTATTCCCGGCCCAGAAAATCTATTTCGAAACAGCACGCCGCATCAAGAAGGTGAGCAAGATGATCGCCAAAGAGCTGAACATCAGTGGTCCGTTCAATATCCAGTTCCTGGCTAAGAACAACGACGTGAAGGTAATCGAATGTAACCTGCGTGCATCACGTAGCTTCCCGTTCGTATCCAAAGTGCTGAAACGCAACTTCATCGAAACGGCTACACGCATCATGCTGGATGCTCCTTATACCAAACCGGACAAGAGCGCTTTCGATATCGACTGGATCGGTGTAAAAGCATCTCAGTTCTCATTCGCCCGTCTGCATAAAGCCGACCCGGTACTGGGTGTGGATATGAGCTCGACCGGTGAAGTAGGTTGTATCGGCGACGACTTCAACGAAGCATTGCTGTCTGCCATGATCGCTGTTGGCAACAACATTCCTAAAAAGAATATCCTGGTTTCTTCGGGAGCAGCCAAGAGCAAAGTAGATTTGCTGGAACCCTGCCGCCTGCTGAGCACAAAGGGATACAAGATCTATGGTACTGCCGGAACCGCCAAGTTCCTGAATGAGAACGGAATCGAAGCGACTGCCGTATGCTGGCCGGATGAACAGGGCGACCTGAATATCATGGATATGTTCAGCAACCATGTTTTCGAACTGGTTGTAAACATCCCGAAAGATCATAGCAAACGCGAGCTGACCAACGGTTACAAGATTCGTCGTGCTGCGATCGATCATAACATACCATTGATCACCAACGCTCGTCTGGCTAGCGCATTTATCGAAGCATTCTGCACGATGGATGTAAAAGATATCCAGATCAAAGACTGGCAAGATTACAAATAAGCGAATATTTTTATTATATTTGTGACCATAATACGTAGAGACAGGGTATTACCTTGTCTCTACCTGTTTAATTCTAAATCATGCCCATGCACAGACTACCGTTATTATTCCTGACATTCATGGTGACATTCCTGGTCGCGCATGCATCGGTAGTCGTCCCTAATTTATTCGTAAAAAACTTCTCGGTAGATGATTATAAAGCCAGTTGTCAGAACTGGGGACTGTCGGTAGCCTCCGACGGCGTGCTCTATGTAGCCAATAATTCCGGACTGCTCACATTCGACGGAAACACCTGGAAGCTTTATGAAACACCCGATAAATCGGTTATAAACGGTGTAACATTCCTCAACGACACGATCTATACCATCAGTGAAGGTTCTTTCGGAGGATGGACCCTCGACCATTTAGGTGTTATGCGTTACCATAAGCTCTCCACGATACCGGCAGAAGTCAAGTTCAAAGAACCGCCCGCTTCTATTCCGTTCATCCTGCCCGATGAGATACTGCATGCACAACCCTCTGTCTTTACAACTATAAACGACCTGTATTTCATCGGTACCACCAACAACGGATTATATATAACAAGCCCGGAAGGGACTATCCTGCGCCATCTGTCAACCCACGACCAGTCATTACCCGACAATATCGTGCGCGCCATCTGCATCCAGGATGCGCAACAGATATGGCTGGCTTTCGACAATGGCATCTCACAGATAACATTCGACCCCTCGATCACTTTGCTGGGGAAACGAAGCCAGATAGGTAAACTGAAAAATGCTACGCTCTTCAACGACACATTATATATCCAGACGAATATCGGATATTTCAAAAGGACATTAGACGCCGGTGATCATTTTGAACCGGTCGATATAAAGAAAGAGACATTCCACCTCCTGCCACAGAACAGTGTGTACGACTCGCTCCGTGTCAGCAATGTATTCTACGACACTGAATCATTGGGAGAGTTTGCCCATGCGGAACAGATCTATCCTATCGGCGACAACACCTATTGGCTTTGTGCCAAAAACGAAGCCGGCCTGTTCCATAACGATAACGGAAAAGGGACACTGAAATGCCGCATTCTGCTCAATAACTACAATATGAATATGGTGAGCAGAGACCGGAGGATATATCCTTTGAATGACACGCTTCACCTGATCTCGGCCATGCAGGGAGCCTTGCTGGTCAATATACGCGACCTGATAGAGGGAAGCCTCGGCCCTGCCACGCCCCTGCAAATATCCGAAATAAAGTATATCGACAAAGATGGCGTACACAACTTGCCGGTCAATTCGGAAAAGATCACTCTCCCCCATAATTTTCAGGAACTTTCCGTCTATGTAGGAAGCACGATCTTTACCCCGAACCATCAGATCAGTTATATGATAGAGGGTGTTTCTTCAAACTGGTCGCCCTGGCAAAAAGGCGGGGAGATCTCTTTCCTGCAACTTCCGGAAGGAAAATACGTACTCAAGATCCGCAAATATGTAGTAAAAGGGCCGTACCTTGAAATCGCCATTCCGATCACCGTCCGCCCGGCCTGGTACAACACGATATGGGCGTGGCTGATCTATATCATCGCCATCGCCGTAATAGGCAAATACACACTCAGCTACCATCTGAAAAACCTGCAACGGGAAGAAAAGAGCAAGCTGGATGCAAAAAGGCAGGCGGAAGAACAGAAAATCCAGCAGATGAAAAGCCGGATGCTGGAAGCCGAGCTGCAAAACAAGAATAACGAACTGACCCTGCAAACCTCCGCTCTGGTAAAAAGAAACCAGGCGGTACAGAAACTGCTTGACGAACTGGAGCAACAGAAAGATACATTGGGCGACCGGTATCCGAACAAACTGTATACCCGGATGAAAAACCTGATGGAAGAATCGTTGAACGACCAGGCGGACTGGTTGTTGTTTGAGACGCATTTCAACAGCGCCCATCAGAATTTCATTGACCGGTTACGCCAACAATACTCCGACATTACCACCGGCGACTTACGTATCTGTTGCCTGCTCCGCATGAATCTTTCCACCAAAGAAATCGCATCATTGTTAAACGTATCAGTCCGTGCGATAGAATTACGACGGTACCGGTTAAGAAAGCGCCTGTCACTCGACAGCGATACGAATCTCATTGATTTCCTCATGAATTTCTAAAAAGTATTTTCTAGAATCAGTATTTCACCAAACTGCTATTATACAATTAATTACCCGCTACTGTAGTAGACATGAGAAAGGCTTGATGTAGTATTTCCTCTCACACAAAACATTTGCGCAAGTAGTGTAGTAGTACTTTTTAATCGTTATGTTTCTAAATGTGTTTCCTTTGCCAGTGCAATTGAATCTTAATTTCTATAGACATGATGAAGCACGATTTGGAAGAACAACTGGAAGAGTTGGAAAGGCAGGGTATCAGTCGCCGCCATTTCCTCAAAATATTAACAGCAGCAGGAGTTATAACTGCTGTGGGTACACAAAAAGCTCATGCATTCTCTAGCAATGCAAAAGGGAAAATCCTGATAATCGGTGGAGGGGCTGCCGGAATTAGTATGGCTGCACGTTTGATGCACTGGTTGGATAGCCCGGACATTACATTGATAGACCCCAGCGACCGACAGTTCTACCAACCCGGCTTTACATTGATCGCCTCCGGTGTTTATAAACCGGACGAAGTATGGAAGAAGCAGGAAGATTGCATTCCCGACGGCGTAAAATGGATTAAAGATTCTGTTGCCGCCGTTGACCCGGTCATGAACCTGGTAACAACGAACAACAATGGAAAAGTCGCTTATGACTTTTTGGTCCTGACACCAGGCATACAGATTAACTGGGAAAAGGTGGAAGGGATTACACACGATACATTAGGAGCAGGAAATGCTCACTGTATATATGATTACGAAGGTGCACAAAAAACCTGGAAAGCGCTTCAGGAATTCGCAAAGACAGGCGGCCGTGGTATCTACACAGATACATACACAAAGCATAAATGTGGCGGAGCACCGAAAAAGATTTGTTTGCTGACAGAAGATTACAGCCGCAAACAAGGCACACGGGACAATTTGAAACTGGATTACTTCACGGCTGCGAAAGAGCTGTACGATATTCCGTTTTACACGCCCCGCCTGCTGGAGATTTACAAGGAACGTAATATTCCCATCAATCTCAACGTTCGCGTGAAAGGTGTCGATACGGCAGCCAAACAGGTACATTTTGAAAAGGTTGAAACAGTCGGAGAAGAGAAAGTATATACTCCATTCGTGGAAGATTACGATTTCCTTCATTTCACTCCGCCTATGTCGGCTCCCGATTTCGTTCGCGAGGCCGGTCTGGGATGGACGGAAGGCAAACTGGCTGCCGATGCCTGGGTGATGGTTGATAAAGCGACACTGGTTCACAAAACTTATCCGAACATCGTCTCCCTGGGAGATGTTGCCGGGATACCGACCAGTAAAACATCTGCGGCAGTACGCATGCAAGTGCCGATCGCTGCCAAAAACCTGATCTCGTTGATGGAAGGCAAAGAACCTGTTGAGAAATACAACGGATATGCTGCCTGCCCGATCGTAACAGACTATGGACACGTACTATTGTGCGAGTTCGACTATGATAAAAAGCCGGTTCACTCGTTCCCGTTCAGCATGTTGGACACATCCAAGGAACAATGGGCGGCCTGGTTACTGAAAGTTTACATGCTGAAACCGATGTATTTCTACGGAATGCTGAACGGTTATGCATAACGGACCAAAATAACAACTCCCTATAATTCAAATGCCAAACTACAGAAAATCCCCGGCCTCAATCTCTGAGCCGGGGATTTTGTTTTATTATCCCCTACCCACCCTCCAACTAAAAGGAAAGCTACCACTTATTAAGTCGAAACTCCTTACTCACTAGAACGAAAGTCCTTACCCACTACTATCAGGGTGTACAGGGTAGTGGATTACCCTGTACACCTTGGCTAGTTATCCTGTACACCATAATCAACTACGGTGTACACCCTGAAAACACTAAGTCGTAACCTTTGAATTAGTTAGTCCATAGGTTAGTCTTAATAATTAGTAGGATTACTCCATCTTCCGATAATACCGGGGCGTATAACCCGGCAATAACTCCGGATGGAATACCCATACAAGGTCTTTCAGGAGGTAATCGGGATGTATCGGAAATTCCTCGTAATAGGGTACTATTCCGGTATTACAGGTATAAATCCGGCGGTTCTTAAAGGCATCAAAGTTTTCATAGGGCGTATACTCGGTACGAAGGTCTTTATAGGTCATGTCGTTTGTCTGATTATATTTGATCAGCCACATATCGGCATGGATCGCCTTGTCGAGTACGGTTTCAAAAGCCAAAGGGGTACTGCCCGCTCCGGGAAGGTCTTTGAAGATATAATCGGCTCCGGCATCGTTGTAGAGATGGGCGACATAGCTATCACCTGCCGGCATATACCAGGAAGAACCGAATTTCTTTTCGGAGATGACTGTCGGACGGTTAGTGACTGTCTTTGCCAGCTCTTTCAGTTCCAGATAACGGTCTTCCGTTTCCCGGAAGATTGAATCCGCCATCGCTTCCTTACCGAATAACAAGCCATAGAAACGTATCCATTCGGTCCGTCCCAACGGCAACGACTCCATGTAATCGGCGGCCTCAATGATAGGAATACCCAGTTTCTCGGCAGGTCCGTAGCCAGCATTCTGAAAAGGAGAAGCTATAATGATCTCTGCCCCTATATCAATAATCTTTTCAATATTCGGCGCCGTCGCCTCTCCCAGATCGGCAATCTTTCCGGCACGCAAACCCTCTTGAATGGAAGGCGTATCCATATACCGGGGTTCACACACGCCGATCACCTTATCCGCTTCCCCCAACTGGTCAATAATAGCCGCATGAACGGAGGTATAAACCACGATATTCTTCACCGGTGTCCGTACAACCGTTCCCTTAGGCAAATCACCGGGCATCAACGCACCGCGATCCACCAACAGATAACGTTGCAGGATGCGGGTGCTGTCCCAAGGGTCGCGGACCTCTACCGATGTATAGTCAGTGAAGTGCTGTATGGTGAAACCACGGGCATAACGGATAGTATCAGAAGAAAACGACTGATCTTCAGAAGAACTCTGCTTCACACTACAACTGAGTGTGAAGCAAAGTAGAAAGAGGGTGGATATAAAAAACTTCATCTTATTTATTACCAGCCGAAATCACTTTTATAGGATTCAGACCTGCTTCAAATTTAAACTGTAACTTACCGGCTGGATTAAATGTGTACACATCTCCATTTGTAGAATAATCAGACTCAGTCACAAAAACATAGTTTGACGGGGTATCAGCACCTATTTTATAAGGCTTTTTAATATCCGTTCCATCCGTAATAAAGTCAGTGCTGATTACCTTTTCGTTTATTGCATCATAACAGAGATAAGAAATAGTCTGATTCCAGTTAGCATCATACTGTGAATAAATGATGTAAAGTTTATCGCCTACAGCTGCAAATTCCGTTGCATTCGTTTCCGTAATTGTTGTCACTTCATCTGTTTTAGAATCAATTCTCTGAAATGTATTAGGTATATCCCCGTAGTTACCCATAGAAACCAAATAAACGTCACCCTGACTATCAGCCAGCAAATTCACCGGATTAGTGACAACTTCTATTTTAGTCTTTTCTTTAAAAGTAGGAAGGTCAACGACAGAGACAGTTTTATCATATCCCACAGCGGTGTTAAAATCCGCACCACCAGAGTTTGCTACATACAATTTGTTATTAGCTATAGCCATCTGTTCCGGATTACGTCCTACTTTCACCTTACTTTCAATTGTGAGCGAAGTTGTATCCAAACGAGCTACATAACCACCATACAATGATACATACACTTTTCCATTATAACAAGAAAAGAAACGCGGCTGTAACGGATCGCCATCGGAAACAATTTGTTTCAAAGACTTTCCTTGTAAGTCTATCACCTCTATTGTATTAGAATTAGTGACAGCTATATAAGCCTTTGAGCCATAAACCAGGATATCGTTGGCTGTATCTCCCAATCCGCGTCCATTGACTTTCTTAAAGATATCCGCTTCTACCTTTTTGGTCTCGAAATCATAAAATGACAACGAGGAGTTGTTACTTTCCTGTTTTCCACTATTCAACACATAGACTCCATTCAAAGAGATCTGTTCCGGAAGAGATGGGATTTCCTGTTTATCATCATCATCACTACAACCCATAAAGGAGAAAGACATACAAGCACAAAGTGCAGATACATACAGCAAATTTTTCTTTTTCATCACTTATTTATTTATCATTAATAAACTATACTCACACTCAAACGCCAGGAACGTCCCGGCATTGGATAGTATTGAATAATATCATATGTTTTGTCACCCAGGTTAATCACTTCTCCCTGCAAACGCAACTTACATTTTTTTACCGCAAACTCACGGTTAAGGGATATTCCCTGTTCTACATATCCGGCAATAAGGTTGCTTTCTATGTTTTGAGGCAAAGCATACCTATCACCCGCCGCAGTCAAGCTATAAGAGACGTTGACCCACGGATTCTCCAAGGTTAGCGACGCATTTCCCAAATGTTTCGGAGTATAAGGTATCTGATCTTTGTAATTTTTTGCGTCAGGATCAGTTATATCGATTGCTTTCTGAAAACTATATGTGGCAGAGAGGAGTAAGGTCATCTTTGCCGGCAGAGAGGTTTCAGATGAGAAATTCACATCCAGACCTTTGATATCGACTTCTCCCATATTCATCATCTTCCATATATACATCGTCGGAATAGCAACAATCTTGTCCTTCACCCTATTATAATAACCATCGGCCGAAAAACTCAGATAACGAAAGAGATTCCCAGCTTCCCCGCTCCAGGTCAGCCCCAGATTATATTGTGTAGCCTTTTCCGGTTGCAGGTTCGTATTCCCCATACGGAGATAATACAGATCGGTGAAAGTCGGAACACGGAAAATATCTTTGTAAGAGGCACGTACACGAAAGGCATTATCAGGAAAAGGCCTCAACGATACGCTAACCGCAGGAGACAAACGTTTGCGGTCGGCCGGTTTATCGCCCGCCTTTACTTTGTCGGTCATATAAGTGCCCAGCAAACTGGCTGTTGCTGTAAACATCGAGTTCTTATATTGGGCGGATAATACCGACAGTGAAGTCAAACGCTTGGGTTGCGGGGCATTCATAAAATTATTATCCAGCATATTATGGGCTAAATCAGTCGTAAGAGAGGTCGAGAAGTTCTTCCAGGGTGAATAAAGTACACCTACCGAACCGTAATACTCTTCCTGGGTATTCAAATCCTCTTGTTTACCTCCTGAGTATTTATTACTTACATCACGGTATTTGCTGAAAGAGTAATTATACTTGGCATGTGCCTGCAAAGATAAATTGTCCGTTAATTTGTTGGAATACTGCAACTGAGTAAAGAAATTATTGTTCCACAAGCGTTCCCGGTTACTGTTGCTATATAATATCACCGAACCGGGGAGTCCGCGTTCGGAATCGTAATAATAGACCTTACCGGTCAATGCTCCCGCCTTACCCAGGTCGCCATACAGATTACCTTCCAGGCGAAGTGCCTGGATATCGCTGTTCTTCCTTTTTTCTTCCGTTACAACATCTCCGTTTACCAAAGTAAAAGGGTATTCCCCTTTTGCACTTAGCCAGTCGGCATGTAAAGAAGCGGAAAAGCGGTTACTTATCTTCTGTTCATAACGAAGCATCGGGTTGAACAAGCCAAAAGAACCACCTTTCGCTTTCGCCTGAAGATTCATCGGTTTTCCATCGAATACAGGCTTACGTGTCTTCACACTCAACGCCCCTGCCGACGCATACATCCGTGCCGTCTGGAAAATATCATCCGATTGCCCGATCGACAGTGAGATCATCTCCACATTATCCAACGAGAAGCGGCTGATATCCACCTGCCCGCTCTGGGCATCCGTGATCGTTACGCCGTCATAGCTGACAGCCGTATGTTGTGCTCCCAGGTTACGGACTGAAACCGTCTTCAGTCCTCCTATCCCACCGTAATCTTTCACGGTAGCACCGGAGAAACGTTTAACAGCCTCCGATAAATCCTGTATGCCGAGCCGTTCGATACCCGAACGGTCCATCACTTGTAAAGGTGTAGCTTCGCGGGTTGTGGAAGGACGCGCCTTTTCCACGACCTCAACACCTTTCAGCTGGTGATAAACAGTCGTATCAATCTGCTGTGCGTGCAGAACAGGCACGCACAGAAATATGCCTGTCAGGCATATAAATACTATAATAAATAATGTACGCATATATCAAGTTCCATCAACACCTTACCCGAGGCATTGTATATATAGAATAATGGCAGGTTTTCTGACTTGTTCTCCCATGATCGGCCGCCTTCCCAAGGATCCTAAAATCCTCAGTGGCAACAAGATTTGCCGGGGTTACAGAACTTACAGCTACGGGTACAGTTCCGGATTTGCACCGGATTCCCTTTTACTAACGGTCAGCGGAAGCCAAGCCGTTACACCATAATCCGGTGACAAAAATACAAATAATATCAATTACTATACCTGATAATTTAAAATACTACTCCTGGTAATATAATTTAACAGATCAGACCACCATCCCCCAAACCACTCCGCACACAAAATGCCACTCCTTATTCTTCAAAAAACAGCGTAATTTTTCCTCAAATTGTTCCATATCACAAAACAATTGGTTCATTTCAGAATGACTATAAAATTAGTTTAAAGTTTAACTAAATGCAAAAAAGCCAAAAAAGTAATATGTTCGGGTTTCCGACAGGTTGTTTTCGTAATATTGCACGGTTGAAAAAATATATTGACGAGGTTTAAAAAGAATTGTATGGGAGAAACAAAAGGTTATGTTTCACAGGTTATCGGTCCAGTCGTGGATATTCACTTCGATAATGAAAAAGAAGAGAAAATAGTGCTACCCCGTATTCATGACGCCATGGAGATAACCCGTCCTAATGGGAAAATACTGATCGTGGAAGTTCAGCAACACATTGGGGAAAACACAGTCCGTACAGTCGCTATGGATACGACAGACGGACTGCAACGAGGAATGGAAGCCGTATCATGCGGTTCGCCCATTACCATGCCGGTCGGCGATCAGGTAAAGGGGCGTTTGATGAACGTGACAGGCGATCCGATCGACGGGATGAAAATGCTGGATAAAAAAGGAGCTCTCCCTATCCATCGTGAGCCGCCGAAGTTTGAAGATCTGACAACCAGCAAGGAGGTGCTCTACACCGGTATCAAGGTGATCGACCTGCTGGAACCCTATTCCAAAGGAGGTAAAATCGGGTTGTTCGGTGGCGCCGGAGTCGGAAAGACGGTTCTTATCATGGAACTGATCAATAACATTGCCAAAAAGAATAACGGTTTTTCTGTTTTCGCCGGCGTGGGTGAACGTACCCGTGAAGGTAACGACCTGCTGCGCGAAATGATACAGTCGAATGTAATCCGTTACGGTAAAGAATTTAAGGAAAGTATGGAAGCCGGTCATTGGGACCTGTCGAAGATAGACCACGAAGAACTGGCTAAATCGCAGGCGACACTGGTGTTCGGACAGATGAACGAACCGCCGGGAGCACGTTCGTCGGTCGCCCTCTCGGGACTGACCATCGCCGAATCGTTCCGCGACCTGGCTCCGGAAGGCGAGACTCGCGATATACTGTTCTTTATAGATAATATCTTCCGTTTCACGCAGGCCGGTTCCGAAGTTTCCGCCCTGTTGGGACGTATGCCGTCGGCAGTAGGTTATCAGCCGACACTGGCTACCGAAATGGGAGCCATGCAGGAACGTATCACCTCTACGAAAAAAGGTTCCATCACCTCCGTGCAGGCTGTTTACGTGCCGGCAGACGACTTGACCGACCCGGCACCGGCAACAACTTTTACGCACCTGGATGCTACCACCGTACTGAGCCGTAAGATTACCGAACTGGGTATCTATCCGGCAGTCGACCCGTTGGAATCGACATCCCGTATCCTCGACCCGCTGGTCGTAGGCAAGGAACATTACGAAACGGCACAGCGTGTGAAACAGATACTCCAGCGTAATAAGGAGTTGCAGGATATTATCTCTATCCTGGGTATGGAGGAACTTTCGGACGAGGACCGCCAGACGGTTAACCGCGCCCGCCGTGTACAACGTTTCCTGTCGCAGCCTTTCGCCGTGGCGGAACAATTCACCGGCGTACCGGGCGTAATGGTCTCTATCGAAGACACCATCCGCGGATTCAATATGATCATGGACGGTGAAACCGACGATATCCCTGAACAGGCCTTCCTGAATGTAGGAACGATTGAAGATGTGATTGAAAAAGGAAAGAAACTGGCAGAACAAGCAAATTAAAAACGTATGGAACTGGAAATCATATCCCCTGGTGGTGTTTTATTCAAAGGAGAGACAGATTATGTATCCTTTCCGGGTACGGCAGGCTCGTTCGACGTCCTGCCCCATCACGCTCCGATGATCGCAGCCCTGGAAGAAGGCGTTATCCGGTACCAGACAGATGAAAAGAAAGAACAAGAAATAAAAATACAGAGCGGATTCGTCGAGATAAAAGACGATATCCTGTCCGTATGCATCGAATAAAAAAATACGATCATGAGCGGTAGATTAAGAATGAAGCTAATGGGCTTGACTACCTTTATTAATGTAGTTATCGGCGTCTCCCTGGGAGGCTTGTTATACACCATCTGGCCTTCGCATTATTTTGAGTGGTATCCGTCGATACCGGTGTTTTACTGGTTAAGCAGTATGTTAATGATCTATTTTCTGGATCATGTCAAACGGAAACACGGAGACGTCACAGTTGTTACTTATATGGTAGTCCGCCTCTGCAAATTCACGCTCGCACTGGTTTTCCTGTGGCTTTATGCCGCTTTGGTCGGACAGAACCTGAAAGCCTTCGGCTTCACGATGATGTTGTTCTATTTCATTTATCTTGTACTGGAAACATATACATTGTATCTGTTTGAGAAAAAGAGAATGATTAGTGAGAAAAAAGAAAAAGATGAACAGAATAAAAAATAACGGCCTGTTTTGGTTTACTTTCTTGTTACTGGTTTGCATCAGCTTTCCGGTAAGCGCCTCCACGGATGCGAAACAAGGTGAGGTAGATGTGCAGGATATCGTATTCTCACACATCAAGGATGCCTACACCTGGCACATCACGGAGTGGAACGGGAAAGAGATTTCCATACCGCTGCCCGTCCTGCTGAAAAGCGAAGAACGCGGATGGGACTTGTTCCTCTCCTCACACCTGCATCATGGTAATGTGCATCATAACTATTACATCGCCAAGGAAGGGAAACATGCCGGAAAGGTGGTAGAGAAAAACAGCAGAGGCGAAGAAGTAAAACCCTGGGACTTGTCGCTTACCAAAAACGTATGCGGCCTGCTTCTCAGTTGCGGCTTACTGCTTTTCATCGTGCTGCGTACCGCCCGTTGGTATAAAAAGCATCCGTATGAAGCCCCCGGAGGATTTACCGGGTTGATGGAGATGGCGGTCATGTTCATACATGACGGCGTAGTGAAGGAAGGAATCGGCAAAGAATATAAGCCTTTCTCTTCTTATCTGCTGACGGTCTTCTTCTTCATCCTGATAAACAACCTGATCGGTATTATTCCGATTTTCCCGGGAGGAGCCAATATCACCGGTAATATCACCATTACCGCCGTGCTCGCTTTATGTACGTTCCTGGCAGTGAACCTGTTCGCTACCAAGGAATACTGGAAGGAGATATTCTGGCCCAATGCCCCTATCTTCCTGAAGTTACCGTTGCCGATCATGCCCTTCGTGGAATTTTTCGGCATACTCACCAAGCCGTTCGCCCTGATGATCCGTCTGTTTGCCAATATCATGGCCGGACATACAATCATTCTGGCGTTGACTTGCCTGATATTCATCACCGCCTCGATGGGAACAGCCATAAACGGCACGATGACAATCGTATCCGTATTGTTCACCGTGTTTATGAACTGTCTCGAACTGCTGGTGGCATGCCTTCAGGCCTATATATTCACCCTGTTGTCGGCCAACTATATCGGATTGGCCAAAGTACGGGAATGAACAAACATATTTATTAATAATAAGATTACTAATTTTAAAGATTGAGAGTTATGTTATCAGCAATTTTATTACAAGCAGCAGCCGGTGCAGGCATCGCTAAACTTGGAGCAACAGTAGGAGCAGGATTAGCTGCTATCGGTGCAGGTATAGGTATCGGATTGATCGGTAAAGGTGCCGTCGAAGGTATCAGCCGCCAACCGTCGGCAGCCGGTGACATCCGTACGTCCATGCTTATCATGGGTGCCTTGGTAGAAGGTGTTGCTCTGTTTGCGATCGTAGTATGTTTCTTAGGATTGTTCCAATAAATAAAAGTAAACTATGTCATTGCTCACACCAGACGCAGGGCTTTTATTCTGGATGATCCTTTCTTTCGGAATCGTCTTTGTTATTCTTTCCAAATATGGTTTCCCGGTAATCATCAAAGCCGTGGAACAACGGAAAGAATACATCGATCATTCCCTCGAATCGGCCCGCCAGGCAAACGAACAACTTGCCGGCATCCAGGCCGAAAGCGAAAAGATTCTTGCCCAGGCAAGAGAGCAGCAGAATGAGATTCTGAAACAAGCCCTGGCCGAAAAAGAACAGATTATCAGCGCAGCCCGGCAAAAGGCATCCGCTGAGGCACATCTGCAACTGGAGGAAGCGACACGCCGGATAGGGGAAGAAAAGGACAAAGCCATCCGCGAAGTCCGCACCGAAATCGCCGACCTGTCAGTCGCCATTGCAGAGAAAGTGATGAAAGAGAAAATCAGCCGTACCGATGAACAGGAAAAGATCATCAACGGGCTGCTCGACAATGTTTCGTTTAGTAAATCATAAGATATGGACGTAGGTACAATCTCTTCCCGGTACGTCAAAGCACTCTTTTCGCTGGCAAAAGACAAGCGGCAGGAGGACCGGGTATATGATGACATGAAGATGCTGACCATCAGTTTCGAGCAAGAGCCGGGACTGAAAGCGGTGCTCGACAACCCCATCTTTCCCCTGGAGGAGAAAGTAAAGTTGCTGACTACCGCCGCCGGCCTGGAAGTATGCGAGTTGTTCACCCGTTTTATCCGCCTGGTACTTCAGCACAAGAGAGAGAGCTTGTTACCGCTAATGGCATATATTTATATCCATATGTACCGGAAAGACAAAAAGATCACCCGTGTGTTGTTCAAGACGCCGGCTCCGGTAGATGAAGCGACACAGGAACATTTAAAGAAACGGCTGAAGGAAGAAACCGGCAACACCATCGAATTCATGGGAGTGATCAAGCCGGAACTGATCGGTGGCTTCGTGCTCCGTATCGGTAATACCCGGATAGATGCCAGCTACGCCCGGCAACTGCGGGAAATCAGAAATCAGCTAATCGAAAAAAATTAAAAAAGAAAAACGTATGACAGACCAGATAAAAGTAAGTGAAGTTTCCGCCATTTTACGCGAACAACTGGAAGGTATCAACACCACGATCCATCTGGAAGAGGTGGGCACTGTGCTTCAGGTCAGTGACGGTGTGGCACGTATCTACGGGCTGGACAATGCCGAAGCCAACGAATTGTTGCAATTCGACAACGGAATGGAAGCCATCGTGATGAACCTGGAAGAAGATAACGTAGGTGCCGTATTGCTCGGACCGACCGACCAGGTAAAAGAGGGCGACACGGTGAAACGTACACGTCGCATCGCTTCCATCAACGTAAGCGAAAACATGATCGGTCGTGTAATCGATCCGCTGGGTAACCCGATCGACGGTAAAGGCGAGATTGTCGGAAAGAAATGCCAGATGCCGCTGGAACGAAAAGCTCCGGGCGTTATCTACCGCCAGCCGGTAAACGAGCCGTTACAGACTGGTATCAAAGCCGTAGATGCCATGATCCCTATCGGACGCGGGCAACGTGAATTGATTATCGGTGACCGTCAGACTGGTAAAACCTCGATCGCCATCGACACGATCATCAATCAACGCAGTAATTATGAAGCCGGCAATCCGGTTTACTGTATCTATGTGGCGATCGGACAGAAAGGTTCTACAGTCGCTTCTCTGGTAAACACTTTACAGGAAAAAGGGGCGATGGATTACACGATCGTAGTCAGTGCCACTGCTTCCGACCCGGCTGCCATGCAATATTTCGCTCCTTTTGCCGGAGCTGCCATCGGCGAATATTTCCGCGACAGCGGACGTCATGCATTGGTTGTCTATGATGACTTGTCGAAACAGGCAGTCGCTTATCGCGAGGTATCCCTGATCCTTCGTCGTCCTTCGGGCCGCGAGGCGTATCCGGGTGATATTTTCTACCTGCATTCACGCCTGTTGGAACGTGCAGCGAAAATCATCAACCAACAGGAAGTAGCCAGCCAGATGAACGACCTGCCCGATAGCATGAAAGATAAGGTAAAAGGTGGCGGTTCGCTCACTGCCCTGCCGATTATCGAGACGCAGGCGGGTGACGTGTCGGCTTATATCCCGACCAACGTAATTTCCATCACCGACGGACAGATATTTCTGGAAACAGACCTGTTCAACCAGGGAAACCGTCCGGCTATCAACGTGGGCATTTCCGTATCCCGTGTGGGTGGTAACGCACAGTTGAAAGCGATGAAGAAGGTGGCCGGTACGCTGAAAATCGACCAGGCCCAGTTCCGCGAACTGGAATCGTTCACGAAATTCGGCGGCGATATGGATGCGGTAACCGCCTTCACGATCGACAAAGGACAGAAGAATACACAACTATTGATACAACCCCAGTATAACCCGATGCCTGTGGAACAGCAGATCGCTATCCTGTATTGCGGCACCAAAGGTTTACTGAAAGAGGTTCCGCTGGATAAGGTACACGATTTTGAGAATGCGTTCTTACAGACTCTGATCACCAATCATCAGAAAGACGTACTCGATATATTAAAATCGGGTGTGATAAATGATGAAGTCAGCCGTATCCTGGAAGAAACAGCCCACCAGGTCAGCGGGGCATATAAAGCAGGTTGATAACAGAAATTAGACTATGGCATCACTGAAAGAGATAAAAATCCGTCTTGCGTCGATCAGAAACACGCAGAAGATCACCTCCGCCATGAGGATGGTGTCTTCTGCCAAACTGCATCATACGCAGACGATTGTCGAACATATGCTCGAATACGAGAGTAAGCTGAGCGCCATATTAAGGGGCACGCTGTCGGCTGAAAGTGATATGAGTTCGCCCTACGCAGCTGTTCGCGAGGTCAAACAGGTGGCTATTGTCGCTTTTTCCTCCAACAGCGGGTTGTGTGGCGCTTTCAATGCGAACATATGGAAAGAGTTAACAGTCCGTCTCCACCAGTATGAGGCGGACGGTATAACCGTGCGCATTTATCCGATCGGCAAAAAGGTGGCGGACGAATTGCATAAAGCTGGTTATCAAACCAATGACAGCTTCCTTACGATCGGCGACAAACCGGCCTACGAGGATGCTTCGCAACTGGCAACTGCCCTGATGGAGTTGTATATCTCTGCCCAGGTCGACCGGGTGGAACTACTCTACCATCATTTCAAGAATATGGCGGAGCAGATACTGACCGAAAAGGTTTTCCTTCCGGTTTCCTTACCGGAAGCAGACCCGGAAAGTGCTTCGAGCAACTATATTCTGGAGCCGTCTGCCGAACAGTTGCTGGCCTTACTGCTCCCCAAAGTGCTCCATCTGAACATCTACACGACCTTGCTCGACACTGTCACTTCCGAGCATGCCGCCCGCATGCTTGCCATGCAGACAGCCAACGACAACGCCAACGACCTGATCCAGGAACTGACGTTGCAATACAACAAAAACCGCCAGCAGGCCATCACCAATGAATTGCTGGATATTATGGGAGGAAGCGGTCAATAATCTTTTACATCGATAAATAAACGAAGCCCCGGCGAATCACTTCGGCGGGGCTCCTGGCTTTAAAATTATTATTGAACAATTTCTAACAACCAAATCTAATACTTAATAGAAGAATAATATCATTAATTGGGCAGTTAGTACACGTAAAAACATTGTCAACGGATAAACTGTAGCATAACCTACTGCCGGAGCATCATTTCCCGCCGTTGCATTCGCATAAGCCAAAGCGGGAGGATCCGTCGTACTGCCAGCCAGCAATCCCATCAACGTATAGTAATTCAGTTTAAAAAAATGCCTACCAATCAATCCGATGACTAATAAAGGCAGCATTGTTATAAAAAAACCGTAACCAATCCAGGCAAATCCGCCTTTATTCACGATAGTATCCACAAAACCATCCCCGGCACTCAGCCCGACACAGGCAAGGAACATGGTTATACCAATCTCCCGGAGCATCAGATTGGCACTCTGGGTAGTATAAGTAACCAGTTTATAACGGTATCCGAAACGGCTGATCAGGATAGCGACAACCAACGGACCACCTGCCAAACCCAGCTTGATAGGTTGAGGAATCCCTGGGAAACTAATTGGAATACTTCCCAGAATAATACCTAAAGCGATACCGATAAATATTGGAATCAAGTTCGGTTCATTCAGACGTTTCATCGAATTACCCAATATCATACTCACCTTATCGACAGCCAGTTCACTACCGACCACGGTTACACGGTCACCAACCTGCAATTGCAAACCTTGTGTTGCTACCAGTTCCACTCCGGCACGATTCACACGTGTTACATTGATACCATGCAAACGGCGTAACTGCAAATCCCCCAGTTTAGTACCCGTCAGTTCCGGCTTTGTCACCAAAATGCGGCGGCTGACAAAAGCACTTTCGGCGGGAATCCATTGTTTACGGTCCATCTCTATCTCTTGACCGATAAAGGTTTTTATAGTTTCTGCATCATGTTCAGTCGTGATCACAAATATTTTATCATCTTCTTCCAAAATCGTACTGCCGGTAACAATGTCCACTTTATTGGTCTTGTTACGCCAAATACGGGATATGACAAATTCCCTATGCTCCAACAGGGCGGCAAGTTCCATTATCTTCCTGCCAAAAAGAGCCGGATTCTTCACTATCAACGATATAGGTGTGGCCTCACTATTATGCACATTATTCTCTTCTTCCAGCTTTTTCGTCTCCTGGTCAAAACTTATATGAAAAATATACCGGACAAACAACATGGAAAGGATGATACCGACGACCCCCAGCGGATAAGCAACGGCATATCCCAATGCAATCGTATCATCAGAAGTCCCCGTCATATCACTAAATGCCTGTTGAGCAGCCCCCAGTCCCGGCGTATTTGTTACTGCACCCGATAAAATACCGACCATCGTCGGAATAGGAATTCCTGTCACAAAATGTATCACCAAGGCTATCATAACTCCGAGAAAGACAATTCCGCAAGCCAGGCCATTCAAAGTCATCCCCCCTTTCTTAAAAGAAGAGAAAAAACCGGGTCCGACCTGCATGCCGACTGAATAAACAAACAGGATCAATCCAAACTCTTTAAAGAAATGAATAACAGATGGATTGATTGTAAACCCAAAATGTCCCAGTAGAATACCGACAAACAATACCAGGGTTATCCCCAGAGAAATTCCAAATACTTTGATTTTACCAAGTTGGATCCCTATGGCAATAACCAGAGACAGTAAAAGGATGGAATGTCCGATACCTTCTCCCCATAATAATTCATGAATCCATTCCATAGTCAATCGCTTTTGAGGCACAGCAAAACTCCACGCCACAACGCGTACAAAGCTTCTCCATGATTTTCATACAATTTAGAATTAATATTCTTTTCGAACCATTTCCCTAACCCACGAGGAAAAACAGCCTTTAACGAACGGCAGGTCTTCTGACTGACTCCCATCCTGAAGCCTTCCCGACACATGTCAGTGGCATAAGTTGTTTTCAGGATGTTATTAGAGCTTCACAGCAGCGGGACTGTCCGGGATTTACACCCGATTCCCTTTTAATCCGTATCATCCGAACAGACAACACGAAACCAATTCGGAGGCAAAGCTACAAAAATAAAAGACAAAATCAATATGATAAATACAAGTTTTTTAAACTTTTACGTTCCTGTTTATTTATAAAACTATGACATAAGCAGAAATCCCTGCCAGCCTCACGGTCGACAGGGATTTACCATTCATAATTCTAACAACAAAATCAAATCGTTACAATGGCATATTGCCATGTTTTTTCGGCGGATTGCTCTGGCTTTTGTTCTTTGCCATCTCCAACGCCTGTATCAGCTTGAAACGAGTCTGCCGCGGCATGATAATCTCGTCGATAAATCCTTGCTCGGCAGCCCGGTAAGGATTAGAGAAGTTTTCCGCATATTCTTTCATTGCCTGCTCTTTCTCTTCCCCGGTTGCTTTTCTATATAAGATATTAACAGCCCCTTCTGCTCCCATAACGGCAATCTCCGCCATAGGGTAAGCCAGATTAACATCGGCACCGGTCGGTTTGCTCGACATAACGATATAAGCACCGCCATAGGCTTTCCGGGTAATCAACGTGATTTTAGGCACGGTCGCTTCCGCATAAGCATAGACGATCTTCGCACCGTGGCGGATAATACCGTCGTGCTCCTGGGTACATCCCGGAAGAAAACCGGGTACATCTTCAAAAGTAACCAGTGGAATATTGAAACAATCGCAAAAACGGATGAAACGAGCCGCCTTATCCGAAGCATCGATATCCAGCACACCTGCCAGGAATGCCGGCTGGTTGGCAACGATACCGACCGTACGTCCGCCTAAACGGGCAAAACCGACTACGATGTTTTTTGCAAAATGCGGCATTACCTCAAAGAAATAGTGATTATCCACCACCGGTTCAATAATATCTTTTATATCATAAGGAATATTCGGATCATCCGGAATCACCTCCTGCAACGATTCTTCTTCGCGGCGAATATCATCCGTACAAGGAACAAGTGGGGCATCTTCCATATTATTGGCCGGAAGAAAACCGAGTAATTCGCGGATACTCATTAATGTTTCTTCTTCCGTATCACACATAAAATGAGTAACACCGCTCTTAGTACTATGTGTATAAGCACCACCCAATTCTTCTTTTCCTACTTCTTCATGGGTAACCGCCTTGACCACGTCCGGACCGGTGATAAACATATGGCTTTTTTCTTTCACCATAAAAATAAAATCGGTCAACGCAGGCGAATAGCAGGCTCCTCCGGCACAAGGTCCGAGGATCGCAGAAATCTGCGGAACCACTCCCGAGGCCATCGTATTCTGATAGAAAATGGAAGCATATCCGGCCAGACTGCTGACCCCTTCCTGAATACGGGCACCACCCGAATCATTCAGGGCAATTACCGGCGCTCCGTTTTTCAATGCCAGTTGTTGCACCTTGACGATCTTCGCGGCATTCGTTCCGCTCAATGTTCCTCCGTAAGCGGTAAAGTCATAAGCATAGACAAACACTTGGCGTCCGTCTATCTTGCCATACCCCGAAACGATCCCGTCACCCGCTATTTTGTTCTTTTCCATACCGAAATTGGTACAACGGTGAACGACAAACTTATCCAGTTCGACAAATGTACCCTTATCCAGTAACATGTCAATACGTTCACGGGCAGTCATACGTCCGGCTTCATGCTGTTTCTCTATGCGTGCCATACCGCCTCCCAATGAAGCTGCCTTATCCAGTTCTTCAAACGTTTTATATAAATGTTCTTTTCCCATTTTAATCCTCTTTGTCTGTTATTATATCCAAAGTCAGAAGGACCTGGTTGCTCGTCACCGAATCCCCTTCTTTTACCTGTACATCGCGTACCGTGCAGGCCGAACTTACCTTATAATTACTCTGCATCTTCATTGCTTCGATCACTACGACAATATCGCCAGGTTCGAGACGGTCGCCTTTCTGAACAGCAACCTTCACCACCTTGCCGGGCATCGGAGAAATAATCTTATTGTCCTGCCGCTCTTCGCTATTCCTGCGCATACGCAAATATTTCACCTGCGTATCAACAATATCCACACCATAAGAGAGGAAATGGGTATTCACCGTATAGTTTTTACCACTTTCTCCGCGGATCAGTTCTGCATTATACGAAACACCGTTGTGCAAAATAGAACAGGCGCCATTTTCGGCCATTACGACATCGACTTCATAAAGGATACCGTCAATAGTCAACCGGACTTTGTTCCCATCTTTACTGACCAACGAAACATCCGCAACTCTTTTTCCAATATGTATTTCCATAAATAATAATTATTCAATAGTGCTAATGTGCCGATTATTAAATACGCAGGACTCCTTTTTGTAATCCGAATTCACGCCAGCGGCTGATCGGACGATTGTCGGAAGCCTGACCGGATCTGTTTTCCTCCAGATTGACCAGATAATCTATATAGGCAGCGATCATAGCTATATTTTCAGTCTCTGTTCCACCCTCTTCTACGGGATGTTGCAATTGTCCGGCATTTTTTTCAATAAAAGAAGTATCATACTTTCCCTGCACAAAGTCGGATGTATCCATAATCCGACGTAAGTAACCGATATTCGTTTTCAACCCGGTAATCTTATACTCATGCAATACCCGCCGCATGCGTTCGATCGCATATTGGCGCGTTGTCGCCCAAACGATCAGTTTTCCGATCATCGGGTCGTAATAAACCGGTATTTCATATCCTTCATACACATAACTGTCTACACGGACACCGATGCCGTTCGGCTCTGTCAATTGTTTAATGACACCGGGAGAAGGCATAAAACCGGCTTCTGTATCTTCTGCACAGATACGGCATTCAATGGCATGTCCGCGCTGGACGATCTCCTCCTGGCGGATATGGAGTGGTTCGTTGTTAGCCACCCGGATCTGTTCTTTTACCAGATCGACGCCTAAAACTTCCTCGGTAATCGGATGCTCCACCTGGAGACGCGTATTCATTTCCAGAAAATAAAAATTCCGATGTTTGTCCACCAAAAACTCAATGGTACCAGCACCGGAATAGTTGACAGCTTTTGCCGCAGCAACAGCCTTTTCACCCATATTTTTTCTTAACTCGGGAGTGATGAACGGAGACGGACTTTCCTCCACGATTTTCTGATTACGGCGTTGAACGGAACATTCACGTTCGCAAAGATGGATTACATTCCCGTGATTGTCACCCAATACTTGAAATTCGATATGATGAGGTTCCTCTACGAATTTCTCCAGATAAACTGTGTCGTCACCAAAAGACGATAACGATTCCGAACGGGCAGAATGATAAGCCTCCACCACATCTTCTTCTTTATAGATCAGTCGCATCCCTTTTCCTCCGCCTCCCATAGAGGCTTTCAGCATAACGGGGAAACCGATTTCCTTACATATCCGAACGGCTTCGGCAGCATCCTGCAACGGTTGTTGCGTTCCCGGAACAACCGGCACACCAGCCTCGATCATCCGCTTACGGGCTGATATCTTATCGCCCATCGCCTCCATCGTCTCAGCAGCCGGGCCAATAAAAATAATATTTTCCTCTTTACATCTGCGGGCAAAAGCTGCATTTTCCGAAAGGAAACCATAACCGGGATGAATGGCATCGGCTTTATGAATTTTTGCCGCTTGGATAATCTTTTCAATATCCAGATAACTATCTTTTGATGCAGCAGGCCCTATCAGGCAGGCCTCATCAGCATAAAGTACATGTCGTGCTGCCCGGTCGGCTTCCGAAAAAACAGCCACAGACTGTATTCCCATCTCCCGGCAGGAATGCATCACACGTACGGCGATCTCGCCACGGTTTGCAATTAATATCTTCCGTATCATATCAATGCTTTAAATGTTTATAACGGGGATTCACCTCACAGGCATAGAAATATTTCTTGATCTCATTCAAACAGGAGTTGCACAAACATCCCGGATAATGGACCTTCACATAAGCAAGCTGGAGTTCATCCAATTTCACAGGCACACAATGACAGGCGGATATATCATCTACCCGACAAACAAAAGAGTCCCCACAACGCGGACAATCTTTCTCCATAAATCTGATAAATTTAGAATAAACAATCATTTCGAACCCGTATCCTAACCCACGAGGATATGAGCCTTTAACGAACGGCAGGTCTTCTGACTGACTCCCATCCTGAAGCCTTCCCGA
>ERZ791830.359-NODE-359-length-50841-cov-6.637774_pt1 | contig 50841 bp, 49 predicted proteins | sample MGYA00509945_ERZ791830 | MGnify/ENA primary metagenome ERZ791830 (study PRJEB30046, sample SAMN00792021) | human gut metagenome | study: EMG produced TPA metagenomics assembly of the A metagenome-wide association study of gut microbiota in type 2...
AGGAGTGCGCGCTGACACAGGTTGTCAGTGCTTTTTCTTGCCAAAACGTCGCTGGTCATCTCTCAAGTGAGGGGGATGTCCGGCGCTTTTTCATGATAAGGAGGAGTGTAGCTATGTCCAGCCGAAATGGCGCCCCTATCGACTTTCAAGCGTGGGCACAAAATCAGATCGTTAAGCGAACCGAAGCGGCATTAAAAGAGCGTGATGCAGCGTTTGCCGAACGGCATGCGGAAACTCCGCTGCCACAGTTGGCGCGATACCTGCACCGCTGTTCCCTCTCACTGGGCCACAGCCCGTCTCCAAACGAAGTAGATGGCGGAAGTTTCATCGAGGAGCGTTTCGGGAGTTGGGAAGCAGCAATGCGATTGGCGAAATTGCCATTGCCGACGTCCATGCGTAAGCTCAAAGATACCGCACGATACAAACAGGAAAAGGTAAGGCAAGAGCCGCTTTTCCGCGAGGAGCGAAAAAAGAAGAAACAGCTCAAACGCGAACGTGCAGATCAGCGAAAGCACGAAATGGCTGTTAAGAAGCGTGCGGAAAAAGCGGCCAAAGCAGAGTGGGAAGCCAAGAAAAAAGCGGAAGCCGAAGCAAAAGCTGCTGCCTTGGAAGCTTCGCTTGCCGAGAATGTGGCAGATACTGGAGTTGCAGAAAATGAGCCTGTGCCGACTCCGATTCAAGAAGTCGTATACGCTGAAGCTGCGGCAGAAGTGCTCTACACCGCTGATGCTATGGATAACGCATTCTGTCCTGCTGCTGAACATGCCGCAGCCTGTACGGAAACATCCCCCAGTCAAGCCGAGACAGTCTGAACGGAGACTGTTCGCTTTCCATAAGGGGGCCGGGGTTTAAGCCGCCCCGCCCCCTCTTCCTCAAACAAAGCCAAACCGAGACGGCATACGCCGTAGTCTTTCCCATAGAGCGGGAGAGGTTTGCCGGCCTCTCCCGCATCCTCAAAAGTAACAGTCCTGATACGGGCTGAAGGAGTATAAAAATGAAGAAAAATCTTAGATATATCATTGCGTCGCTGCTGGCGCTCATGATGCTGCTGAGCCTGTGCTCCTGCGCGCAGACCGGAATTAACAGCACCAACGGTGGACTGGATCTGGACTATGTGGGTGAAGCCACCGATCAACCGGACGAGGAGAAGCCGTGGTATTCCTGGATCACGGATGCCTTCAGCTTCGGCAAGAAGGACACATCGACTGCTACTACGCAAAGCAAGCCTGACAGTGTGGCTGACTTCTACTCTCAGGGATCTTCGGATGCGCCGGAAGGCAACAAGAGCAGCAAGACAGATCAGCCCGCTGCGGCCACGCCGGACGAGGAAAACACCAATACAACGCCCAATTCCGGCAGCAAAAAGGACGACAGCAAGAAGAACGACCAGAAGACTGAGGACAACAATACCCCCGCGCCCACGCCGGAGCAGAAGCCGGACAGCAAGAAGGATACCGTTACCATCACCATCCGCTGTGATACGGCGGTGAATAACGGTATGCATCTGGAAAGCAAGTGGGCGGGTATCGTCCCCGCCTCCGGCTGTATTTTGCCGGTGACCACGGTGGAGATCGAGGAGGGCGACACGGTATTTGATGTCCTCTCCTATGTCTGCGAGAAGTACAAGATCCACATGGAGTACAGCGGCGGCACGTCCAGCGGCTGCTATGTAGAGGGCATCAATAACCTCTATGAGTTCGACGGTGGCCGTTGGAGCGGCTGGATGTACTGCGTCAACGACTGGTATCCCAACTACGGCTGCGGCGTGTACTACGTCAAGGCTGGTGAAGTAATCGAATGGAACTACACCTGCGATCTGGGGCTGGATCTGGATAGTTCTTGGTGGGAAGGCGCACAGGATTGGAAAGACACCCATGACTGATACCCGGATGCGTTTCTTCGGGAATCTGCACCCGGCGGTCAGCATGGCCTACTTCGTTTTGGTGCTGGGCCTGACGTTGGGGTGTATGCACCCCGTTACGGTGGCGCTGTCCTTTCTCGGCGCCAGCTGGTTCTCCATCCGCCTGCGGGGCTGGAAAGCCTACGGTCAGACCATGCGGTTCGTGGGCCCCATGTTCCTGCTGATTGCCCTCGCCAACCCGCTTTTCAACCACCGGGGCGTGACCATGCTCTTTACCATCAACCACCTGTGGTACACGCTGGAAGCGGTGTGCTACGGTCTGGTGTCCGGCTGCTCCCTGTGCGCAGTCATCATGTGGTTCACCTGCTATCAGGAGGTCATGACCTCGGATAAATTCCTGTACCTGTTCGGCAAACCTTTCCCCGGCACGTCGCTGCTGATCACCATGACGCTGCGGTTCATCCCTCAGCTTCAGCAGAACCGCCGCGAGATCCGGCAGTCTCAGGCCATGTTACAGGAGGAGGGTACACGCCTGCTGCAAAAGCTGGGCAGCGCCCTGCGGAATCTGTCGGTGCTGCTGACCATGAGCATGGAGGCGGCGGTGGAGACCGCGGACTCCATGAAGTCCCGCGGCTACGGCGCAAAGCGTCGTACCACCTTTCACTTGTTCCGCTTTGACAGCCGGGACGCCCGAACGCTGGGCCTTATCCTGGCGGTGGCGGGCATCTGCATCACCGCCCGCGCCTTCGGCCATGGCACTATGGAGTTCTATCCCGCCATGACGCCGGTGGTGCTGGGCAGTGCCAGCTATACCATGTTCGCGTTCTACGCCGTGCTGATGTTCCTGCCCGGTATTCTTGAGACAAAGGAGGGCATCAGATGGCGCTCTTACGGTTTGACCAACTGAGCTTTGCCTACCCGCTGGCCGAAACGCGGGCGTTAGATGAAGTGACATTGGAGATACAAAAAGGCGAGTATGTGGTGCTGTGCGGCCCCTCCGGCTGCGGCAAGACCACACTGCTGCGCCATGCCAAGCCCGGCCTGCTGCCCGTTGGAGCAAAGGCCGGCGAGACCTTTTATAAGGAAAAACCACTCTCTCAGTTTCCGGAGCTGACCGCCGCGGCGGAGATCGGCTTCGTGCAGCAGAATCCGGATAACCAGATCGTCACCGATTTCGTGTGGCACGAGCTGGCCTTCGGCCTTGAAAATATGGCCCTGCCTGTGCCTGTGATCCGCCGCCGTGTGGCGGAGATGGCCGCTTTTTTCGGCATGGAGACCTGGTTCCGCAGTAAGACCACGGAGCTGTCCGGCGGACAGAAACAGCTGATGAATCTGGCCTCGGCACTAACCATGGGCCCAAAGCTGCTGATTTTGGACGAGCCTACCTCCATGCTGGATCCACTGGCGGCCCGCAATCTGCTTTCTACCGTCCAGCGGATCAATCGAGAGCTGGGCGTTGCCATCCTCATGACGGAACACCGGCTGGACGAGGTATTCCCCGCCGCTGACAGGGTGGTGACCATGGACAAGGGCCGCATCCTTTCAGATGGTGCACCGGCTGAGATCGCGCGGCAGCTGTCCGGCAGCGCGGAAAAGAGCCGCATTTACTTCGGACTGCCTGCCGCTGTCCGTATTTTCAGTGAGCTGGAGCAGACGGAGGATCTGCCCCTGACGGTGCGGGATGGCCGCCGCCGCTTGGAGCGGCTGCTGCCCATCACGGAGGAAGTCTCCCCGCCTGAAGCTACAAAAAACGAGAAAGAAGCAAAGCGCCCTGCTGTTCTGGAGGGCAAGGAACTTTGGTTCCGATATACCGAAAAAAGCAAAGACATTCTTCGCGGCACGGATGTGACGCTCCGGGAGGGCGAGCTGCTGTGCCTGCTGGGCGGCAACGGCGCGGGCAAGACCACGCTGCTGCAAACGCTGGCAAATTTCAAGAAGCCCTATCGTGGCAAGGTGAAGCTGGCAAAGGGGCAACGGCTCTGCATGTTGCCTCAGAACGCACGGTCGCTGTTCGTGGCCGATACGGTGGAGAAGGAGCTGCTGGACAGCGCCGGTCAGGATCAGGCCAAGGCCATGCAGATGGCGGGGAAGCTGGAGCTGACGCCTCTGCTGGCGCGGCATCCCTACGACCTGTCCGGCGGCGAGATCCAGCGTCTGGCGGTGGGCAAGCTGCTGCTGCGGGAGGCCACGGTGCTGCTACTGGACGAGCCCACCAAGGGACTGGACGCCTACGCCAAGGCGGAGCTGGCAAAGCTGCTGCGGGCGCTGTGCCGGGATGGCACGTCTATCCTGATCGTGACCCACGATGTGGAGTTTGCCGCCCGCTATGCCACGCGCTGCGCCTTGATGTTTGATGGCCTGCTGCTGTCTGAGGGCGAACCCCACGCTTTCTTCGCGGGCAACCGCTTCTATACCACCGACGCCAACCGCATCGCGGCGGAGCATTTCCCCACGGACATTACCTGTGAGGAGGTGATCGCGTCGTGTCGAAGCTCTTTGTCAGCAAACGTACCAGAGCCGCCGCGTGGGTGATCCTTCTGGTGCTGCCCACGCTGATGGTAGCCTATGGCTATTATCAGGGACACCGGCCTACGGTCAATCCGGTAGGATCCCGTACCTTCTGGGATTACCTCATTTTGAACTCAGATATCCTGCTGGGCCTGCTGTTCCTGGTAGCTTCCTCGATACCCTTCATTCTGGTATTCGATAAGAAGAAACCTCAAGCCCGCGAGATGGTCCCCATCGCGGTCATGGCGGCTATTGCCGTTGTGGGGCGCACAGTATTCTCTATTATCCCATTGCCAAACTTCAAGCCCTGCTCAGCTGTTATCATCATTACAGCGATAGCCTTTGGGCCGGAGGCGGGTTTTCTCACCGGCGCGCTGACAGGCTTTGTCAGCAACTTCATCTTCGGACAAGGCCCATGGACGCCGTGGCAGATGTTCACCTGGGGGCTGGTGGGCTTCCTGGCCGGTATTCTGAAGAATGCCGGTGTGTTTGAGGAAAAGAGTCGGCAGCACTTCACAGCGAAGCTGTGGGACAGGCTGTGTCCGGAGAATACGAACCGGGGCGACCTGCTGCATTTCGTGCGGCAGCTCACCGACCACGCCCCCCTGCGGCTATGTATCTATGGCCTTTTGTCCGGTTTCCTGTACGGCTGGATCATGAACCTTTACTACATCATTGGCTGGATCAAGCCCATTACATGGCAGACGATAGGTATGGCCTATGTGTCCAGTCTCTTTGTTGACTTCTGCCACGGGCTGTGTACGTTTCTGGTGCTGTGGGCGCTGGGCGACCCGTGGGTGCGGAAGCTGGAACGCATCAAGATCAAGTTTGGCCTGACAGCGGAAGAGCGGAATTACATATTGCCGCCCTCCACATTTCAAATAAGCGAGAGAGAATTATGAGCGAACGAAAAACCATCATACAAACGGTGGGACTGAAAAAATACTATACCGTGGGCGGCAACACTGTCCGTGCTTTGGATGGCGTGGATATGTCCGTACAGCAGGGCGAATTCGTTTGCGTTGCGGGCCGCAGCGGTTCCGGTAAGTCCACCATGCTGAATATGCTGGCGGGACTGGAGCCGCCCACCGAGGGGGAAGTCATTGTTCGAGGGAAGCACCACTTAGAAGCCATGGACGAGGAACTGCGGACGAAGTTCCGCCGCCGTTATATCGGCTTTGTGTTCCAGAGCTACAACAACCTGCCCCAGTACACGGCTCTTGAGAACGTGGCCCTGCCGCTGGCGATCCGGGGCGTACCGGAGGCCGAGCGGAATTGGCTGGCACGGCAGGCACTGAGCCGTGTGGGGCTGCGGGGTCATGTGGATCACCGGCCCTCGGAGCTGTCGGGCGGCCAGCAGCAGCGTGTCAGTATCGCACGGGCCATCATCACCGAGCCCTCCATCGTGCTGGCAGACGAGCCTACCGGAAACCTGGACAGCCGCACCGGCGAGGAGGTCATGGAGCTGCTGTGTGAGATCTTCCGGGAACGGAACACCACCTTCATCCTCAGCTCCCATGATCCCCAGATGGAGCGTTACACGGATCGCACCGTCTATTTCAGCGACGGAAAAATAGAGACAGAAAATCACCACACCGGAGAGGAGCGCACGAAGTGAAAAAAGGAACGGCAAAACGGGTATTGGCATTGTTGATCTGCGTATTGATGGCAGTTTCCATGCTGCCCACCGTCGCTATGGCGGAGGAGGTCATGGATGATACGATAGATGGCAGTACGGAAACTTACACAACTTATGAGAACAAAGACGACAGCAATGTGGCCGCATTGGACGACGAGGATGATAGCGACTCCAGCAGCGGCATCCCCATTGAGGACGAAAAGCCCAACACCGACATCAAGATCATCCCCAGCGATGCCAACGCTCTTGTTTTGATGGATGTCGGCGCACAGTTTCCTAAAGGAGTCCCCGGTCAGGTGGTGAAGATCGTGCTGCCGCTGGCGGTCAACAAGGAGTACCTGCCCAGCGAGAAGTACATGCTGCGCAACATCAATATCTATCCCGATGTGCCTACCGACACCAGTGTGTCCAACTGGCCCTTCGAGTTGATTTTTGCTAGCGACCTACAGCGCTTGAAGGATATGTCCTATAACTCCACCGCCGAAGTGTGGTTCGAGTTCAAGATCAGCGAGTTTGCAAGTCAGGGCCGGTACGCCGTGCCCTTCAAGGTCAACGCCACCGTGTGGCGCGAGGATGCCGTGAATGGCACCTCGATCACCGAGGACGTGACCTTCAAGATCACCGCCTATGTGACCGTTACCGACAACGGCAATATGTCCGGCGTCACCACCTCCTTCGGCAGCCTGCAGGTGGCCGGCACCAACGTGGACGGTTCCTACACCGTGCCTACCGGTACGCCGAATCAGACCATTTCCATGCGGATCCCCGTAATCAATGTGGGCGGTACGCTGACCGGTGTGACGATTACTCCCGTAGTATCCACTTCTCTGGACGAGTTTCCGTTCGTGGTGTCTTCCACCAATTATAGTCAGTATTTCAGCTATTGGGCCAGCGGCGAGATCAAGTATCTGGACTATACATTTACCGTGTCGCCCTTTGCCACCTCCGGCAACAAGAGCATCAAATTCAAAGCTACTTACTTTGAGAATAGTGCCCCCGCAGAGGGCAGCTTCTCTACCCAGATCACCATTATCGACGGTTATGACGCTTCTGCCATGGCTGTGATGGTGAAGGAATATAAGCTGTATGTGGATGATACCGAGGTGTCCGGCCTGATGGCAGGCGAAGAGACCGAGCTGCGCCTGACCGTTATCAACAATTCTAAGGTCGATACGGCGAAAAAAGTCATTGGTAGTCTGGTATTCACCAACGCCCCTGGCCTGACCCTGGCTATGGGCGGCACGGATACCGCCTATGCCGATACCATCAAGCCGGGCGGCACAGCGACGTTGACCTATAAGATCATGGCCAAGCAGGACGCGGAGGTTGGCCCTACCATGCTGGGCATCAACCTGACCTATGAGACCACCGAGGCGGTGGCAGGCAAGGCGGCGCAGAACATCATGTTGCCCATCAGCCAGCAGATGGACATTCTGGCTGGTACACCGGAGGTCTACGGTACCCCCAGCAAGGATAAGGAAGCCACCATCTCCGTTCCCCTGACCAACATGGGTCGGGCAAAAGCGATGAACATCCGTGTGATGGCAACAGACGGTATGACATCCCCTACGCCCTGTTATGTGGGCGACCTGCTGGCGGGCGGCTCCACCAGCGCCGATGTGACGGTGAGCTTCTCCAAGATCGGCGCGTTCGTGGGTAAGCTGATTTTGCAATATGAGGACGCCAATGGCGAGACGTATTCTCAGGATATTTCCGTACCTCTGGCCGTGGCGGAGAGCTCTGCGGATGCTGACGCCAACAGCGTCAACACCCAAAAGAGCGGCACAGGCAGCCGCTGGTGGCTGTGGCTGATTGTGATCCTGCTGGTGCTTTTCATCATTGCAGTCATCATCTATGTGATCATCCGCTATCAGAGAGGCGAGATTGGGCCCGACGCAAAAGCTGATACCGGTGATTTTGATAACCTCGACGACGATTTTGACGCGGATGGAGGCACACCGGATATTGGAGAAAAGCCGCTGGCCTACGATGGAAGCCATAAGGACGGGACCGTATGAATCCAAAAGATCTTTTCCGCTATGGCTACACGAACCTGATTCGACGAAAGACCCGAGCGGCCTTGACCGCGCTCTCCATGGCCGTTGGCGTCATGTGTATCGTGGTGCTGATCTCCGTGGGTCTGGGCTATGAGCAGGCATATCGCGAGAGCATCGAGGCCATGGGCAGCCTGACGAAGATCGACGTGACGCCCGCCACCAGCGACTACGGCCGCAAGGCAGTACTGAACGATAAGGCACTGGAAGCTTTCCGTGGCATTGACGGTGTAGAGGCGGTAACGCCGGTCTATCAGCAGTCCGCCTATATCGTTTCTGGCAACTACGTCAACATGGTTCGTGTCTATGGCATCGACATGACCACGGCGGAGAGCTTCATGCTGACGCCTGAACGGGGCACGATGGCCGAGGACGGTACACGGATGCATCCGGAAGTCATGTTTACAGACGACGTGGCGGCAGGCCTTGCCAACAAGGCCAAGGACTGGGAGCTGGCAGTGGACGAGAACGGCAACGCCCTGATCGACCTGCTGGAAGTGCCTGTCCGCATGACCTTCGATTCCTCCAGCCTGACCGGTGAGCCGAAGGCCGACACGGACGGACGGGCGCTGCCCTCCAGCAATCTCTATACCCTGCGTGTGACGGGCATTTGCTCCACCCTGAACAACAACTTCGCCACTGCCGCGTTCATGTCCTTTGACCGCTTGCAGGAAATGACGCAGGCCAATGCCAATTACATGGGCGCGACTACTCAGGCAAAGACTGCGGAGGAAAAGGCCAACGGCCCCACCTATGATCTCGTTTGGGTGAAGGTGAAGAATGTCAACGACGTGCAGAGGATCGTCAAGCTGATCCGTGACACGGGCCTGAACACCTACTCCCTCAATGATATGCTGGAGACGGTGCGCACACAGTCCCGGCAGATCCAGGCAATGCTGGGTGCATTGGGCGGTATCGCTGTCCTGATCTCCGCCATCTGCGTGGCAAACACCATGATGATGTCTATCACAGAGAGAACGAGAGAAATTGGCGTGTTGAAGGTGCTGGGCACCATCCGCAGTGACATCTTCAAAATGTTCCTGACGGAAGCGCTGATCGTGGGCGTGATCGGCGGCGCGGCGGGCCTGATACTGAGCTTTATCGCCAAATGGCTGATACCGGTGATTTTCGCGTCCCAGGAGCTGCGGTGCGTGCTGCCGTGGTGGCTGGCGGTCTGCGGCGTGGTATTCGCGGGCGCGGTTGCCATTGCCGCCGCGTGGATGCCAGCGCGCAAGGCAACGCTTATCAGCCCCAACGAAGCCATCCGCTCTGAGTGAGGTAACGATATGAAAAAGATATGCTGTGTAGTGCTGGCTGTGCTCTGCCTCCTGCCGTGTCTGGCGGGCTGCGGGAAAGCGAATGCTGCCAATGAGGAGCCGCTGATCCGTAGTTTTGTGATCGGCAACAGCGCGGCGGAGATCCAGACCCACACAGAGAATGGCGAGACGCGCTACGTGATCGCCATTACACTGCCGACGGACACGGATTTCAAAAACTGTGCCGCAAATGTAGAGCTTGCCCCGGATGCGGTGCTAGACATGGATAGTCCCTGCATCGTGAACGAGCTGGGCGGGCGGCTCATTCTGAACCTGGCGCTGGAAAATCGTGATCTGGTCGTCACCAGCGGTGAATTGAGCCAGACCTATAGCTTTCAGATCGAGCTGGAATGAGGGTTAAGGACATGAGAAAGACCTGTATAGCCTTAATCGTGCTTGTGGCACTGTTATCAATGCTGACAGCCTGCGGAAAGCAGGCGGACGATCCTGCCGGTGCAGATAGTGCATCGACGGACGCGATAACTTCTGTAAGCGTTAATGGTACGGCGTGCCGTGTTGATGTGCGGAAGAATTATGGCGGGCAGGAAACGGGATTACGGTTCAGCATTTTCATCCCGGAATCGGCGGTTCAGGACGAGACGAACGTCGCACTGACGCTGGAGCTTGGCTCTGGTTGGTCGATTTCAGAGGATAGTAATTGTATAGTACAGATGGATGGCAGCAATGTCATTGTGGATTTGAGTGAGGAAGCGCCGGTAATTCTCGTAAGGGCTGACGCCATGGATACGACACGCTGCTACCATCTGACTGTAGAATAGAGGAAGTTCAGTGTTTGCTTTTCTGATTTTACGGAGGTGATGCCAATGGGCATATAGTGGCAAAGCACAAAACCCTAGGAAGCAACCAACGTCATAAATTTCGAGTGATACGCTCGAAAAAATAAATTTAAGGAGAAATTATTATGAAGAAAACATGCAATAAGCTGCTAGCTTTTGTGCTGGCGCTTGCCATGGCGCTCTCTGTCAGCGTCGTTGCGTTCGCATCCGAGACGACTGCTCCTACCAGCAGCACGGACGTGGCCTCCCTCGACGGGATCGCATCTGTGACCGTGGAAGGCGTGGATGCGTACTATCAGTACGATAATAACACCGGTTCCAGCGTGAAGTACATTCGTGCCAAGCTCGGTGCGACCAAGACTTGGGAAAACCTTCAGTCTGCCCGCGTGGCGATCACGACCACCGGTGCCGTGCCTACTGTGGCCGGTGCTACCGCGACCTCTTCCACTGGGAATGAATACATCTACACGCTGAATCTGCTGAACACCCGCTATGCCGTTACCGTTGGCAGCAACACCTACTATCTGGCCGCCGGCTTTGAGGGAACTATTGCCATCTCCAGCACCGATCCTCTCGCAATTACGGCAGCTACTCTGGGCACTGCCAGCACCCTCAACATTTATGGCTCCGTTGTTCAGAACAACTACATGGGCAACACCTACTATGTGAATAACAGCACGAACTGGACGAATACCAATGTCGCTTACTATGTGTCCGGCACCTATACTTGGACCGGTGTAAAGACTTCTGTTAATGCTAGTTTCACTACAAATGACGCGACTCTGGGCGGCGACTATTCTAATGGTAAGATTAACCTGAACGGACTCGCTAATGTAACAGTGACCAAGGATGGCCAGACCCGTTCTTACACCGTTACTGCCGTTGTGGATTCTGCGACCAGCTTCGAGGTTACTGCATCTACGTATGCGATCAATTTTGAGGAGCTGAACGAGTCTGAGTATGGCACTCAGTTTGCGACGAATGTGACTCAGATTGAGGATGCCCTGGAATCCTATTATAACGAGGGCAAGGTGTTCTCTGCTTCTGCCAGCGTAATGGATGTCATGAAGGATTTCATTTCCTATGCAACCGAGAACAACTTCTTCACTGCCGGTACCACGAGCTGCAGCGACACTTATCTTGCAACCCTGGATGGCCTGGGCGAGTTCTCTGCCGGCCAGATGTCCGGTTGGTGCTACATGGATGGTGCATATACGCCCACCTGCAAAGTACCTATGATTGGAGCGGCCGACTATCCCCTTGGTAACGCTGCCCTCTTCACTTGGTTCCTGACCGTGGATTACACGCCCCACTTCTAATTGATCCTATGGGGCGGCAGTGATCCTGCCGCCCCACCACGGGGGATCCGGGCCGTGTGTCTGGATCCCCCATATAAACAGCTTATTTGGGAGATCAACCAAAATGAAGATGGGAACCAACAAATTATTCAAGCATCTGTTGGCGCTGTGCCTGACGCTGCTGATACTTCTCCCTACAAATACATACGCATGGACAACGGATGATCTGACCAGCACAACATGGCCCTACCTTGTAGGCTGGACTGGCGGAAAGGCCACCGATTACGGTAAGTTTTTTTCATTGAAGGACACCGAAGGCAGGCTCTATTCGCGTGAAACAATGTCTTTCGGTGCCATGCCGCTGGTGCGAGTGACGATCCCGGAGGGTGGAAGCGCTACGTTTTCCCCTGCCAGCTTTTATAGTGACTACGAGGGGAAGACCGTGATTTCCAGCACGACGTTTACCTGTCGGGAAAGCCTACCAGCAGATCATTCCTCTCCCGTCCTGTATACGGCCACAGCTGCGGACGGACGCGAATATCCATTCTATATTATCGCGGAGCCAGCCCAAAATAATAGCAAGAATACAGATGAAGAGGTCAATGAGATCATCGACTATCTGGTGGAGCCGCTGACGAACCTGTTCAGAGCGTACAGCGCCAAGCTGGAGGCGATGTATCAGGCTCGCAACAGCGGTTCTCTTGCTGTGGGCGACTATCAGCCCGTGCAGTTCAATATGCTCTATCAGACCGCACGGAGCATTGGCTTTTCAGTTGCAAAGAGCGCCGAGAACTACCCCGATGGCGGTATGGCGCTCTTTGAATACCATGACTGGAACAGTGCCGACGCGGAAGATGTTATGCGCAAGGTACTGGAGTATGATGCGTATAACACATATACCGGTGGAGCTCTGCGCCGATACAGCAAAACATATTATCAGGCGCTGGTTGAGGTCGCCGCGCCGTACTATCTTGATTTTATAGAAAATAACCGCATCACGGAACCGGCCATTGATCGGTACGCGGTGGGGGATTCCGTGGGCGTAGTGGATACGGCGAGCAAGACTGTTACGATACGCTTCCCGCAAGGCACGGATTTGAACAAGCTGCCCACACCTACCATTGAATTATCCGATTGGCTCAAGGTCTCACAGGTTGCTGGCTCATTGCAAAACAAAAAAGTTGTATATAACCTTATCCCGTGGGAAAAAACAGTCGGCATTGTCTATGACGGTGTTTCCACAAAGGAAGAATACGGCTTTGACATGGGTGCGGATCTGTCTGCGTACTGGACTGTCGTGGTCGAAGAGGGTGATCCCTATACGGTCGCAAATGCGTTTTCGGTGACAACAGCGGACGGTGTGACCAGATACGGCAAGATCGACGAGGACAACGGAACGATTACCCTGAATCTGCCGGTGGGAACAGACCTTACCGCGATCAGTCCCACTATTACACATACGGGTACGCATACCAATATGGACAGCGGCACGTTTGACTTCAGCGGCGGCAAAACGCAGACGCTCACTGTCTATAACCGTACCTATGAGCTCGAAAGATCCTATACTGTCACCATAACGGCAGAGGCCTCTTCTCAGAACGCTATCGAGTCTTACAGCATCGGTGATGCGATCGGCGTGATCAATGCGGATACTGGCGTTGTGGAGATCACCATCCCCTACGCGACGGATCTTGCCTCTGTGCAGCCGGAGATCGTGATCTCGGAATTTGCGACGCTGAAGAGTGCGCCTGACAGACTGAGCGAGGGTGACAACGAGTATGTGATCGCGGCCGAGAACGGCGTCGAGCGGACGTGGACAGTCAAGATTACACGCACTCCTGCCGCAAAGGGCAACAATATTCTATCCTTCCGCTATGGTTCGGTGCAGGGTGTTATCAACAACAATACGGGCGAGATCACCATGGAACTGCCCGCGGGAACAGCGACCTCCTTCGCACCTGTGATTGAGGTATCTCCGTTTGCCACGGTTTCTCCCGCGTCCGGTGTAAAGCAGGATTTCTCGAAGACCGTCACCTACGTTGTTACGGCGGAAAACGGGAATACGAACACCTACAATGTCAATGTTTCCTTTACCGGTGCGGTAGCCGAAAACGAGTATAAGGACGATCTGGAACAGGTTGTTAATAACATCATTATGCGGTATACCAATTCGGCTGATGACGACTGGGAGTGGATGAACCTCGGCTTCTATCAGGGAAAGCTGGCGAACTATGATGGTGGTTATGATCTTGCCGGGCAGATCGGCGATCTGGACACCACTACAAGTGTGGCAATGACCAACATCGCCCGCACCATCATGATGCTGACAGCACGAGGGTTCGACTGCTCTAACCTTGCGCAGTACAACGATGGACAGCCGTTTGTTGACAGCAAGGGCAACGAGGTGGACAACCTTGCAGCGACCATGTATAACTACGCGGGAACGTACACCATAAACGGCCCTATTTTCGGCCTAATCTCATTGGATATGGGTAATTACACAATCCCTGACAACGCGATCTGGACACGAGACGCCTTTATGGATGTGATCCTTAATCACGTCTATCTGTCTGATGGATTTGACACGGATATGGTCGCTATGCTCATGCAGTCCATCGCGCCGTATGCCAATGACGAGGTTTATGGTGAACGGGTGCGCGCAAAGCTGGAGGAAGGCGTAAGCATTATCATCACCAGAATGAGTGCGGACTACTCCTTCAAGGCATGGGGCGCTGTCAACAGTGAAACGGCAGCTCAGGTCATTTGTGCGCTTTCCGCTATGGGCATCGACTGCCACACCGATCCCCGCTTCTCCGACGGACAGGGGAAGAGCGTGATCCAAAACTGGGTGGACAGTTTTGTAAACCCCAGCGGTTACTTCCACCACACAACCGAAGTCACAAATAATGCCATGGCGACCTATCAGGGGTGCTATGCCAGCCAATGGTATCTGAACTTCCTGGAGGCGGGAGGTACTGGGCATCCGTATTCGCTGTATAACTGGCGCTTTGACTTTGCCCGGCAGCTATCCACGGACGCTTCCATTACTGGCTTCGAGATCGAAGGCAAGCAGGGCATTATCACCGAGGGCGGTGAAGGTGGCGAGAATACCATTACCGTTACAGTGCCCAACGGTATGCCCTTGACGAACCTGACTCCGACCGTGACGATGGCGGAAGGCGCGACGCTGCTTGCGCCGAGCCTGCCCGTGACTTTCGTAGAGGGCATCAAGCAGCCCTTTACCGTGATGGCCGAGGATGGTAAGACCACCAAAACCTATAATGTCACCGTTACCCACGGTGATGTGGGCGCTTCCGGTGCCGAGCTGGATGTCAACAGCATCAAGCTGCAAAATAGCGTGTTGAATGTGACGGACATTTTGGAAAAGAAGGTCACCAAGGCGTCCGATGGCGCAACGGAGATCCTGCTTACGGTGGGGGCCGGCGTGGATACCTCAAAGATGTATCTCAGCGCCAGCATTTCGTACAAGGCAACCTCTGATCCGTCTTTGGACGGTAAGGATGCGATGAACTTCTCCGACTGGCAGACCTTTACTGTGACCTCCGGTGACGAGACCGTGAAAAATGTCTATCGGATCAAGGTCGTGTCCAAGGCGCAGGCGGAGATCACCAGTTTCCGTGTTCAGGCGGCCGGCGAATGGTACGATGGCATCATTGACAATGCCAAGAACACCATTACCGTTACCGGTGTAGACGATTCCAAGCTGACCAGCACCAAGCTGGTCACGGACATCGAATTTACCGGCAGAAGCTGCTCGCCGACCTCCGGTATTGCGGTGGACTTTGCCAATGCAGCCACGTTCACGCTGGGCGGCGACAATGATCTGGCAAGCCGTACCTACACCGTCACTGTGCTGAACAAGAGCGGTCAGCCGATCTCTGCAAAGAGCAGCGGAGGCGATGATGATACGCCCTCCACCAGCACAGCAAAAATCACAGGCTTCTCCGTCCTGGGGGTGGAGGGTGAGATCGACCAGAGTGCCGGAACCATCACTGTCAAGCTGCCGGTTGGAACGAATGTCACGGCGGTTGCGCCGGTCGTTACCGTTCCTGCGGGAGCTGTGGTCAGTCCGGTATCCGGTGAGGTCGTAAACCTCTCCAGCCCGCTGACCTATACCGTAACGCTGGGTACGGAGAGCAGAAACTATACCGTCACCGTTATCTTTGAGCGCAGCATTTCACAACAGCTCTGGGATAAGGTGGCAGAGAACAGCGACGTAGCGGATCATCAGACAAGCTACGGACACCATTTTAAGTAGAAAGGAGAGAGCCATGAAAGCAACAAAATGGCAAAGGACAGTATCACTGCTCCTTTGCCTGCTCATGGCCATGAGCTTCTTTGTTATAACTGTGCCAAAGGCATATGCGGCAGAACCGAAGTGGCCGTATTTGGAAAGCATCGACGAGTCTTCATTTACGAACTTTAATTTGCGTGATGATTTCCCTGCACCGAAGGAAAACCTGAAAAAAGTAGATATTCAGCATGTAACTAAGTTAGAAGAATGCGCCGATGTGAAGACGTCCGGTGCGACCACGACCTATCATGCAGGAACAATCGTCCTTTATGTCGAAACCTTACCGACATCAGAGGATAAGAGTCCCACTGCGACCGCAACTGCAAAATGCGGTTTCAAATTCCAGATAGGAAGCGAAGGATCTGGCACTGCGAAGAAATCCAAGATAACTCTAAAAAATGTAGAAGGCAACTATACGGAAAAATTCTACACAACGGTAACTCTGAAAACTGATGCGGAGCTTTACGATCACTCTAGAAGCAACTGTTACATCATGACCGAGGATAAAATCGCCTATCATTATGATGTAAAAGTCCAGCAATATACGGGTGAAGCTGGCGAGAACTTGACCCTCAGTGCCGGTGTCGTAAAGCGTACTGACAAGAAAACGGCCACCGTGAAGTTTAATGCTTCCGCAGCAGGCAATTACTACTATGCCCTGTATGACAAGCAGCAAACCGCACCTGTGGTAGACACCACTTCGGCTAATACAAATACGGGTGCGATAGCTAAAACCAACACGATCACAGTCAGCGGTATAACGGACTATAAGGCTAGGTATCTGTATATTGTGGGTGTTGATGCGGCTGGAAAGGCTAGCGCCCCGCTGGAGATCGTAATCCCCGGTCTTACATTTGCACTCAAGCATGAGAAACAGAGTGTTTACTCAGTCTCGTTGTATACGGAGCAATTTACAGATATCGAGGGAAAACCGATTACAACGGCAACTCCAGGTGATACCGTAATCGTGAATTTCGGCGTGTTTGAAGCGGGCAATGATAATGTGATCTATGAAGATGGCGCAATCAAACATAAAGCCAGTGTCCGGCAGACTGTTTTGACGCAGTGGAATATGACCGGTCTGACGCTCGATCCCGCGCCGACAGGATCCAGCTTCCGTTTTACCATGCCGGAGAATGATGTCACCATACAAGCAGAGACAACGCTCGATGGTGTACCTATTCAGCTCACCTCCAATATGTCAGTAAATCAAGAACTGGAAGCACGTGCATATTTTACGAATCCCTATGGACTACCCGGCGGCAACGTGGGTTATACAATACCGATTTGTGCCAATCAAGATCAGACCGATGTCGTAATGGCTGGCACCAAAGTAAGGTTTAGAGCCATATCGATCCCAGAGGCTTATGTGCTGGACAAGTGGGCGATCACCAACAATGATACTCCCGTTGACAAGAGTGAGATAACGCTCAGCGAGGATGGTAGCAGCGTAGAGCTTACTCTGGCGGAGGGCGGCGACTATGTGTTCACCGCAGTCCTGCGTGCCAAGAAGTTTGCCAGTGTGACCGCCGCGGTAAATAACTCGACTATGGGCAGCGCTACAGTCACCTTTGACGGGAGTACCAGCACCTCTCAGTATCCTGTTAACGAAGGTGCAACCGTTACCCTGACCGCCATTCCCAGTGATAGCTACATGCTGGAGCACTGGGAGGTCAAAGAGGATAGCTCCGACGATTTGATCCCCACAACGCCTGTGGAGGGTAACGCCAACCAGGTCACCTTCACCATGCCCGCCACCGACAAGAACATCACCGCAAAGGCATTCTTCGCGTTTGATCCCGCCAAGGCCAGCACGGAATGCGGTTTGAACAGTGTAGAGTTGGGTGTTCCAGATGCCTCGGTCGAAAAAAAAGGCGGCAATTTCACCATCAAGGTTCCGGCGAATACAAGTGCGGACACGCTGGCTGCTGCAGTTCTGAAGTTCATCACCGTTTCCGAGGACGCGGACGTCATTCGGGCTGGGGACGAAACGCCTTGGCCTACGGATGGTCAAGCCTGCGGCATGAAGCTGGACACACCGGTCACCTTCACTGTCCGCTCTCAGAAGTACCTCCTCGGAGGAGACGATAACGCCAAGGCGGACTATACCGTCACCGTCGTCCGCACCAAGAGCACCGAATGTGCCATCGAAAGCGCAAAGCTGGGCAATGTGGTCGGTGTCCTTGATCAGACGAAGAAGACCGTGACCTTCACGGTTCCCGCCGACACCGAAGACAGCGCCGTGGCCGATATGCTGCTGACGTTCAACTGCTCGCAGTATGCTTCCATCAAGTTGAAGGGTGCCGAGACGGAGTGGGTCAACGACACAGCCTGCGGCATAGCGCTGAACGAGGAAAAGACTTTTGTCGTTACGGCGGAGGATGGCACCACCACGGCGGAGTACACCGTTGTGATCCATCGCACCCCCAGCGATAAGAAGGCACTTACCGGTGCAACGCTGGGCGATATTGCGGCTGTGATCAACGAGGACAGCCATGCTGTTACCTTCACTGTCCCCGCCGACACGACTGACAGCACGCTGGGCGAGATGATCCTGAAGTTCACCTGCTCCCCCCGTGCGACGGTCAAGCTGAAAGATGCCGAGAACAACTGGGGTGATAGCGGCGAAGCCTGCAGGCTGAAACTGGGTGTTCCCGCTACTTTCGTGGTAACGGCTGAGGACAACTCCACGCAGGAGTACACGGTCACAGTCAACCGCGAGAAGAGCGCTGCAAAGGCAATTACGGAGGCTGTCCTGGCTAAGACGGGTGGTACTCCTGTGAAAGCTAAAATCAGCGAAGAAGGCAAAACAGTCACCTTTACGCTGCCTGTCGGCACCACAGATGCCGACGTGGCCGCCATGACGCTGAAGTTCACCTGCTCTCAGTACGCTTCCATTAAGCTGGAAGGTGCCGAGACCAACTGGCCCGCTGACGGTCAGCTCTGCGGCATGAAGCTGAACGAGGCCAAGACCTTCGTCGTTACCGCCGAGAACGGCAAGACGCAGGCGTACACGGTCCTCATTACCAGAGGCAAGAGCAGTGCGAAGGAGATCACGAATGCCCTCCTGCTGGCAAAGGCTGGGGATACGGCGTCTCTGGCGACGGTAAAGATCGACAACACCAAGAAAACGGTTGACTTTACCCTGCCTGCCGATACGGACACCAGCAAGCTGGGCGAGATGATCCTGAAGCTGACGGTTTCCGACTATGCTACGGTAAAGAAGTCCGGCGATAAGGACAACTGGCCCGCTGAGGGCAAGGCCTGCGGTATGGAGCTGAATAATGGTGTGATCTTCACGGTAAAAGCTGAAGATGATACCACAGTGGATTACACCGTGACCATCACCAAGACCAAGAGCAGCGAAAAGGATATTACCGCCGCTGTTCTGCTGAACCAGACCGGTGACACCACGCCGTTTGCAAGAGCGGAAATCAGTGAAACCGAAATCACCTTTACCCTGCCTTCTGATACGGATAAGGCCGTGTTGAACAGCATCGGTATGAAATACCTGAAGCTGACTTATCCGGAATCGGCTACCGTGAAGATGAAGGATGGTTATGATGATGCGACGAATGGCGGGTACAGGTGGAGCAACGGCGACGTAATGTGCAATATGTCCATAAACTCGCCGGTCAAGTTCACCGTCACTGCCGAGAATGACAGTACCAAGACCTACACGGTGGAGATTAAGTACACCGCACCCAACGCTCCCACCCTGTCCAACGGCTCCGCCACCCGCACCAGCAAGACCGGTGCAACCGTGAAGTTTACCTCCAGCGAGGCGGGCAACTACTTCTACAAGGTGGTGGATCACGGCGCGACAGCTCCCACTGCGGATGAAATCATGAAATCCACCACTAAGGGTACGGCCAGCACGGGTGAGATAACCTTCACCCTCAGCAATCTGACTGAGGATGCACGTGACATTTACATTGTGGTCGTAAACGCCTCCGGAGGTAAGAGTGCTGCCCTGAAGGTGGAGATCCCCGCCTATGGCAGTGGCACCGATACGCCGGATACCGGCGCGTATAAGATCTCGATACGCGCACCCAAGGGTGGTACGATCACCACTAACCGCACCAAGGCGGATGCGAGTGACGAGATCATCGTTACCGTAACGCCCGACAACGGCTATCAGATGGTGTCTGGTTCTCTGACCTATACGCTGGAAAAAGCGGGCGGCGAAACCAAAACCATCAGTAACGGACGCTTTACCATGCCTGCGGGCGATGTGTCTATCACCTGTAAGTGGGAGACTGCCACAACGACCGCCAAGGGTATCACCAGCTTCTCCATCAATGGCGTGGCCGGTGCGGTGAACAACACCACCAATACCATTACCATCACACTGCCCCGCGGCACAGATGTGACGAAGCTGACCCCGGTTATCGCCACAAACGGCGTCAAGTCCCTAACGCCCGGCAACGGCGAGACGGTGAACTTCACCAATGCCGTGACCTACACCGCCGCCATGGAGGATGGCAGCAGCAAGACCTATACTGTCACGGTCTACGTGGACAAGGGGACGCTGGCCGATCAGTTCTGGGACAAGCTGACGGATTTCGTCAACCAAGTCCCCTGGTGGGAGTACGCAAAGCATCAGCAAAGTACTAGTAGCTATCCTAAGTATTGGTAAATCCCCCTCTTTAGCCAAGAAGGACGTCGGCAAAACGCCGACGCCCTTCTTGCTATAGATTTGAGATTCCAGCTTGAACAGGAGCCGTAAGATTTATGATAGCGAGATTGCAAAAACCAAAGCGAGAAAAAGCAAAAAAACACGAGGAAAGAAATAGGCAAGTATTACTTGCCTAAATGTAAACCTTACTTGGTTTACTTTGTAAAAATATCTGGAGTAAAATAGGAGCGCAATGTATGGTACTCAATCATATATTTTTACGCAAGAGAATATGGTTGCTGATTCTATCAATTATCGGCCTACTGATTATAGGAAGTACAATCAATAGGATAATCGCCCGAAATCCACCTGACAATATCCCTGACCGCACAGCTGCATTTGCAGAGGTATTTGACATCCTATATGGAATGTATCCAGAGGCAAATATGGGGACGAGCACAGTCGTGCTATGCTTAAATGATCTGAATGAGAATGACTATGACTGTGCGGTAAATGGGATAGGAGCGTATTGCAGAGCGAACGGGATTAAGCTTTCCTATTCATCCTATGGAGAATCTCCAGATAATGCTGCTCTGCTGGATGAAGAAAATTTGATTTTCACTTTTGAACGGGTACGATATCCACGCTCAATCTCGGGAAACATCAAAGTTACTTTCCGTGTGCAGAAGTATCATCCCGGAGCAACCGGATTTGCACTCAATGTATCATGTGATTGGAAGTCGGATGCTTGGGACTGTTACTGGACGGGCTCTCAGGAAATAACGGCGTCAAATCCCTGAGCCGGATAGTGGCGAGACAAAGTATTGATATTCCCCTCTTTACTCAGAGAACGACGTCGGCATTTTTGCCGGCGTCGTTCTTGTTTGTATTAACCTGTTGCGGGTTAATCTATGCCCTTGTAAGAAAGTTCAATGCACTCAAAAAGATGACGATAAGCCTCGTAAAGAAGCCTATAGTGCGCATTTTGAGTATGTATGTTTTTTGGCGGACGAGGATGCCGAACACGGGTATCTTGTATATGACCTGAAGAGCAACCCAAATAACCAACAACAAAAGCAGTAGACGCATCAGTCCACCTCTAGCGAAGAAGCGGCAAAGTGCCACCGCATTCGTTGTGGGCAAAGAGATCGAGTACCCCGGCCAAAGAGACCACCTGCATCTTCAACAGTTGAGCAGAAATCTCGGCTAATGCCGGCGTTTCTTTACACGCCGCCTCAAATTGTGCCATAGTGCGCTTTATCTCTTCAAGCGCAACGCGGTGCAAGTCAGCAATCGCGTGAATTTTAAGCTGGGCTTCCAGCTTGGCAAATTCAGTCTTCAGCATAGCTATCTGCTTATCACGCATGATTTTGAATGCTTCGCGCTGCATAGAACGGTTGGCGACCACATTGATAGCGTTGTCGATGATGCTCAGAATGGAAGAAATCGCGGAAGGAATAAGTGTGCTCTGGTTACAAGGAATCAGTGACATTTTTACCTCCAGTCTTTTGTGTCAAAATGCGAACAGCGAACTGAAAGAGCATCATGCCCCCGGCCAAAGGCCTCCCTCTATCTTCCTGTATAGCATTTTACAGTAGAAGAGGTGCATATGTGTAGTTGCACATGGCAACCACCCCCTTTTTTGTTTGCAGGCGAATTATATACTATCCTCTTCGTGTACGCAATTGGCATGTTCAATGAGAAATAGAGTGAAATATAGGCGCAGAGTTCCCTCTTTGTAGAAATTCGTTGAAGCCGGAATAAGGCAATTGACTATGAGAATGCGATAAGATATTATAAATAGGTACGTGTGTTTTGAACGTAATACGCACGGGCGTGTGTTAATGAATTGATTTTTTTCAGTGTCCTACAAAATGGCAAGTTAAATGGCAATGTCGAAGCCGATGACACGCAAATGTTGCTGTGCTATAATCCTATCGTCCCCCAATGGGCTTTGAGAAACGGCTTGAATGCCGAATACTGCCCAAAGGAGAGACTACACATGAAATATTGCCCTTATTGCGGCGCCAACCTTCCGGATGGCGCCGTTTCTTTCTGCCCGGAATGCGGGGAGAACCTGCCGAACATGACAGAGGAACGCGAGAAAAAGCATGAGCAGCCAGCTACGAGTCCGGATACGGCGACCGAAAACCGCAAAGCAGCGCCGAAGAAGGTAAAGCAGAAACGAAAACAAAAGGAGCCGCAAGAGCAAGATACCGAGTCGTCTTCTAAACTGGATGATGGCTACGATGGATATTACGACGATGTCCTCCCTGCCGATGCCGGTAGGCTGAATGAGGGTATCGACATGGAACTGGTCAAGAAGATCTGTGCAGTAACGGGCGTCATGCTGTTGATCATCACGCTGTGCGTCGTGGCAATGTATTTGCTCTGAGTGCTGTAAATCGCATCCGCGAGTGGTGTAATATGGGTAAATACCAAACGAGGAGTGACGCAACATGAAATATATTTCCAAAGGCATGGTAATTAAGGCATCGACAGAGGAGCTTTTATTTGTGACCCGGCATGGCATCAATTTTCAACTGACCGACTTGCAGGCGGAGCTCTGGCTCAATGGCCGGTATGGCTTTGCGGAAAGCGGCGGCAATATTCTGGAGGGAAAGGCGCTACAGCAGCTAAAACGGCAGGGCCTTGTAGAACTCGTGGAGTCGGATGAATCGGCAGCGGAGTACCGTGCGCTGACGCAGTGCGTTCTGGTACCCGCACAGCCGCAGGGACATCGTGTGCTGTTGAGTACACGTGAAAAGGAACTGCTGCGCTGGCTGACTGACGCCGGACTGCATCTCACCACTGCAGAGCTCGTGCTCCTCGCAGAGCACCGTGTCAAACCCACCGCTGATCTGTTGGGGGAACGGAACAGGCAGCGTCTGACGGAACGAATCTATACGCAGGAAACGATCTTCGATAATATTCTGGAAGCGCAGATGGAGCATGCTGCGGCCAGAGACGAGGTCGTTGATGCGTTGCTCCGGCTGCTGGAGAAAAGACGAATTCTATTACTGTGAGGCGTGTAATGAAAGAAAAACTGAGAGAACTACCGATAGCGATCCAGAAACAGGTTATAATACGATATGGCGCGGCGGCAGTGAGCCTTATATTGCTGGTGGTCTCCCTGCTGATGGCAGAGGATCCGTATCTTCCGCTCTCCTTGGCGCTGATCTGTGTATTCTTCCTATTCAGCGCATCGCAGCTCCTGTATCTGGCGCTCTCCGGCCATCTCATAGAGATCAGCGGTGAATGTATCAAGGTCGAGAGAACACCGATACGGCGCAGACCCAAAGTACTCTATTTGCAGGTAGAGACGCAGGTGGTCCGGCTTCAGATCACAGGCAAGCAGCGGGATGTTGACGCGGGGGATCAGGTCACAGTATATGTGTCGGATAATGCGCCGGTATATGAAAACGAGGGTTGCCAGCAAATGAGCGGTTATCTGGCGATAAGTATTCAGAGGGGGCACGAGTTGCAGTGACACAGAGTGAGGAGATCCGAAGGATGGCCAAGGAGATTGAGAGGCGTGTAGAGGAAGGGATCCGAGCAGACGGAAGCTGCAGCTTTGATCCTTTCGAGGTCAGGATCGCGCTGGAATTTGCGTTGATGGTGCTGGATATGCACGGACAGTCTGCGGAAAGCAATTGACTGTGCGCTCGAAACCTGCTATAATCATGACAATAGTTTCATAAGGGTTCCATACGGAGCACCAGAGTTTTCAGGTTATAAAGTGTCAATTAACACATCTGTGTTGATTGGCACTTTTTTGTTTTTCTGGTTTCTGCCCGGAACGGGTTGAAATAAATCATGTGATAGCAGGCAGCACCTGCAAGAAAGGAGATTTATCATGTTCAAGGTAATCGCAACAGATGTCGTCATTTCCAAAGGGTATGACGGCGCCCCGGCACTCAAGTTCACCGAAAGTGGCGAGAGCGTCAGGTTCCGGATCGGCAAAAAGGTATATGATACCCGTGCCGAAAACAATGCCCGGTGGATGAACATTTCCGTCAAGGCGTTTGGCCCTGTATGTGAGCGTATCAAGAAGATGCAGCTCAAGGAGAGTTCATTCATCAATATTCTCGGCCGGTTGGACGAGGATATCTGGGAAGACAGCGTAACACACGAGAAAAAGAGCGCAATGGTCATCATACTGGACGAGATCGAATTCTGCTCGTCTGGTGGTGGGAAGCAGAAAAACGGCAATGCGGAAGGCCAGCCGAAAGCGGCAGCCACGTCTGCGCCGGTATCTGCGGGCAGCGAGATGCCCGGGAACTTCACCGGCTTTGAGGCGTTCGGTGGTGTGAACTCATTTTTCGATGAATGAGGGTAGCAAAAGTGAATCGGGCATATAAAAAGAAAGCACATGAGTCATGTAACGATGCTCGTGTGCTTTGTTCTATGCAAGACGCCAGATGTCATTTTGCGTCCGCAGAAGGAATAGCGAATGCCCTACCACCTGCCGTTTTGTGCGGCACCGGCTGATCGGAGCCGTGGCATGAAGGTTATGATGAAAGGCGTCTTGCCGGACGGGACACGGGTTCAGCTTGAGGAATGGGGCGTGGACGACATCCATCTGATGATCGCCGCATACCCCATAGCACAACGAACCCGTAGCTGCTGGCAAAGAGGCGGAGAACGATTCCGGCTGCAAATCAGCGAAAATCAGTATACGGGGTATACGAACGAAATGGTAGAGGCAGATTATTTCGCCTTGCTTTCCGGTAAGAAGTCGCTTTGTGATTTAGCTGAGCGATTCTGGAACGGGGAGCGGGATAAATGGTGCCTTGGCATGGAAACGAAACAGAGACCTTAGGACTCAGAAAGGACGAACAGATGCGAAACAAGAAATTCAAGCGCCATATTGCCTATGAGGTTCTGACCATACTGGGAATGCTGGCATTGCTGCTTTTCATTTGCCGGCTTTGGCCGATCCTTCTATTGGTGATCCTCGGCATATTCATCGCGGCATTGCGGCTCCTGTTTCTCTCATTCCCAAAGGTAGAGGAGGTGCATCCCCTGCTTCCGCCCGCCCGGACGGAGCCGACCGAACAGGAAATGCAAGACATGACATTTGGTGCAGTGCAGAAGCGGATCACAGAACTGGTCATAGCCGATTATCCGGACGCCAGATGGGTCTGGAAAACACCCAACGCCAAATCCAACATTGCGGCGGGTAACGAGGTGCGGATCCTGCTCAACCGAGCCGGTGGGTATCGGGAAGCAATCGTTGTGATCCGAGGGTTTCAGGTAACCGGCCTTACTTATCAGCAGGCCGCAGAAGCACCTGAAGCACCGGCACCTGAACAGGTTGGATCCGAAACGCCTTCCGAGGCACCGGAAGCGCCAAAAGAAAACTATGAGTATCTGGCCTTTGAATGGGTAGACGCACATGCCGTGGAGCTGAACGAGCGGTGTAATGAGTGCATTGCACAGGGACTCTCCATGCTGGAGATCTCAGAGGCAGAACTGCCCGCCCATGAAAGCTGGCCGGATATCTGCCGGGAACTGGCACGCAATGGTATGGAGCATTGCAGTTGTACGGAAACCGGCATTATCATTGATTTTACGCAGCGACCCTGCAGAAAGGAATAGACACAAAATGAGTGCAGCAACCAGCAATTTGTTCAACTATGCGCGCCCATTACCGGCTCCATTTGATACCCTATCCAACAAACGGGTCAAGGTTTCTTCCATGTATGGCGATAAAACAGAGTCCACATTGTGTTGCTCTGTGGTGAAAGCCGTGCTTGCGCTATGCAACTGCATGAATGGGACAGGTGAAGGTGCGGTCGGACAGATCGATACAAACAAGAGCGTGGCGGAATACAAATCGTCCGAGAGTCCGGATGCCTATCATCTCGTGGTGTTTGACGCGGCGTCCGGCAGCGTGCTGGCAAGCGTATATGATAAGAACGCGGAGACGACCGCGCAGTATGTGGTGCATCAGAGCCAGCGGGACGGAGCGGCGATCTTTTTAGCACTGATGCCGCTCCTGCTGTCGGACACAGAGTTTGACGAAACGTTTCAGGACTACTACGATCAGTTCATTGCCGGATATCCTGACATGGAAAAAGCAACCAGAAGCATGGCGATCCTCTGCGACAATGCGTATCGCAGGATCAAGGATGATACCTGCCCGGCTCATATCAATATTACCGTGGACAAATCCGGAAATCTGATGCGTGTATCGCTGGGACAACTGGACTCCGGCTTCTTCACGCCGACCAGTGTTACGGCAGGCGAGTTTACGATCTTTGCGAAGACGGGGCCTGCTGTGATCAAAAAGGCCAGTACTGTGATCGAGCATTCCGATTTCGTCGGCAAGTATCTGCTGACGCCGGAACGTAAGCTGAGTCCTGTGGAGCAGAGTCTTATCCCGAAGCTGCCGGAGTGGTACATCATCCCACGAGAGGTGGTCGATATCTGCACACACGCGCAGAAAACCACAGGCCGCGCCATGCAGATGCGGAATTTCCTGCTGCGCGGCCCTGCCGGTACAGGTAAGACGATGGGTGCAAAAGCGATCGCGGCAGGATTGGGTCTGCCCTACATGAAATACACCTGCTCTGCCAACACAGAGATCTTCGATTTCACTGGCATGATCTTTCCGGATACAGAACCGGCTTCTACCGGCGACCGGGAGCTTGACCATGAACGCGAGGTGCTCAAGTCCATGGGCGGTATCAACTATGCCAACGTGGCAAAGCTGATGCACTTCCCGGACTTGGACGACATGGACTACGATCCTGCCGGTGTTTATCAGGCATTGACCGGCGTAGAAAACGCGGCGGCTACCGTACAGGACTGTATGGGTATCGTGCTGGAGAAGGTCACAGAGAAGGTGCAGGCACTCAGCAAATGCGCGGAGAGCAAACAGAGCTCCGGACAAAGCTATACCTATGTGGAAACTGATTTTGTGAAGGCACTGAAGCATGGGTACCTGGTCGAGATCCAGGAGCCGTCTACCATCATGCAGCCGGGTGTATTGGTGGGCCTGAACTCACTTCTGGAGCAGGAGGGTTCCATCACACTGCCGACCGGCGAGATCATCCACAGGCATCCTGATACGGTGGTTGTCGTGACGACGAACGTCAGTTATGAGGGCTGCCGGCAGATGAATCAGTCGGTGGTGGATAGAATGAGTCTGGTCAAGGATATTGAACTGCCGGAACCGGAGGTCATGGTACAGCGTGCGATGGCCGTAACCGGATGCACAGACGAATATCAGGTATCTCAGATGGTGCAGGTGGTCAACGACATGGCGGACTACTGCCGCAAGAATAGTATCACAGACGGTGCTTGTGGTATGCGCAGTCTGATCGACTGGATCATCAGCTCGGAGATCTCCGGCGACCCGTATTTATCGGCAAAATACACGATCATCAGCAAGGCAACTGCCAATGAAGAAGACCGTGAGGCGCTGATCACCACCATTCTGGATCCGCTCTTTGCTCCGAAACGAGCACGGACATCGGCATAAAACGAAGGAAGGAGGCTGACGCTTTGTGGCAAGAGTGAATCACAAGAAGGTCAAACAGCTGCTTAATGAAAAGCGCAGCAAGATCACGGACCGGCAATTCTTCACGTCCCGAATCCTTGCGGGACATTTTGAGGATATGGCCATGGCTCAGACGCGCCGCTATAAGTATAATCGCCGTATTCATGTCTCTATTTGCTGGGAGCCGAAATCCGGCGAAGTAGCCTGTACCGATAACCTGTTTGTGCGGATCAACGCAGGGCATAAGCTGGTGACAAAGAATAAGGGGCGTGAGAACCGCTATGAGATTATCTGCGGCCTTTTTGCCCATGAGCTGGGTCACTGCCTGTATACGGACTTTCTTGCGGGCCAAACCTACAACAACTATCTTAAACGCGAAAAATGGTATCCGGAACCGCCTGCCTATAAGAAACCACAGGACGCCGCAAATGAGCGGGCGCTGTGGGAGTATGTAAGGCGGGAGCCGCAGAACAGCGATATGCTGCTGTACATTGCACATCACATTTCCAATATCATCGAGGATGCCTATATCGAAAACCGAATGCTCACCCAGTTTCGCGGCACATTAGGGTACAGTCTGGAGGCACTGCGTGAGCAGCAGCTTGCCAGCATCCCCACTGTAACCGAACTGATCGAGAAAGAGGACGATGGGGCGTGCCATATCTTTGAAAGTATCCTCCAGACACTGCTTTCATATGTGAAATTCGGAGAAATAAAATATGGCACCACGTCGCTCACCGACGAGCGGGTCCAGATCGTCTACGGAATGATTCATGAACTGGATGCAGCCATTGTGAATCCTTCCGGCAAGGATCGGCTCAAGGCTGTGAACCTCGTGTTGGTTCGTTGCTGGGATTACATTGAAGAGTTTCTGGAACTCTGCAAGGCGCGGCAGGAAGCGGCAAAAGCGGCAGGCGCCGACGAATCGGTGGCCGAAACGCTTGCGCAGATCCTGCAGGTGCTGGCTGGCACTTCTGAACCGGCTGAGGGCAGCAGTGCGCCAGTACCGGGAACGAGCTGCACCGCAGCTGCGTCCGGAAAACGGATGCGAACAGTGGCCGAGCTTGAGGAGACCTCTGTCGGAGCAGATGTCTCCGAAGCGGAGAAAGCTGCCGGTGCCGGAGAGGACAGCAGCAAGGACGATGATACAGAGAAATGTGGTGGTGCCGTGGACGAAGATGAGCCTGATTCGGAATCGTCCGGGGCATCTTCTGCCGGTATACCAGGTACGGGCGACAGCGAAGCGTTTTCGGCCGGACATTCCTCTGGGAAAAAGAAGGTATCCGAAGACGAGACCGGACGTCTGCCCTACCAGCAAACGGAACGTGTCTCCGAGGGAAGCGGCGGCGGTGAAGTGCGGAACGACACCTATGAACGTGAGCATTATGAGCATGCGGCACATGATATTGAGCGCCTGTTGGATAAGATGGCCGAACGGGTAGCCTGTGAACAGCTTGAGAATGACCGGCTCAGGGAACTCAATGATGTTGCGCAGAGCATCTCCTACGGTAATATCCATAAGGGAGTCGGTATCCGTGTGAGCCGGATCGCCACTGTGGATGAAGAACTGGTAGAGCAGTATAACAGCATTGCAGCTCCCCTTCTGACCATTTCACGGCAGTTGCAGAAGAGTCTCTTACAGCAGCTGAAGGATAGGCAGCGCGGTGGAAAACAGACAGGACTTATGATGGGACGAAGGCTGGATGCTCACGCACTCTGTCGGAACGATGGGAAGGTGTTCTATAAGAACGCACTTCCCAACGAGATCCCGCAGATGGCGGTGGCGCTTCTCTTGGACGAATCAGGTAGTATGGGGTCCTACGACCGCTGTACCTACGCCCGTGCGTCCGCAATCATCCTATATGATTTCTGCCAATCACTGCATATCCCGATCACTGTCTATGGACACTCGACCATGCACGGAGATGTGGCACTATACTCATACGCTGAGTTTGAAACCATTGACGGCAATGACAAATACCGCATGATGGACATCGCGGCACGCAGTGATAACCGCGACGGTGCGGCGCTCCGCTATGTTGCGGAACGGCTGGATCGACGTCCGGAGGAGGTGAAGATCCTGTTGCTCGTATCCGACGGACAGCCAGCTGCATGTGGTTATTACGGAAGTGCTGCCGAAGAAGATCTGCGCGGCATCAAACAGGAATACCGCCGCAAGGGGATCCTGTTCATTGCTGCCGCGATTGGAAGCGACAAACAGAACATCGAGCGAATCTATGGTGATGCCTTTATGGATATCACAGACCTGAATCAACTGCCCATAAAGCTGACCGCCGCAGTCAAGCGGCATATGCAATAACGGAAATACTACATTTCAAAAGACGGGCAGCGGATTCTTTTCCTGCTGCCCGTCTATCTTACAACAGGAAAGGAATTCAAAAATGAGTCATTTCGTAACACTGGTCGATTTCTATATGCCTGAAGTCGAGGAGAATTTGGAGGAGACCGCGCATTATAAAGCGCAGATAGCTGAAGCCAAAGAAGCACTGGCACAGAGCCAAGGTGGGAATAGCTTTGCTCTGCGTTTGATACTCAATCAATTGCAGAGCAAGGTGAATCCGCTGGATCGTGCCGCAGACTGTGAAATCGGTGAGCTGATGGCACCCTTCTGTGAAAACACAGAGGATCCTGAGTACCTTGAGTTCATAGACCAGACGGATGATCTCAAACGAGATTATGACCGTGATACAATAGATTGCATTCAGCTTCCCGATGGGACGATCGTCCCGGAATATGACTATCGGCTTTGTGAAAAATACCGCATCAAAGACGGCAAAGTCTATCAGGTGAAGGCGGGCCAACTCGGGCATGAAAAACGTACCAAAAAGGCAAAGAAGATGTATGCGCTCACGAATTATCCGGTAAAGAGATTCTATCTCAGCCTGGAGCGCTACGCAGAGGAGCATTGCGGCTACACATACGATAGAGAGTGTAATGCATATGGCTATTACTCTAATCCCAATGCGTACTGGGACTGGTATTCCATCGGTGGCCGGTGGCCGTTCCAGTTCCTTGTCGAGGAAACCGCGGAGCGGATCACAGGCGAACGCTCCTGGGATGATGAAGATACCGAGTGCAAAGCGCCGGAAGGCTATGTCTGGGTCTGCGGTGCCAGAAAAAAAGACATTGCATGGGAGCTTATGAAGGAGTGCGAACTGCAAAACGCAAGGAAGACCTATGCTCTGCTTGTGCATGCGTTTGAAACCGGAACGGTGCCGGAAGGCTTTTTCTGGCGCATAACCGAAGATGGCGTATTCTCGTTCCTGACCCAGATCTATTTTAAGGGTGAGAGCGAGGAAGAATATCTCCGCCGCAATGGACTTGCTGCAGAGCAACGCATGCTGCCCGGTGCCTACTCTTTCATTCGAGATGGAGAATGGAACGCCAAGGGCGATATGGGTTGGTGGGGCATCAGCAGCAACGACAAGGAGCCAAAAACGTGGAGACAGATGATGGCAGACTATATTGATAGTATCCCTGACGATCATTTTATTGTCGGGATCGACTGCCATATTTGAGGGGGTGCGAAGATGATCTTGAATAGAGATGGGGCTTCCTTTGAATATGCAGGCGTCACATATCCGGTCGGCGGTCCTATTATCGGAACGGATGCAAGCGAGTATCATGGGCTCTATGGTGTGATCACAGAGATACGCGATGGCGATGATAAGGAAACGGAAAATGAAACACCGGATATTTACTGCGAGTTTGAGCCGCCTGTCTTGCCCTGCGAGGAAAAAGAGTTGGAAGCGGTGTTCTCTGATCTGTACGAAGAACCCAAAACTGTGGAGGATATTATTTTTGACTACGTTATCATGGCGCCAGAAATGATCCGCCCATTGGATGACCTGCATACCATGCGTGGCCGGGTCACGATTTATTTATTGACCGAAGATTGGGCTGTAAATGGTGAACAGGAAAGCAACTGTGAAGCGTTTACCGACTATGATGATGCGCGGCGCATCTTGACAGACAGACTTTGTCAGGAGCTTGATGAAGGCGGTGTGCCGCAATGGAAAGTCTCTGAAAGCTTTAAGGAGTATTCTACACAAGACTGGTACGAGGCATATCTTGAAGGTGAGTACATGGAAAACCATTACAAGATCATGATCGTTCGACAGTCATTGTGCGTTTCTCCACGCTTCCTGCGGGAAACGAAAGCGGTACAGCAAAGCGCCGTAAAGGAAGGTGCCCAATGAGCTATCAGAGCTGGCATATCTACGGATACGGCATCTGCGTCTCCAAGCTCCAGAACGTAACCGTTGAAAAGCTCCGGGTACTGTTATCCATGGCCCCAGAGTATCAGGCAAAAGTTGAGAACTGGCTGAAAGAGAGCGAAATCTCAGAGCCAACAGTTGAGGACTATTATGACTTCGACCAAGACTATTATCTCGGCCTTGCGACGATCCTGAAGGAGGTGATCCAAGAAGCGGAGCATGTTGAGCTTACAGCATGCGATGACTATGACGGTGCGGAATACCTGCTGTTCGAGCCGCTGTATCCATGGCAGATCCGCGAGGAGGAACGCTTCCTGACGGAAGAAAAGATCGCCAAACTTCTGCGGAAGTATATTCAGATCCTCTCAGATTCCGTTCTGGAGATTGAACACCAGTCCGTTGAAAATGGGGGATAGTGTGTGGGGCGGGATGTCAAATGGACATCCCGCCCTCGTATAATAGAGAAACAATACGCTGACGCAGGAGATCCGCAACAGAGTAAAACGCAGAAAGGTTTTGCGGTTTTTAACCGCAAAACAATTTGACTTTTGATGCGGATTGCGGTATACTATCTACAGACGGAGGTGGTCATAGTGATTTACAGACCTTTGTATGTAGATAAAATCATGGCGTATGTAGATACGCCATTTGTAAAAATCCTCACAGGGGTGCGGCGCTGCGGAAAATCAACGATCCTGAAAATGATCATGGAGCAACTAAGAACGCAGCGGAATATTCCAGAGGATCGCATTGTCAGCCGCCGCTATGATTCGATGGAATATGAGGACATGACGGCGAAGCAGATGTACGTTGATCTGAAAGAGAGACTTTCAGCAGATGGAAAAACTTATCTGTTTCTCGACGAGGTACAGGAAATTAAGGGCTGGGAAAAGGTCGTTAATTCGCTGGCATCCGACTTTGATGTTGATCTGTATGTGACAGGCTCCAACTCCCGGATGATGTCCTCTGAAATCTCAACTTATCTGACGGGGCGGTATGTGTCTTTCCGTATCTTCACTCTGTCCTTTGGCGAGTACCTGATGTTCAAAAGTCAATATGCCGATGTTGGGGAGCCGAAAGCCGAACTTGCAAATTATGTGCGCTTGGGCGGGTTCCCAGCAACGCACGTGCAGCTCTTTTCTCAGGATGAAGTCTATACGATCGTGCGGGATATTTACAACTCCACGATTTTCTCGGATATTGTCAAACGTAATCAGGTGAGAAAAATCGATCAGTTGGAGCGAGTTGTAAAATATACCTTCAACAATGTCGGCAATACTTTCTCCGCAAAATCTATCTCCGATTATCTAAAAGCAGAACACCGTGCATTGGACAACGAAACGGTCTACAGCTACTTGGAAAAGTTGGAGAAGGCATATCTACTTCATCGGTGCTCCCGTTTTGATTTGCAGGGCAAAGAAATTTTGAAAACGCAGGAGAAGTTCTATTTGGCGGATACCGCCCTGCGATACAGCGTCCTCGGCTATAGCACAGACAGTGTTGCGTCCAGCCTTGAAAATGTCGTGTATCTGGATCTTTGCCGCAGAGGATATACCGTCAATGTCGGCAAGTCAGGCAGCGGCGAGATCGACTTCGTAGCTGTCAGGCAAAATGAAAAACTCTATGTACAGGTGACACAGGAGCTTCGTTCTCAGAAAACAGAAAAACGGGAATATGACCGTTTGCTGGAGATCCACGACAACTACCCGAAGTATGTTCTTACAACGGATGAATTCTCAGGTGGAAATTATGAGGGCATCAAGACGATGCACGTAGCGGACTTCCTGCTTAGCGCAGAATACTGAGAAAGAAGGAACAATGTATGGAGTGATCACGACATAGAATCTTTTATCCAGCCCTTTCGTTTGACTATGGATTGACTGTAAGCCACGGCTCTGCTATAATAACCATATCAGTTTCAGAGTTTAGCCACGGCTAAGCAGAGTTGATCGCGTTACGAAGTGACATTTGTGCTTTGCACAAATGTCACTTTTTTGTTTCCAGCCAATTTCATAGTGGCATAAGCCAGCAGTCCAATCATGGGGTGCTGGCTTTTGTTATATCACGGCGTAAAACGCCAAAAAACGAAAGGAGATCACAAAATGTTACAACCATGCCAGGACAACTACTCCACGACCTTCGACTCCTATGAGAGAATGCGGAGGTATCACGAAAAAGAGTCGGCAGAGAGCCTGTGGCGCAGATGCAAGGTTAACGAACTGCATATTGAGCCGCTGGATAAAATGTCACCACTCTATGAGACTCCGTCCGCGTTTGCTGCCGGAGTCAGCCGAGCATCCATTGAGGATACGGCGGAAAACCTTGGACTCGCTCTGCAGGTGGAGGGTGCTTATTACCCTGTACGCAGCACGGCCTATAAGAGCCTGCTGGATCGGGCGAAAATCAACGGCACAGCGCTGCCGAAGCTGAGTCGCCAGAAACTGGCGTCCGTGCTCAATGACTGCTTGGCCCTCTATTCAGCCGAGACTCTGCTGCTGATCCGCGATGAAAAGATCTCGGCGACACATTCGGGCGATTCCATGGACTATTCTGTGCTGCCAATCGACGAACTGCTGAAAGTGCTGACCCGCAAGCTGGATGATCGGTTCGCGGGCAATGTGTTTCAAGGCGGTTACTGCGACCATGCGCTGGCCGTTGCATCATGGTCCATGCCCGGACAGAAGGAAGACCTGCTGGGCGCATATGCCAAGCTGTTGGAATCAAAGAAGAAAACCGCATTGGCAGCCAAGCTCGTGCCTTCGATCCGATTTGTAACGTCGGATACAGGCGTCGCCTCCGCAAAAGTATCCGCAATGCTGGAGGGCACGCAGCATCCCATCCATATCGGGAGCTGCATCGCAGTGGATCACCGGCATCAGAGCAAGGTGGAGGATTTCGAGACAGCCATGAACCAACTGTTTGCGCAGTTTGGTGATTCTGTTGCCAAGCTGCAGAAGTTGCTGGAGATCCCGCTGAGCTATCCGGTCAATGCCATGACGCGCATCTGCAAAAAGCTTGTGCTCCCGAAGAAGGCGGCGCTTGAAGCAATCGCCATGTTTGAGATGGCATATGGCGGAGGTCCTGCAAGTGCGCATGATGTATTTATGGCCATGCAGGAGATCCCGTATATTCTCAAGTCCGAGCATACCTCGGAAAGTAAAATGCTGAACGTGGAGGAGAATATGGCCAGAGCTCTGACGCTGAAATGGAGCGACTATGACACTGCGAAGGCGGTGAGCTACTGATGTCAGCACCGATAGCGCTGTGTGATACCGCCGGTATGACCAACGAGCGTTGGCTGGAATGCCGTGCCCACGGCCCGAAAGGAACGATACCTTATACCGTCGGCGGAAGTGATGTAGCTGCCATTTTTGGCGTTTCTCCATGGACAACACCGCTGGAACTGTGGATGATTAAAAAGGGGCGGATGAAGGCGCCGATAAAGGCCAATCAGGACCAATTGATGATGGGTCATCTTCTGGAGCCGATTGCCGCCTATTGGTATCAGCAGAAAACCGGCAATATGGTCTATGATGACACCAATCTGTATCAGCATGCGGATCATCCGTGGGCGCTTGCGGACTTTGACCGCCGCTTCGTGCGTAAGGAGGATGATGCACCCGGCATTCTGGAATGCAAAAGCTGCACCTACCACAAAGCTGGGGACTGGGCCGAGGGCGCATTTCCTATCTACTATGAGCTGCAGCTTCGGTTCTATCTGTCGGTAGCGGATGTGGAGATCGGCGCATTCTCTACGATCTGGGGGAACAATCCGGAAAACGATCTGGCAATGCCATCGCTTACCCGCGATCGGGCAAAGGAGGATATGATCTTCCAGCGCTTGGATGAATGGATCTGGAGCTTGGAGCATGACAAGCCGCCCACAATGGCAGATGTCAAGCCAGCCTTGGCTCTGGAATCCCTGGCACGCATTTACGGCGCCAGTCAACCGGCATTGCCTACCATTGAGTTCCCCGCTAAATATGAAAAACCATTACGGAAAATTGCGTTGCTACAGGAGAAGATCTCAGATTGCAGTGCGGAGATCAAAACTTATGAAAAGGAGATTGCCGCACATAGTGTGCGAATTGCAGAATTGATGAAGGCGCATGAGCATGGTGTGCTGAGCACGACCAGCGATAAGCTTCTTATTGATTTTGTCACAAAAACAACAAGACGTACTGACTCCAAACTGCTGAAAGAGAAACACCCTGCCGTATATGAGGATGTCATTAAGACCACTGAGAGCCGGAAGCTCAAGGTGTCTATCGTAACGACATGAGGAAGGAGCGCCTGTATGAAAAACGCAACGTGCCTGTTGCCGTACCATAAGGGCAACGGGTTACGGGAGGTGTAATGCCTTGCGTAACTTTTATAGACCGGCGGATCTCGGATCGCGGCATGAAATGACGCAGTTTCTGAGTTCTCATTTTCGCTATCCAACAATGAACTCCTGGAATGGATGCACATCGTATGCTTGTAATCTCAAAATCACACATCTCGGACTTTCGTCCGAGGAGATAGACAAGCTCTTCGATCTGATCCAGACTCAGGAGTTTTTTGATGCCATGGATAAGCTCAAGCAGGATTTCGCGGCCACGCACAACTATATCTGGCAAGCATGGATGAACGGCCGGAGCGGCGGCTATCTTGTCCTCTATCAGGGTGAGCTGACACCCAGCGGCTATCGGTCCTATTGCAGCCATTGCGGGCAGAAAAATTATCAGGTGGCTGACACTGGAAACTGCACCTGCGGCATCTGTGGGCAGCCAACACGGGTCAATTACTCACATCCACATATGCGGGTCGTGACATACCCCGGACGCAGCACAGATGCAGACGAAGATTTCGCGGACTGGAGCATGGAAATGCTCCGTGAGCGGGTTCGTCTTGTGCAGGAGCTGGATCAGCTCGCAGATCGGATGGTTGAGGAGACGTTGTCTCTCGCGGCCCATTCTGAAGTCGTTGAGGAAAATTATTTTATTCCGCAAGTACGTAAAGTGCTCGTAGCAAAAAACGAATGTGAAGGAGAAAACGGCTATGCTGAAAAAAGGAGATAAGCTAATCTGCAAAACCAACGGATTGCCGGAAACTGAGTTTTGTATACGAGGCGTGGTCAAGCGTGTGGTTGACAGTAAAGTTACGATCAGCCGTGCACTGAAATTCGGCCAGTTGCCCATGGACAAAGACCTGACTCTGCCGGAAGAAGAACTGCTGAAGTATTATACACCGATGGATGAAAGCGAGGATCCGGTACAGGGTATGATCTACGAGGTCACAATTTCCCGGTCCGGTGTTGTATTTGTCAGTGCTGACTCTGCCGCTGCAGCGATGGAGCTGGCGGATCATCTTACAACCGAGCATATCAGTTGGTCAGATGACTGGACGCCCACCGATGCCAAGGAACATGCGGATTATGATGGAACAGTCTTTACAGAGCCTGATTTCGACTGACCACAAGTTGATCCTGTTACGAAAGGAGAACGTCACTTGATATGTAAATTCAAAAAGCTTATCTTCCCAAAGAATCTCTCAAGCGACAATACCAGCTATATGATCGCACTCTACCGGCCCTGCGAAAAAATTGTGGATGGCGCAGGACACAGCATCTCCGAGATCAAGGCGGTGGGCTACTGCCTGCCGACAACAGAAAACTTGCGCTATGACCTGCACGGGCGTTGGAATCGCAACGCGAAGCATGGCGTCCAGTTTGAAGTTAAGGGTTTCGACGAGGTCATTGCGCATAGCAAGGAGGGTATTGTTGCTTACCTGAGTTCTGGACAAATCAAGGGGGTTGGACCCAAAACAGCCGAAAAGATTTTTGGACTGTTTGGTCTGAGCACACTTGAGATACTGGATCGTGAGCCTGAAAAGCTGCTCGCCGTTTCTGGTATCAGCAAGACAAAACTCAAAAAAATCTATGATTCCTATCTGGCATCTCGTGGGGCTCGTGATGTCATTGCCTTTTTGGCACCGCATGGCGTGACGCCAAACCGCGCTGTCAAGCTGTATAAGCAATACGGAAACCAGACAATGGACATCGTCCGCAACCACCCTTACCGCCTTTGCGAATTGGTGGGGATCGGTTTCAAAACGGCTGACCGTATTGCAATCAGTATGGGTATAGACCCGCGGGCCGCAGAGCGGGTAGATGAAGGCCTGATATTCACCTTGACCGATGCCGAGCAAAAGGGGCATTTGTGTATGGAAAAACACAGCTTCATAACAGAAAGCCTGAAACTGCTTGACACAGACGGATTGACAGAGGAAATGCTGGCAATCCGTGCCTCAAGACTGGTTGAGAGCGGCAGACTGGTATCATATGAAGGGCAGGTATACCGCGAGGCGACGGCGCGAACGGAACAAAACCTGGCGTGGAGCATTTGGAGAATGCTCGCAGCACCCTCCCCCAAATTGGTTTCTGATATTGCCGCGGAGATTCAGGCCGAAGAGATTCGGCAGGGCCTTCAATTGGCGGACGAGCAGCGACGTGCGGTCATGACAGCACTGACCTCTAAGCTCTGTGTGATCACAGGCGGCCCCGGCACCGGCAAGACGCTGATCCAGCGCTTCCTACTGGATATTTACCGCCGCAGGAACTGTAGCGGACAGATCATGTGCTGCGCGCCTACCGGTCGTGCAGCGCGCAGGATGGAGCAATCTACCGGATTTCCGGCCATGACGCTCCATAAAGCGCTGGGTTTGCTGGCCGGCGAAGACGCTGCCTATAGCGAGCCGCAGATGCTGGACGCGGATCTGGTTGTGGTAGACGAAGTGTCCATGATGGATATCTACCTTGCGAACCACCTGTTTCAGGCAGTACCTCGCGGCAGCCAATTGGTGCTGGTTGGCGATGCTGACCAGCTTCCCTCTGTGGGCCCTGGCGCGGTACTCAGCGAGATCATTGCGTGCGGTGCTGTGCCGATCGTGCGACTGGACCGAATATTTCGTCAGAGCCATGGCAGCCGAATCGCGGCGAACGCGAAATACATTCGGCATGGCAATCTCAGTCTGGAGTATGGTGACGACTTCCAATTCTTCGATTCCAGCGACATGGAAGACTCCGCTCAGCTCATTGAGAGACTGTATATGCAGGAGATCTCGAAATATGGTCTCGATAATGTGGCGCTGTTATCCCCATACAGGCAGAAAACGGAGACAGGCGTCAATGCGTTGAATGACCGGCTCCAGAGCATCGTCAACCCGCAGGACGGGAAAAAGCCAGAGATTCTGTACCGGAATCGGATCTACCGCATGGGAGACAAAGTCATGCAGACAAAAAACTGTGAAGACGTCAGTAATGGCGATATCGGATACATTACGTCCATCACAACTGACGATAGCGATAGTATGCTGACTGTCGATTTTGGGGACGGACGAGTGGCTGAGTATGATAAAAGTGACCTTGAATTGCTGGATCTTGCTTACGCATCCACAATCCACAAGTCACAGGGCAGCGAGTACAAATCTGTTATCATCAATCTGCAGTGTGCACATGCGGTCATGTTGGTTCGCCCGCTGGTCTACACGGCGATCACACGTGCAAAAGAGCGGGTCATCATTGTTGGTGAACGGCGCGCATTGTGTATCGCCATCAGACGCACAGACACAGAGCAGCGCGGAACAAAGCTTGCGGCGCGGATCAGATCGCTGGCTACGGCCTGTGATACGAGGATGCTGGCAAACTGACAGATTCGCGCGCTTTCAAAAAATGTAATACAAGGAGGACTTCACAATGGCAACATGGCTCAGCGAATATAAAAAACTGAGAGATGAAATGGAAAAGCAGCTCAGTACCGGGAAGGCGTCTTTAGAGCACTTGCTGCTGTATCAGGAACTGCTTTACCGCATTGAGGTGCTGCGTGTGAGTCAGGCGTTTTGCCAGACCGCACCGGTTACAACGGAGGTCGCTGCTCTTGCGGGGCATTATCAATTGTTAGATGCCTATATCCAATGCCTGACAAAAGAACGGCGATTGGGTCAGCCAGCCGATCAGAGCTTAAAAGCAAAACGCCAGACGGCGGCTGAGACATTTACACGGGTCGTGCAGGATTGCCGTAAGCGGTTTGCCAGCTTTACCCCCGTGGATCAAAACCAGTACCGCAAGGACGTGTCAAGCCTTATCAATACGGTTTTACCGGTTTGGCTGCAATTGCGTAATACCTACATCAATATCAGCAGATAGAAAGGATTCACTATGAGTCAGAATAGTTCAAATGACAAAGCTGCTATGCTGGCCGCATTGGATCGCATCCAGAAGGTTGAAGGGTTTGACCCGACACCCTTTGCGGTGGAGTATACCGATCTCAACACGCAGGAGACACGAAAGAGACTTCCCGTTATGATCCAGATGGCTTGGTTCCGGCTGAGGTATCCTGAGGGTAGGATCGCCGTTGAAGTGTCACCGGGTAAGGACTGTTTTGTGGCAACGGCGCGTGTCTATCCCAGTTATAAGGACCCCGTGGACTGCTATTTGGCAGAGGCCACAGCGTCGCGCGGGCCGGATGCATCCAAGCCATCCGTGTCCCCACGGGAATGGGCGCAGACAGCAGCGGTCGGAATCGCACTCAGAAATGCGGGCTTTGGGCTTCAGTTTTCTGCTGCTGGGGATGACTTCTCAGACACGGCGCCAGACGAATTACCCGCTGGTGACGGCACTGTCGAGCAAAATCCCAAGGTAGAATCGGTTGCCCCGCCAGTCCCTGAGCCGGAATACGAACCGGTGATCCTCACGGAGGAACAGAGACTGGAGCAGGCATTCCGGAAGCCGTGCCCCATCAAAAAATACAGTGGTAAGTCGCTGGGAGAGGTGTTGACGATGGATCCCAATGCGATCGCATGGGTGGCGAACAAATACAAGGATAACCCGGAGCTTTCTGAGGCTGCAGAACTGATTTGTAAGCACGCCATGCAACAAGCTACGGACTGACAAAGGAATACCAAGGGGGCCGGAATATCCGGCCCCCGGAGAGGAGGCTGCATGGACATATTTCATATGTCAGATATCATTCCGTTGATTGGGCTTCCATATCCTCCGGCAGGCCGCAGCAGCTATAATGTGCCATGTCCCTGCTGTGACGATAAGCCACATGCCAAGCACCTGAATATCAATCTGCAAAAGGATGTGTTCCGCTGCCCGCGATGCGGCTTTTCAGGCGGTATTTTTGACCTGTATGCATACTATACGGGCATCGCCAGAGAGAAGGCTCGTGATGCACTGATCGCAAGGCTTGATGTACAAGGAGGGATCACGCAATGTGCAAAAACACCAGCGCCCGTCGTTACGGAATGCCCTCCAAACGACATTGAGGCGCGTGATGATACATACAGGGCATTGCTTTCAAAACTGACGCTGGCCTCCGATCATCGACAGAACCTGCGGAGCCGTGGACTGCCGGATGAAGAAATCAATCGGCTTGGCTATCGAACGACGCCCGTGATTGGAATGCAGGCAATTGCAAAACAGCTTCGATCTGAGGGATATTACCTTTCTGGTGTTCCCGGCTTCTATCGGACTGATGGCCAATGGACATTTGCTTGTGAGAGCCGCGGGATACTGATACCTGTGCGAGATACCAATGGCCGCATTCAGGGCATGCAGATCCGAAGGGACAACGTATCGAGGCGGAAATTCCGATGGGTCTCCAGCTCCGGGCGGCCGGATGGCTGCAAAGCGGAAGGCTGGGTACATATGGCGGGACCACCGTGTCCTGCCATATTGCTGACAGAGGGGCCGATGAAGGCGGACATTATCCATTACCTGACAGGGCAAACGGTGCTTGCGGTTGCAGGCGTCAATACGCTGACGCATCTGGAGCTTGTGCTGCCACAATTACGAAAACGGGGTGTGGTTCGTGTCATGACTGCATTTGATATGGACTTCATGTCGAACCCGCACGTTCAAGGTGGGTACATGAATTTGGTTTCATTACTTTCGGCGCAGGGGTTTACCTATGGCACCTATCTGTGGGATCCGCAGTACAAGGGACTAGATGATTATATCTGGGAGCATTGTTTTCAACAGCAATCACTCCACTATGAACGGGAACAGGGATAGTATATCCAGATAAAAGCAAATAGGAAAAGAGAGGCCGGGACGTATGTCTCGACCTCTCTTTATCGTTGTTTTGATTTGCGTTTCCTGTACGCATTTACCACAACAATGCGTATTCGTGCTGTAAATGCGCAGAACAAGCTGTGTAATTAGATAAACTATATTTTAGGAGGTTGTCATTATGCTGGTTGCTATTGACCACGGAAATTACTCGATCAAAACCCCGCATTTTTCTTTTGTGTCCGGACTGACGGAACATACTGTAAGGCCGCCCATGGCGGACGAGGTTCTGGAATATGACGGGAAATACTGGGCGCTGACAGGCCAGCGCCTGCCCTACATGCGTGATAAAACCAGAGACGATCGGTATTTTGTGCTGTCGCTCTTTGCCATTGCCAAGGAACTCTCTGCAGCTGGTGCGAATACGGCGCTTGAACAGATTGATCTTGCCGTCGGCTTGCCCCCGGAGCACTATGGCATGCTGCGTGAGCGGTTCGCACAGTATTTCCGGCGCTACGGAACGGTCAACTTTGTCTATAATAATCAGCCCATGAGCATCGTGGTTCGCAATGTCTTCGTATATCCGCAGGCCTATGCCGCAGTTGTGCCGCAGTGCGGTCAGCTGCTGAAAACATTGAGAATGTTTGTTGTCGATATTGGCGGGTACACCACCGATGTGCTGCTGCTTCGGAACGGTAAGCCGGATCTGCAGTTTTGCCGTAGTCTGGAGAGTGGCGTTATCACAATGAACAACGATGTTATCGGCAAGATCAGCGCACAGCATGATATGCGGATCGAGGATGAACATATCTGCGCCGTGCTGCGCGGACAGGAAACTATTTTACCGGAGAGCGTAAAGAGGGCGATCCGTGAAGCTGCACAGCAGCATGCAAAGGATATCCTGGACAAGCTCCGGGAGCTTCAGGTGGACCTTCGTACCAACCCTGCAATTTTTATCGGCGGTGGAAGTATTCTGTTCCGTCCGCTGATCGAGAGCACCGGATTGGTTGCAAGTGCCTCTTTTGTTGAGGATACGAAGGCAAATGCCGTTGGCTATGAACTGCTTGCGCGAGGCCAGTTAGCTATGCGTGCCGCGCAGTGACGGAGGTGTCATTGTGAAGCAGAATGGGAAGTACAGGTTTTCGCTGCAATTCAAGGCGGATTCCAACGTCAATATAGCAGCGGGTGAGCTGCTTGAACGGCTTGGCAATCGAAAGAGCGCGGTGGTGGTAGCTGCCTTAAACGACTATATTTCTGTACATCCTGAGATTGCTGCCGGAGCCACCAGAATCAGTGTTAGAATAGAAAGCGAAGTGAAGCGTGAGTCACTTGAGGAAATGATACGTGCATTGATTGATGAAAAGATTGCAGCTCTTCAAATGCAACCCAATACAGCGCCGCCGTACATAGATGAACAGGTGCAGGGGGATCTGAGCAATGACATTGCGGCAATGATCAGCAATCTGGATCTGTTTGGGTGATTATAAAGCATTTATCCGTATGGAAAAACGGATAATCCGGTTGCAAGTAGAATTTTTTTACTAACAGGCGTATATCCGCATTATCAGGGCGGAAATCGGATTGTTAGTCGCTTCTGCGGCACGCCTCTTTTTTGTAAAATATAGGTATAAAGGAGACGATGCCGGTGGATAGAAAATCTCTTGGAGCGAGGATAAAAGCGCAGAGGATAAAATGTGGTCTATCGCAAGAGGAATTTGCGGAGAAACTGCATTGCACGAGTAGTCATATCGGAAAAGTGGAAAACGGCAAGGTTGGTGTCAGCATCGAGTTGCTGGTTTCTATTGCAAATGAGCTGCAGACTACTGTAGATCAGCTTTTGCAGGACTCCTACGACTATAAGGAGCAAGTTATCATTCGTGATATTTATAAGCGCATTGGAAACCTTCCGATAAAGACAAAAATCACCGCATGCGAAATGCTGCAGTATCTGATAGACATCATAGAAAAGGCGCACGATTAGTTCATGAGGCTATGTGTCCTACACAGTACGCGAAGACACTGCGTTGTTGAAACGATAACTCAATTCTGTAAAATTTCATATTTTGCAATTACATAGGAAGACCGTACAGCGCCAAACCTGCACGGTTCACAAAAGTAAAGGCTGTCCGGTTTAAGCTGGGCGGCCTTTGCGCCGTTTTAAGGAGGGATTGCAATGGGTCATGACAGAATGATAGCTTGTGGCGACAACGGGTGTTGGTGCTACGCGCACCAAGAAATGCTGAGTGCTCTTGAGCAACGCATAAGCGGAATGACAGATTCGAGGAAAATCATAGAAGCTTCGCTGAAAATTGCTGTTGAGTATTATCAAGCAGACCGTGCGTTTATCCTTGACATCGATGATGAATTGGATGTTGGCTGCAACACCTACGAGTACTGCAGCAATGGCGTTGACTCAAAACGGCGTCAGTTTCGGACTGTCCCGCTGGAACTTCTTCCAAAGTGGCATGAGGCCATACATCGCCGCCGACCGATCATTGTAAAAAATGTGGAACGGCTGCGAGGTAATAGTCCGGATGAGTTTGCTTATCTTCGCCGGTTCGGGGTCAGTTCCTTGTGCGCAGTCCCTTATTTCAGAAAGAAAAGCGCTGGCCTTATCGGCGTTGACAATCCGAAGTTAAATGTAGAGCATACACAAATGCTGTACAGTCTTGCACGAATCGTGGCGATGGAGCTTTGCGAGATGCAATTCCGGGAACGTGCGGCTCTTACGGCCCGTGACACTGAACACAGAGATGCATTACATGTTCATGTTAACATGTTCGGCAGAATGGAGATCATTGCGCATGACGGGACGCTTCACGACAATGCGTTTCAAGGATCGTCCAGCTATAACCTGTTTGCATTCCTTGTTTTGAATCGCAAAAGTGAGCATCCGCTATACCAGTTGGCTACGATGATATGGGAAAATGGAGAATCGGAGAACCCGTTCTCCTCTATACGGAATGTAAACAGCCGATTGAGAAAAACGCTTGATTACATCGGTCTGGGACGCTTGATCCAAGTCGAGCATAAAATGCTCTCGCTGAATCCGGCATATGTAATAACAACTGATGTCGATGGATTTGATGAATTGAATCGGAAAATCCTGCAGGCCAGAAATGCCGCGGATCCGGATATGGCCGTGCTGCGCCGCCTTTACGAACAAGTGCTGGTGCTGTATCAAGGGAGTCTGCTTCCGCGTCAGGATCATTATCATTGGGTAATGGCAAAGGCGGTCGCTTATCAAAATCAATATCTGGGGATCCTGAATGACTATCTGGAGCTGCTCTATAAGGAACGTCAGTTTGTTGAGGTCCAGAAAATCGCTTCGGATTCGCTGTCTATCGACGTATATGCGTCGGCCATGCATTTCCACCTTATCCGAGCATTGCTGGCAACGGGCAGCAAGTCGCTTGCTAAGGTATACTTCAGGCAGTCGGATAAGTTTCTCACAGACGAGCATCGCCGAGATCTGAACCGGCTTTTCATGAATGCAGGAGTATAACGGCAGCGTTCCGGCAGCTTGACTTGAGACAAATTGAATGCAAATTTCGTGACATAAAAGAAACTTTTCCGGGTAAGTTATTGAGCACTATCTGCACCTGCCTGTTCGTTACAGTTGAAAAAACTGTACGCGGGCAGGTGTATTTTTATGGGATGTAGGTACCCGTATGCAGGGAGAGGGGGTGATCCCAGTGATTTGATCAGCTGTGATCTTCTCCTGTTCCCGATTCTAACTCAATACACAAAAAATCACAGCATGCCATTTTGGTGTGCTGCAATTTTCTTTGCCAGGGTGGCATGCGCTGAAGGAGGCGCCGAAAATGTCACCCAAGCAAACGGAAAATGATGAATTGCGCGGCAGGTTCACAGTTTGGATCATCAAGACCGCGAGAAATGCGCAGATCAATTACCTGCGAAAAGAGAGCCGGCAGCCCAAGACCATACCGCTTGAAACAACGGAAGTTCAATTGATAGCCAGTGAACAGGATGCACTGGAACAGACTGTGTCCGTTGCGAATGGCTTCGATTTCATGGAGAGCCGTCTGGCAGACGCATTTTGGGAATTGCCGTTGATGCGCAGACGCATATTGGAGATGCTTTTCGTGGAGGAGCTTTCTCCGGTAGAGATTGCGGCGAAGCTGCACTGCACGGTACAGCATGTATACAACCAGCGCTCGCTTGCCATCAAGCGGCTGCGTCAACAGATGATGAAGGAGCGTGGCCAGAATGACGAACAGTGAATTTCGCTCATTGCTGGAAGCGGCAGTGAGGGGAAACTCTGATGCGCTTGCAGCTATATTTGAGCTATACATGCCCTTGATCAACCGCTTGAGTCGGTATAATGGGCAGTTGGACGAAGATTGTAGGCAGTTCATTCTCATCCACATTACGCTGCATATATCTGAGTTCAGAATATGAATTTTAAGAAAAAAGATCAGAGGACATTAGATTATGCGATTTTTGCTTGTTTTTGCTTATATGAAAGCATCCCCACCTGCACCTTGAAAATCGAACAACAGCGCCCTCTATTTCCTCTGGCCGCGAGCGGCTATCCATCTGACTGTGGTCAGATCCATGAGCACATAAATACGGACGGCAACCGTATGCGCCTTGACCTGCCAGGGGGACAATGATACTTCCGTAACTCGCGGCCCGGCCATGATGAAGGCGGGGGGATGAAATTTCCATGGACCTGCTCGCCACAGGCGGAGGGTAGCTGTATCCGAATTAAAACCATAATGAGTGAAATGTCTACATATACGCCAGAAATCACGCATAGAGTGAAGCAACAAGCATTCGAGAAAGGAGGGCAGCGATGGAAGTATTTTTGGTTTTCCCAAAGTCACAGCAGGCAAAGCAGGAGCTTGCACAGGAGCTGGCAAAGTTCCAGTCCGAGCAGGTGCTGAAAAATGTCCAGAAGCTGCCCTGTTCCACAGAGCAGAAACTAGAACTGGTGGATGCCGCAGTAAAGCATCTGAAGACACAGAAGTAATACATGACATATGAAAAACGGACGGACCAGCATCAAGAGCCGGTCTGCCCGTTTTTTATATGCATCTCGCAGTTTGTTATTGCTTTTATCTTGTCACTTACATAATCTGAGGTGCCAAAACACTATCGGCATCATCATCATTATTAGAGTGAATCAGGCATCCAACTCAAGACAATTCTGCGATTTGGCAAAAATATATCCTGCGATATGGCGACATAATAACCCCCACATCGGCGCTGTCAAACCTGAAAATCAGTCTTTCGCATCTTGGACTATCCTTCTGTTTGCGCTGCCCTGTTGCTGATGAAAGAAACCAGCACAGATGTGCCGGAAAGTGCGCATGGACTGAAGCAGAAAGCGCTCTGGAAAAGACACAGCTATGAAAGTATTTCTGATTTTCCCTAAGTCACAGCAGGCAAACCAGGAACTCGCAAAGTTTCAGTCCGAGCAGGCGCTGAAAAAAGTCCAAGGGCTTCCTTGCGCCGCGGAGCAAAAACTGGAGTTGGCGGACACCGCAGAATAGCGTCTGAAAACACAGAAGTAAGATATACACAAACGGGCAAACCGGCTCTCAATGCCAGTTTGCCCGTTTGCCCCCACAAGGCTCAAATGAAGCTATGTGCCGCTTTCAAGCTCCCGCTGAGCGGGTTCAAGAATCACAAGGTCAGCCACGCTGAAAGATCGTCTCCAGCCGTTTTCTGGATTCCTCCAGTGTATAGGCAGGCACTCCGGAAAGGCGGCTTTCTTCCACAGCCTCCAGCTTTGTGCGCAGCTTCAAGGTTTCCTTACGCTGTTCAGCTTCTTCATGCGCCAGATCAGAGATCATGCCGTAGTCGTTGCGCAGCGCTGTCGAAGATTTGATAATCATGGGTCAGCATCTCCTGAATGATTCTGTGATAATTCTATCGGAATTATCCGCGGTTTTCAAGGCTCTCTTTGAAATACTTTGCCCACGTCGATTTGTATATCTGCACCTTGCCCTGTTCCCATTTCTTTAACTTTTGCAGCGGGACACCGAGCTGTGCCGCATATGCTTTCTGCGTCAAGCCACGCCGCATACGAATGGCTTTGATTTGCGCTCCTTGTCCTCGTAGTAGGAACAGATTATAGTCATCCAGCAGATCCACCAGTGACACCTCAAACAGCTCCGCCAGCTTCTCCATATGTTCCTTCGGATAATAGTCCCTTCCTACTTTTTCATAATGGATATATGTGCCGCGGTCGATGCTTGCATAGTCCGCCACGTCACTCTGGCGAAGTCCTTTTTGATAGCGATACCACCTCAGCTTGTCCGCTGTTTCTGTGATCTCAGATGCGTCTGAAAATTGCAGGTTAAACTTCTCTGCATCCAAAAGTTTATGGGGAAGGATGACCGGGAACTTGAGAATTCGGAGCGGCGCAACTTTTAGTGCACCTGCAAAATTCGCAGCCAATACATAGCTGTGGACTTTCAGGTGGTAGAACATAGACCATTTTGGCCCAAAAGGTACATGGTTTTCTACATGAACCGCCATTTGTTCCGTTGCATTAGTATAGCATTTTCGATGCACCGACTGGCATACGTAGCCAGCCGGATGCCTTTGTCGGCCTTGAAGGTGTTCACCGCCTTGATGAGCCCGATGGTGCCGATGGAGATCAAGTCCTCCTGCTCCTCCGCCTGGGTGTAGTATTTTTTGAAGATGCAGTCTCGAAGGCTAATCTGTCCCGTGTATAATAGGCTGAAGCCGTTTGCCCCAGCCGCAAATAGAGTTCTAAATGGATTTGTTTGTCATCACTGTCCTCACATACCACAGCGTGGTCGAGGATCGTGGCAACCACTTCTGATTGGATCGGCTCCTTGCAGTTCAGATCTGCCCATAGTGCCTTTTCCAACGCAGCCGTATCCGTGGCCGCGATTTTCTTTTGCTGCTCCTGCTGCTGCAAGGCAATCGTTTGTGTTTGCAGGGAGGTGATTTGCTCATTGAAGCGGCTATTCCGCTTTTTGAACTCCTGCATGGTAATGGCGTCAGCCATACTCAGCTCCAGTAACTTTTCTTTCTTGTCCTCCAGCTGCTGTATCTGCGCTTGCAGTCGGGCAATCTCCTTGGAGTGGTCTTCCTTCTTCTGTGTATTTGTAACGGAATCCAACACCATGCGGATGATCTGCCTCTGATGCTTTACCAGCTTCTGAAACTGCTCTGCCAAAATAGTATCCAATTCCGTGGTGCGAATGGTAGGCAGGTCGCAGCCCGCTTTTCCGTGTTCACGGTACATCTTACATTTCCAAAACTCCGTTTCTCCCTCCTGCGTTTTGAAGGATTGCCGGTGAAAGGACGTTCCATGCTTTCCACAGATGATCTTACCGCTGTAGGGATACCGGCTCTGATACCCTACGCCATAGGCTTTCGAACGGGCGCTCCTCTGCTTAAAAAGGGCATTGGCCTTATCCCATACTTCTTCCGACACGATGGCCGGAATATTCGGATCAGGATAGGATACCCATTCACTTTCGTCGAGGAACGCTGTCTTTTTCTTGCGATAGTCCAAAGATTGAGTCTTGTTGCCACAGTACCAACCCTTATATTTAGGGTTTTGCAGGATATGGCCGATGGTACTCGTGTTAAAGGCATTGCCCTGCAAGCTGGTGTAACCGCGACGTGTCAATTCCTGAGATAAGCTGCGCAGGCCGTATTGACCGGTGGCATAGAGTTCAAATATCTGCTTTACCGCCTCTGCCTGCTCCGGAATAATGGTCAGCTTACAGTCCTTTTTATCATAGCCCCACAAGCGATTATTGCCCAGTACACGACCGTTCTTAATAGATTGACGAAAGCCGAATTTCAGTCTCTCAGAGAGCTTGCGTACCTCGTCCTGTGCTACACCTGCCATGACCACCAATCGGAACTCGCTATCGCTGTCCAGTGTATTGATGTTGTCATTCTGGAATAGAACGCCCACATTGTTCTCCAGCAGCTCCTGCGTGTACTGGATGCTGTCCAGCGTATTACGGGAGAAGCGAGAGATCTCCTTCGTGATGATAAAGTCAAACATCCCCCGCTGGGCGTCTGCGATCATCCTTAGGAAACTGTCCCGCTTGTAGGTACTTGTGCCGGAAATGCCCTCGTCTATGTAACCGGGGACGTACGTCCAGTTGGGATTCTTCTGGATGAACTCTGTATAGTATTGAATTTGGTTTTCCAAACTGCCCTGCTGCTCCACCTTCTCCGTAGAGACGCGGGCATAGAAGGTCACGCGCAGCGGCAGGTCATAAATTGACTTGCCCTGCCGCATCTGCTCTCTCAACCATCGAACTGTCATCATGGGTATCGGCCTCCTCAACCATTATTTCTTCCATAGCTTCAGTATCAGAGGTAAATCGGCATTTGTCAAAAAAACGGGAGTTGCAGGCAGAAACATACGTCTCTTCCGAAATCAACTCCCGCCTCCATAGACGCTTCAACAAAACCAAGGCAATATCACGATCAACTTCTGTCATAGGCAACTCCTCCCTCCATAAAGTATGCGGTAATCGGGGTGATATGAATAAGCAACAACGCGCTTTCAAAAGTGCGCTCTTGCTCACTCACACTCTTTTGACTATAAATTCTCAAGCAAAACAGGCGGCTGGTGGCTGCCAGCCTCACGGGAATCTCACCCCGGC
>ERZ791830.360-NODE-360-length-50670-cov-19.962264_pt1 | contig 50670 bp, 70 predicted proteins | sample MGYA00509945_ERZ791830 | MGnify/ENA primary metagenome ERZ791830 (study PRJEB30046, sample SAMN00792021) | human gut metagenome | study: EMG produced TPA metagenomics assembly of the A metagenome-wide association study of gut microbiota in type 2...
CAATGATATGTGGGGCGGTGATGGCTTTTCACTTATCTGGCTCGTCCTGATCTTCGCAATCTTCGGCTGGGGAGGTTTTGGCGGCTGGGGCGGCGGCTTTGGTGGTAACGGTGGAAACGGTGCGAACGGTGCCGGCTTCCAAGGATGGGCTACCCGTTCAGATATTAATGAGGAATTCGCCCTTAATGATATTCAAAATGGTATCAGAGGTATTCAGCAGGGTATCTGTGACAGCACATATTCTCTTAACAATACCATGCAGAGTGGCTTTAATGGTATGAATGTCGGAATGCTTCAAGGCTTCAACGGCGTTCAGCAGGCAATCAATGCTGATACTGTAGCCGGTATGCAGAATACAAATGCTTTACAGTCTCAACTTGCAAGCTGCTGTTGTGAAACAAGAGAAGCTATACAGGGTATCAACTACAACCTTGCTACCAACACTTGTGCTCTCCAGAACACAATGAACAACAACACCAGAGACCTTCTGGAAAATCAGAACAGCAACACAAGAGCAATCCTTGACTTCCTGACTAACGATAAGATTGCAACATTACAGGCAGAGAACTCTGATCTGAAACGTGCTGCATCCCAGGATCGCCAGTCTGCATTGCTTACAACAGAGATGTATGCACAGGCTCAGAGATTAATCAATGCAATCAACCCGGCTCCGATTCCTGCATTCCAGGTTCCAGCTCCATATGCATACGCAGGATGTAATACATATGGTAACGGTTGTTGCTAAGTAACTCACCCTTAGAGGTTGACTAAATTCTAAGAGGTGGGTTGCGGCTCACCTCTTATTTTGATTGAGAGGTAGAAATATGAGTTGTAAAAATGTTTGTAAGCTCTGCAACCGTCTTGTAATAAGCCAAGCTGTTGCGTTTACAGGAGGTAATCTTGTAATCACACTCCCAGCAGGCAGTTACAACAATGGAGAAAAATATTGTATTGTTGTTGCACAAAGTATACCAGAAGCCACTACAATTACTGCTCCGGTAATGATTCAGATAGGAACAGGAACAACTTTGTATCCGCTAGAAAATCGTTGCTGTGCACAGATTACGGCTTGTGGGATAAGAACCAGAACGAAGTACGCAACCAGAGTAGCTACAAGTGCAACTGGCGGAGTATTCAAGATGTTAGGAAATCCGGCTTGTAGTCCGAGCAACAATTTGAAAGCAATTAATGGTACAGCCCCAACGACAGAAGCACCTGTTACGCAGGCTGTTAGAAAGGGGGCACTGTAATGCATAAAGTTGCAATGGAAATGGGAAAATGGGCTATGGAAAAAGCCAAAACACATGGCTTTGATAATCTCAGTGCTCAAGACTGGGACGATCTGAAAGACTGCATGGAATCCGTAAAGTGCGCGATTTGTGCAGATAAAGATTACAGAATCGTAGAAGCTATGGACGAATGCGAACAGGAAGAAAAGTATCTTGGACGCATGGGATATGACCGTTACCGCTATTCAAATGGGCGTTTCGCTCCAAAAGGTAGGGGAACCAGAAAAGGCTATAGACCGTATCTGTATATGCAGGATGATGACTGGATGGATGAGTATTTAAACAATCCAGAATTTGAGCGCAATATGTACCGCATGGGATATCATCCAGAGCGTAGTGATATGGAAAATGATGGTATGAATATGAATTGGAAGAAGTCCAGATATGGCGAATCCTATGATAGATACGATGAGAATCGTAGGCATTATCATGATTCCAAAGACACGGAATCCAAAAGAAAAATGGATGATTCCATGAAGGAGTACACATCTGATATTATCCGTAATCTCACGGAAATGTGGTCGGATGCAGATGCAACGCTCAGACAGCAGATGAAAACTGACCTGACCAGACTTGTACAGCAGATGAACTAAAGCAATAAATGAATTAAGTCCTTGTCGCAAATTAATGCGGCAGGGGCTTTTTTCGTAGAAAGGATGGTAATAAACCATGCTACGACAATTCTACATGAATGGAGATTTATGGAGAGTGCAGTTTGTTCCACCACAAGATGATGTTTTAATTGACCGCACAGGAAACAGAACACTTGGAGTATCGGATTATTCCACCCATATTATTTCGATTGCGAACAACCTACATGGAGAACTTCTAAACCGTGTATTTATCCATGAGTTAGGACATTGTGTAATGTTCAGCTATGGTCTATTACCAGAGCTCCACCGCATGGTCAAGAAACGATATTGGGTTGACGCAGAGGAATTTATATGCAATATTCTGGCAGACTACAGCCATTTCGTGATTGGCACAGCCAGAGATATTTTGGGAAACCAATTCACATATGTAGCCCCTGTTGGAATGGAAAGGATGACTGCATGAGAGTATTAAGATTTATTGTAAATAATCAAAGAATTTATCCAGATCCCAAGTGTGATTTCTCTGGACTGGTAAAGGGCACGACTGGATATCTTAAAGCATTGTTTATCTTTTCACCAGAGTGGAACGGATGTAAAACAGCTGCTTCATTTTGGAGAATGGAAAAAGAATACCCAGTAATACTGAAAAACAATCAATGTGAAATTCCAACGGAAGCCCTTACTTGGGATTATTTTTCTGTATCTGTCACTGGCGTAAAAGATAACGGAAAATACATTATAACCACTGGTAAAACTAAAGTATCACAGAGGGGGTAGAACATGGCAACAGCACTTGATTTACTTATGAGCGCAAAAGAAGATGTTAATTTGCTTTCTGAAGAATCCGATATATGCACAATTGACGATAAGACAAGGGCTATTTTCGTGCCCTCTACAATCGTAGTTGGTGGGGTACAATCTGACAAGAATGCAGAACGTATTAAATTTTCATGTCCCAAAATTGTAGGAGATAATCTTGATTTATCCAAATTTTCAGTCAGAATTAACTTCGAAAACGTAAGCAGTGTGGATTTTAATGTTTCTATCAAAGACCAATACATTTGTGATGATGTAGCTGTAGATGGCGAAAATGTAACTTTTTCTTGGTTGATTGGAAGAAATGCAGCAAGGTATATGGGAACGGTACGTTTTATTGTTTGCGCTGTTAAAACGGATTCCGATTCAAATATTAGTGTTGAATGGAATACCACAATAGCGGAAGTACCAGTGCTAGAGGGTATCGAGATTGATCAACCACAGATAGGAAAGGAAGAAAAAGATGTTATAAATCAGCTTTTGGAGCTTACTAAAAACACATCTTCGGAAGCTGTTCAAAATGTAAATTCCGCAAAAGAACAAGCTATTAAGGACATCCAGAGTGTATCACAGCCAGACACTACATTGACTATAGAAGGTGGGCTTGCAGAAGCAAAAGCAACGGGAGAAGCTATTGGTTCGCTAAAGGAAGATATAAACGTCTTGGGAATTGAAGAGTCTGTCAAAATATCGCTGAAATGCGATTATCTGAAAAATGCCCCAACAATGAATATCAATGCCGATTATGTATATACTCTCGGAGACAAGACAAGAATTTTCCGAAATGTAAAAAAATTGAAGTTATCAATACTCTCAAATGGTGGTACCGGAACGATTTTTTTATATAGACCAGACTCTACGTACACACAGATTTTAGTTTTTAAGAAATCGTATGTGCTAACAGCAGGAAAAAACGAAATTGAAATTGATATCTCCGAAAGTATGTTTGATTCTTCGCCATCTGAAGGACATGATTATATAAGCATTGCAATTTATTCCAACGACAGCGGTGCATTCACCAGCCAAAGCGGGCAGTTGTATCTGTATTCTAACGGTGAACCATTTACATGGTATGGAAATTTTTCAGATTTCAATGTAGAAATCAATAATTACATTCCGCCACAAAACTATTGGAGCGGCAATATATCAACCAACAAAACATATCCGTGCATTGATGTATACATGGAAGAGGAAATTCCAAAGTACAAAAGCGGAATCATTCACGTTTCAAAAGATGGCACGGGGGATTACTCAACAATAATGGACGCAGTTCGGAATGCGGGCGATGTAGATTCGCCTACAACAATAGTTCTCCAAGAAGGCGTATACGATGAAATTGTGTATCTCGGAAACAAACACAACATATCAATAATTGGAGTTAATCGAGATCAGTGTATCATCAAAAATACATCTGGAATATATGCTAATACTCCCGTAATGATAACCGGAAATTTTGAGCTTCGCAATTTAACAATTCGGATGGAGGAACAAAGTTTTGTTCCGGAGTACACAGATAATGTATGGGCGACATATCCCGGATATGCGTTGCACATCGACGGAAACTCGAAAGATGTCAACGAAAAAACAACTGGAAGAGTCGTCAACTGTACCTTATACAGTGAAGCGTTTCCAGCAGTTGGAATGGTGGTCAATCAGAATCAAAAAATAATTTTTGAAAATTGCGAAATGATTAGAAATTGCAGCAAAGAGTATTTCAAAAAAGACAATTGGAAAGGCGCATTTCTGTGTCATTCATCGAATTATCATTCTGCTCCAAACCAGCTCCTTGTGCTTAGAAATTGTGTGATGACAAGTAACTATGGATATAGCGGTAGCATTCAAGGAAATCTTGGAGACAGCGTAAATTTTGAAATAGAAGCAATTAATAACACTTGCTATTCAGAAGAGATGGGATTAGATTCGTTTGAGTATGTCATCGGTGAATCAAAACTTTCTAAAACATCTCATGGCAATACAGCATCATCTCTTAATGCAGATAATGTGGGAATTACTTAAAGAGGGCTTTAGTTAAGCAACCAAATTTAAGAAAGAGAGGAAATATGAGAGGATTAGTTCGCCAAAAGCAAAAAGTATATTGGTCACGAATAACAGAAAAAACAGAAGGATTAGACCGTATTAAAGTTTATGAGAAACCAGTTCTATACTCTTTTTCTGTATCATCTACAGCTGGAACACCAGAAGAAATTGCAGCCGGAATAGTTCCAGATTATGACAGGTATATTACAAGCTTTAATCGAAATTTTCATCCACAGGAAGCAGATATATTTTGGATAGACAGAATCCCACAAATAAGCGAGGATGGAAACCTTATTTTGGATGAAAATGGAGAACCCACAGTATTGCCAGACTACACACTAAAAAAGATTTTAGACACACAAAAAGGCAATATTGCCAGATACGGAATTTCTAAAAGAGGAAACGAAGATGGGTAAGACAATAAAATGCGACTTATCCACGAAATCTATTCAAAATGCCATCAACAAATTAAAAGCTTACCAAAATGAGCTACAGAGGAAAAATGAGATTTTTGTAAAACGATTGGCTGAAATCGGGTTGGATGTTATTCAAACGACCATGGAGTCAATCCCGGATGAAGAAAAAGGTTCTTACTATACAGAAATCATCAACGATCAAAACGGAAATATAGTCGGGGCTTCTGTTAGACTATCTGGTGAAAAAGTGTTGTTCATTGAATTTTCAGCAGGAATAACATACGGTACAAATGATTATCCTTTATCTAGTGGAAATTCTTACGGAATGGGAACATATCCTTCCAAAAAAGAAAAATCAGACTGGGACAATCCAAACGGCTGGTGGTACACAGATGAAAGTGGGCGGCCGCACCATTCATATGGAAATAGAGCGTACATGCCTATGTATCACGCAGAACAAGCCATTATTATTGCCGTTCGTAAAATTGCTAAAGAAGCGTTCTCTTCTTAAAGAAGATACCATAATATACTGAATGATACTAAACAATTATGTTATCATTACAGTGTTAAATTGTAGTATAAAATGCAATGCGTTCACTATAAAGGTGAGTGCATTTTTTTATTGTGAGGTGACAGATATGCCAGACACAATAGAATCTCCTGTATTAGAAGTTTTTTCAAGATGGGGAGCGGCTGTTTCTAAGATTACTGGCGCAGACAATTATTCCATGGATGGCAGTGAAACAAATGCTTCCGGTAAAAAAGCATATGCACAGCTTTATATGCTTGGTAATCCAATTACAAGAGGTGACCTTGAAGGGGATGAATGCGCAACAATGCCATCATTTCAAGTAAATTGTTTCACATCCGGGAGTAAAGCACTAACCAGAGTGTATGAATTAGACAAGATAAGTCACAAAGCTATGGTGAACATGGGGTTCCGTCGTACATATGGCCCGGAACCTATGTTTTTTGGTGATAGTGGAATCAAAAAGCTTGTGAGCCGATACAGCCGAATATACACAGGAAAATTACTTTGAAACCAATGAACGCATAGACGTTCTTTTTTTTATGCTTAAAACGAAAGCGAGGTGAGATTATGGATCAGATTTTAAGTTATGTAAAGCCAGAATTACTTATTGTCGTTGTATTTCTTTATTTTATCGGAGAAATGATTAAAAAGTCAGAGAATATTTCCGACAAATTTATTCCAATGATTTTAGGAATTCTCGGTGTATTAATTTGCGGTCTTTATGTTTTTGCAACATCTACAGTTTCCGGTTCACAGGAAGCTGCAATGGCACTGTTTACCGCAATTACACAAGGCGTTATCGTTGCTGGATTAAGCAATTATGTGAATCAACTTATTAAGCAATCAGGAAAAAAAGAGTAGAAAGGCGGTGATCCGCTATCTCCCGGCACAGGGTTACGTGCATAAAACTTGAATTAAAGAAAGGAGCCTATCAAAATGGCAGATTTAACAACACTTGGCGTAACTTTTCATTACGGTGTTGAAACCGTTAAAGGAACGAAGCCAACTGCATTCACCTGGTTAAAAAGATGTAGTTCCATTGGTGGAATTTCTCTTGATACAGAACAGATTGACGTATCAGCTCTTGAAGACTTCATTACACAATACGCATCTGGTAGACAGGATACTGGTGGTACTTGGGATGTAACCTTCAATCTTAACGCTGATGTTATCACGGCACTAAAGAAGCTTATGACTGATGCGGCAACAGGAAAGTCAAAAGGATTTAGAGTTTGGTTTGAAGTTGTATTTCCAGACCTTGCTGATGCATTCTTTGTTATCGCAGACCCAGGAAAAAATATTCCATTGTCTGATATTGGACAGAATGAAGCAGCAACAATTCCGCTGTCTCTCATTATTCAAGAATACAAAGGTCTTGATGCAAAAGTTGTTTCCGAAGAGCTTGCACAGGCTTTAGACACCGCAAAAGCAGTAGCAGATTCCACAGGCGCAATGGCACTCAGCTAATAAAATATATCGGGAGGATTATAAAATGGTGACTTTTAATGTACATGGAAAAGAATATAAGGTTGTATTTGGATACGGACTTCTTACAAAAACAGATGTGCTGGACAAGGTACAGGGGATTACAGATGGAAAAGAGAGAAGTCTTCAGAAGATGATTTCTCTTCTTCCGGAACTGCTTCTTGCCGGACTTCAAAAGAAGCACAAGGAAGAGTTTGGGTATGAAAGTGATTCTGAAAAAGAAGCTGCTCTTGATAAAGTCTGTGACCTTTTGGATGATTACGAAGATGAAGGAAATGAGGAAAATCCAAAAAGTGGATTTGATTTATACCAACTTCTTGATAAAGAATTGGAGAAAAATGGTTTTTTATCCGGTCTGCTGAATGCAGTAGCAGAAGCACAGGCAGTGGAGAAGAATGCAACGAAACTTCCACAGGATCACAAAAAGAAAAATTAACTTTTCGAGAAGTTGTTTACCAAGAGATTCTTCCTTTATACCTCTCTATTGGTGTATCTAAAGAAGAATTTATGGATTCTACCCCAACAGAGTTAAAGCCTTATCTCGAAGCTGAAAAGATACGGCAGAAGAGAAAAGACGCTGAACTTTGGCAAGCAGGCATTTATGAAACATCAGCCACATTCACAGCTGTTGCAAACGCTTTGATGGGTAAAAAATCCAAAGCAGAGTATTTGAAAAAACCTTTACTGGAATCAGCAGAGGAAGAAAAGCGTAAACAGGAAGGCATACTTTCCGAAGAAGAAAAGAAAAAACAGAGAAACGCACTTTTGGCAAGCTTGCAACTCATGCAGGCGAACTTTGAGCTTAACCATGAAAAGGGCAGGCAGGATTAACACTCTTGTCTGCCCTTTATTTTTTTGTAAAAAAGGAGGGACAAATAAAATGGCTGACAATACCATTGATACCCTTGATATACAAATTAGCAGTAGTACAGAAAAAGCAGTACGTGCGCTGACTAATCTTTCAAACAAACTCACAGAAGTTAATTCCGCATTAAGCGGAGTTAATACAAACGGATTACGTAGTTGTGTAAGGGAATTTGGAAAACTAAAAGAACTTGATATAGGGAAAATGACAAGCATTGCTGATGGAATTGGAAAATTCTCAAATTCCATAAAGACAATGGGTGGAGTAGATTATAAAGGTTCTGGTCTGAATGCAGTTATCAACTCAATCAACAGGCTTAGCCAGGTTGATGTTAGTGGATTTGATTCTGGAAAACTTGGAGAAATAATCCATAAATTAAGCAATTTGGCAGAGATTCCAGATGTATCTTCCGGTGTTAATCGTTTTGTTAATTCAATGGCTAGATTAGCCAATTCTGGTGAATATATTGCGAATGTATCTGCTGAATTACCTACATTGGGAAGTAGCTTGAAATTTATCACAGAAAGCTTTATTGGTGTTGATGGAATTTCAGATTCCGTAAATAGGTTTGTTCAATCAATTGCACAATTGGCAAGCGCTGGGAATAAAATCGGACAAACGTCAAGCCAGCTTGGAACACTAGCAAAGGAAGTATTATCTTTCTTTGACGTGATGAAAACTGCACCTAAAATCAGTGATAACACAATCCGCATGACGGAAGCACTAGCAAAGTTGGCAAATTCTGGCGGTAAAGTGAATTCCGCTACAAATTCTATATCCAGTGCGTTTTCTAAATTATCATCTGCAACATCTAGCCTTGGTAATATTGTTAGTAAAACTTCTTCTATAATTGGAACCGGGGTAAAAGGCATTATTGGATGGTTTCAACGTCTCGGGAATAGTAGTTCTGGAATTAAAACCGCTTCTTTTAATCTCGGAAATTTGCTTAAAACTGCTATCGGTTTTAAGGCTATTCGTGGTCTGGCAAATTTAGGAAAAAGTGCAATTGGTTTTGGCTCTGCTATTACAGAAATCGAAAATGTTGTAGATGTTTCCTTTGGAAGCATGGCAGATGAAGCCTACAAATTTGCTTCTACGGCCAAAGAACAATTTGGATTATCAGAATTGGCAGCAAAGCAATATTCTGGAACCATGATGGCAATGATGAAATCATCTGGTGTTGCGCAAGATGCAGCTTCTAAAATGTCAATTTCTCTTGCTGGATTAGCCGGGGATATTGCATCATTTTACAATGTTGATACCGATACTGCTTTTCAGAAAATACGTTCTGGAATTTCCGGGGAAATTGAGCCTTTAAGACAATTGGGCATTAATTTATCCGTTGCAAATATGGAGGCTTATGCTCTTTCAAGGGGAATTACAACATCTTATAATGCAATGTCTCAAGCTGAAAAAGTAGCTCTTCGATATAACTATTTAATGTCAGTTACAGGTGATGTGCAAGGGGATTTCGCAAGGACATCTGGCACATGGGCGAACCAGGTTCGTTTACTCACTCTGAATTTCCAGTCACTTTCCGCAGTAATCGGGCAAGGCTTAATTGCTGGAATCCTTCCGGCTATTCAAGCACTTAATGCGCTCATGTCAAAGCTTATGCAAGCCGCAAATGCATTCCGCAACTTCATGTATGTATTGATGGGTAAGAAACTAAAAGGCTCGCAGAGTGGAGTTAGTGATATTGTATCTAACTTAGGCGGTATAGAAACAGCTGGTGACGATGCCTCCTCCGGGCTTGATGACGCTACATCATCTGCCAAGAAATTAAAAAAGGCACTTTCTGTATTGCCATTCGACCAATTAAATCAGCTTACAGATAATTCCGATAATTCTGGAACTGAATCTAAAAGTCTTGGTTCTGGACTTGGAGATTTAGCAGATAGTTTTGCTGGAATACAAGATTCACTGGATGAAGTTTTGACTGTTGACGAAACACCAATCAATAAATGGGCTGCTAAAATCAGAAAAGCATTTATCAATAAAGACTGGAAGGGACTAGGCTTTACTATTGCAGATATGATAAATGTTGGAATGCAAAAAATATACGAAGTTATTAATTGGAATAATGTTGGCCCGAAAATAACCGAATTTGTAAATGCATTTACCACGGCATTCAATTCCATGGTTAGCGGTATAGATTTTGACTTAATGGGAAGATTGCTTGGAGCTGGAATTAACACGGCAGTAAATACCCTAAACCTGTTGCTCGGAGAAGGAGGAATAGATTTTTCCGGAATAGGGGCAAAACTGTCTCAACTTTTAAAAGGTGCTATAAAGGAAATTGACTGGACAGGTCTTGGAAACTTAATTGGGAACAGTTTTATGGCATCTTGGAAAATGCTTTCTGGCTTTGTAAAGGATATGTCGAAAAAGGATGGTGCTGGAATTACCGGATGGAGTAAGCTTGGTACCGCACTTGGAAATGCCTTAAATGGTGCAATCAAAAAGATAGACATGAACACAATTGCAGACGCTCTTTCCGGTTTACTGAATGGGGCGTTTGAAAGCTTAAAATCATTTACCGAAACATTTAATTGGGATGATCTCGCAACCAAGATAAGAGATGGAATCGCTAAATTCATCAAAGAAACAAACTGGAAAGAAAATGGACAGGCTCTTGGAGATTTTATATCTCACCTGTGTACCGCATTAAAAGATTCTCTCACTACAGACACTTTCTATGAGTTCGGACAAGGAGTTGGAACATTCCTTGGTGAATTGCCATGGGGTGAAATACTTAGTACTGCGGCTGATTTGTTATTGACTGGTCTTACCAGCGCATTAAACGGATTGTTTGATGGATTAGAGGAAAAACACCCGATAGCCGGACATATTGCAGAATGGCTTACAAAAGCGTTTATTGCAGTAAAAATAGCAAATATTACAGGTATTGGAACTCTTGTTGGTTCACTTGTGGGACATATTGCAGGCAAAATAGCTGAAAAGAAAAATGCAGAACTAATTGCAGATAAACTTGCGGATGTGATAGGAAATGGTACAAGTGCGGCAAGTGAAGCAATAAAGGGAGTTGGAGATGCAGCGGAAACAGCTTCAACAGGCGGACTTAAAACGTTTTCTTCAACACTTGGTGCTATATTTGGAACCGCTGGGATTGTATTTGTTGCAACGGCATTATCTGTTAAACTTGCTAAAGGAATTGCAAGTATTACAGAAGCTGCGCAAGGTGGAAATGGTATTCTCACACAAACAGGTGGTTATCTCCATGATTATACAGGCGAGATGGAAAGCGCGCATAAAATAACACAAGACCAAGCAGAAGAGCTCTGGAAGTTAATTGAAGCAGATGAAAGTGCTGGAAAATCAAATTCTGAAATGTACGATAGTTTCATTCAGAAACTTGGAGAATTTGGCGTATCAACCGAAGATGCAAGAAAAATTCTCGAAAAATACGGCGCACAGGCGGGTGTATCAACTGGATTTTTGGAAGATATGACTGATAAATCTGTAGCCCTTGGAGATGGTGTATCTGAATCAGCTGGAAAATTTGACACAACCAAAATCAGTATATCTGATTTGAAAGACGAACTTTATCTTTTAAGTCTTAGTTCCGAGCAATTTGGTGGAGACTACTTAACTGCTAAAGATGCTCTTGATAGTGCAATATCTGGAAGAACATATGCTAATACAGAAGAAGCACTAGACGCAGTTTATACGTCATTAAAAAATGCTGGCGTTCCGTTAGATGAATTAGATGAAAAACTCAGAAAAGATTTTCCAGATGCAGTTGTTACAATGGAAACAAGTGCAAAGAATTCTTTCGATGGAATGAATACATCTGTGAAAACAGCAGTGGGAGGTATTACTACCGCTGTTGCAAATGCTTCTAGCTCCGTATCATCCAAGACAAAAACTGGCTTTGGTCTCGCCAATACTGCAGTAAGCACGGCAATGGCTGGAATGAAAAAAAGCACAGAAAGCACAATGCCTTCCATTTGGTCGAAGATAAAGAACACGAATGATGATGTTGAAACCAACTCTAAAACCAACTGGGAAAATTCTGCAAGTGCTGTATCGACAGCCCTCGGAACCATGGACACCGATACCAAAGATGTAATGGGTAAGGTTATGACAACCATTCAAAGCTATTGGTCTTCTGTCCTTATCAATACAAACCAGATTTGGGAAAAGGCTTCTGGTAAAGTTGACACGGAAACTGGAAAAATGAAAACCTACACAGAATCTAATTTGTCTGGGATTTCGGATAAAATTAAAAGGCTATTTAATGTTAATCTTACATCAATTGGTCGGGAAACTGCTCAATCATTCGCTGATGGCATGAAACAAGTACACTTACCAACTCTGACTTATTATATTTCAGAGTGGAGAAAACATGATCTTGGCGGTGGAAGAACCAGTTCTACACCAGTTTACAAGCCTAATTGGTATGCCAAAGGTGGTCTTTTCAACGGCGCACAGGTAATTGGTATCGGAGAAAACGGTTCCGAAGCCGTCCTTCCTCTGGAAAATCCACGAACCATGAAGAAGATCGCGGACAGCATTGTTTCTAGTTCGGACGGAAGCATGGGACTTACAAAAGAAGAAATGACAAAAGCAGTAGCCCAGGGAGTTGCAATGGCAATGAGCATGAACAGCGGAAATAACAATCCGCAGTACATTATGAACAGCATTATTTTGGATGGAAGCGAGATTGCAAAGGCTGTGACCAAAGCCCAGAATGAAACGAATAGCCGTTTCAATCCGTCCCCGGCATATTGATTTTTGACTGATTGTGTGGTATAATTTCTTCAATGAAGAAGTACACACGGTCTTGATTTTTGAGCCGCTAAGAAGAAATTAATATTTCTCAATTTTGAGAAATTTTTTGTCTTACTTGGCGGCTCTTTTTTATTTTAACCATCAATATAAGGAGGAATGGAAGAATGTTGGTAGAAGTTATGATGATTGGAAAAGTAGAAACCAGTATTGTAACAAGCCTAGATATTGCGGAGACATTTGGGAAAGAACATAAAAGGGTTTTGCAAGATATAAGAGAACTTGAATGCAGTGAGGATTTTAGAAGGCACAATTTCGTGCAGTCCTCTTACGTCAATTGTCAAAATAAGAAACAGCCAATGTACTATGTAACCAGAGATGGATTTACACTTTTAGCTATGGGCTATACTGGCGAAAAAGCAATGAAATTCAAAGAGGGCTATATTCGGCAGTTCAATGCAATGGAAAAGCTCCTTATTGGAAAAATCAAAGAACGTGAAAAAGGAATTGCAGTAAGGCAAGCGTTTACCAAGGCAATTCAACAATCTTCTGAAAATGAAAGAATGCACGGACATGCCTATTCTACATATACGGACGTTATTTACAAGTCCATATTTGGTAAAAACGCCAAGCAGCTGAGAGAAGATTTTGGAATCTCCAGAAAAGAAAATATGAGAGATTGTTTTTCGGAAGAAGATCTTGTGAAAATACAAAATGCTGAAATGCTTGTAAGTGCGTTGGTCGGATATGGCTGGGGGTATAACGAAATTAAAGAATTTATTCTGAATAAAGGAATTAATAAAATTGCCGCATGATTTTGAATTTTTAGACAGCCCGCATTTAAAATGAGGTCTGGAAAGGTTCGATTTAAAATGGAACCTTTTTCACGGGGAGGAATATCATGTCATATAAAAATTACATCTTAATTCAAAAACATTTATTCCGTAGCGAATACATTTTCGCAGATACAGAAGAGTACCTGGCAGACCAACTTTTTAAGAATGAGAAAATTAGAGTGAATTTCGGAAAAGAATTTGGACATACAGAAGAGAAGTATCTTCTAATTTCCTGTAAAATCTGGAATAAAGACCAAGGCAAGTTTTTTAGAGCCATGGAAAAACTGAGGAATAAAATGCCACTGGTCGGAAAAACCGATTATGAGGAATTTTGCAAGGAAACATTCAAAATGTTTGATTAATTAATTCGGTAAAACCAGTGGGCTAGGTTGGCCGCCGAAAAGCGTAAACCGTAATACGCCTGTCCACTGTTTTATAATTACGGATTCTGGCGGTTCATGGTACGCCAACAACCAATACGGAGGTTATCTATATGAACAAAGAATTTATCAAAAATGTAGTCTTTTCTGATATCCGAAAAAATGACAATTTAATAAAACGTGGAGATCTTATCGACTTTGAACTTACAAAAATTCTGATGAATGCAAAAACAACAGAAATCACTAATGCATTTTATAGATATGATAACTTAACTCCCACAGATAAGGTTTTATATGAATATCAAATAAAATGTCCTATTTGCGGGAAAATATATACTCGGATGATTTCTAAAACTAGAATTTTAAATATGATTAAATGTATCAATAATAAAGACACTAATAACGAGTATTTCAGATGCGAAGAATGTGAGACAGAATATCAGAAGCAAATAAAGATCAAACAATCAATATCTCATGAAAAATGGGAAAAAGAAAGAAAAGAGGAACTTGCAAATCTTACTCTCAGATACAAGGAGTATTTAAATCCTAAAGCTTGCTTTAGAGATGGAGTATCTGCAAAAGACAAAATTAACTATATCATGTATCAAAAATATGGAACTAACCCAGATCAAGACGAAATATGCAAAGAGATTAGCAATATGGATTATAACGATTTTTTACATACACCGTATTGGGATGGCGTTAGGAATTATAAATTAAAAAGCGCAAATTACCGTTGCCAGCTATGCGGAAAGAGTGGAAAACTTAATGTCCACCATAAAACATATGAAAATCACGGACGAGAACATATGAGATCAGTTGCAGATAACGATCTCATAGTGTTATGCGAAAATTGCCATAGAAAATTTCACGATAAATTAGACAGAGCGGCAGGTGAATAAGATGGAGAAAATTAAAAAAGTAGTTTTGCGTGAAGATTTGCTTGCTATTACAGGAGATTTTCGTAAAGCAATCATATTAAAACAATTTATTTATTGGTCTGAAAGAGTTTCCGATGCAGATAAATTCATTGAAAAAGAAAATGAAATCGCACGAAAAAATGGAGAAGAAGAAAAGGAATTATTTTATGGCTGGATATACAAAACAGCAGAAGAACTATCCAATGAAATCATGCTTGGCTTATCTGTGAGCCAAGTAAGGCGGTATATCAATGAACTGGTTAATATGGGCTTTATTTCAAAAAGAAATAACCCAAAATACAAATGGGACAGAACTTTACAATATCGCGTTAGCCTTGTAAATATAGCAAAAGCACTTAAAGAAAAAGGTTATCCTTTAAGCGATTACAAAATTAATTTGCCAGATGATTTTTCCAATGCGCATGAGTGCGCAATGAATGAAGCACTCATGAACGATCAATACGATTCAAACCGTCAAGCAATACCAGAAACTACAAACAGAGATTATATTTCAGATATTAATGATAAACCAGATACTACATCTCCTACGGAGTTAAAAGAAGAAAAGAAAAATGCATACCACTCTAACGAGTGGTTCAATTCTCAACATATCAAAAATATGTTGACAGAAGAAAGCATCCAGTATACTCCAATAGACCGTAAATCTTTTAATTGGTCTGCATTCAAGAACCAGGTTGCAGTGCGTATTGAAGAATTGGGATATACGACAAGCCCATATACAACTAACCGCTTCCTGGTAGTATCAAAGTATTTCTTCAAGAGATACGAAGAGCGAACCAGGAAACCACACACAAAAATCAACCAAGACGCTTTGGATAATATCCTGGACAAGTTTGGATTCGGGCCAAATCCAGATTATTTCCAGAATGTTGAGATTGAAACATACATGAAAGTGATTGATGAATATTTCGGCACTTCATTTAGTGAGTACACGGATCATCATTATTCGCATTTCATGTCTGGCTACATACGGAAAAATTTGTTGATGAAAATTGAGAACAGGGAGGACACACTATGAAAAGAATCAAATTAATACTGGCAGCCATTATCTGTATTTGCATTGTTTCTGGTCTAACAGGCTGTGCAGCCAATGACGATTACATGAATGACGTGAAAGGAAATCTTTCCGGTAACAGCTACACAATCTATACCTACGACAACTACGGTCAAAAGGTTATGACTACCACTGGGGACAAGATCAACATTTCCGGGAATAAAACCAAATCCAAGGGCTACGATAGTGAGGGAAATGAAACAACCAGCTATGACGTATCTTCCGTCATTACAATTCTGATTGACGGTAAAGAAATTGAAAGCTGTGGTGATACTTGTATTTTTGAGCAAAAAGGATTGAAGCCAGAGGTTGATTTTACCCAGGAGGATATAATTAGCCATTCAACTGGGAAGATTTCAGAGAACACATACATAGCCGGGATTGTGAATTATTATAAAAATTATTTCGGGAAATCCAGGGTTGTAGTAATCAAATCTCAACTTGGACAGCCCATAGCCGCATATTCTGGTGACGAGGTGTTCTGGAAAATCCCGGACGATCTACCTAAAATGACAAAGTTAATGATTGACGGAAAAGCTCTTTATATCCACAGAGCGAACTTCCAGATTATTGACAAAGAATTACTGCGATAAAATAATCAAATCCGTTTCAAAACTTCACACCCGATAAAATATAGGCACAAGCCAAGAAAATTGATTTTTGAGTAAAGAAATTAATTAATTGTGGAGAATTAAAATATATGAGCCAAATAGGAACAGAACTTCCAACAGAATATTCAGATCGTTTCGATGAATTACGCCAGAATATGGCTGAAATGAGTTTTTACAAATATGGCACAGCAAAGGATAACTTCGGGGAGAAGTTGGTAAACGCCTTGGAATCCCACGATATGTGCATCAAAAAGTATCGTGAGACAGGAAATACAGAATATCTTTGCGATGCAGCTAATTATTTAATGTTTGAATTTATGTACCCTCAGATTATAGGTGCATACTTTAAGGCAACAGACAGCGGAGAAAGTGCCGGAGTTGCCGGAACACCGATTAATCAACTGACGGAGAAGTGGTATTGATGGACTTTAAACAGACTTACTTTTCCATCTGGCAGGATATATGGAATCTCCACAAGAAGTATGCCTTTATCTCAAAGGATGATATTCCACAGTGGGAAAATCTCACCATGGAAGCAAGCCAGATTCACGATAAATACGCTGATTCGGTCGGTTCGAAATTTGCCGAAGCTCTTTTGTTTGCCGTAACTGCGGAAATTGATAGAAAAGCGAAATAAGGCTTTCAGAATGCGTCCCAAAGTGGTACAATATGGGTATCAATTATTGGGAGGTATGAGTGTATGAAGAAAGTGAAAAAGTTACTATCGGTTCTGGCAGTCATGCTATTGATTGTCTGTATGGCAGTTCCAGTATCTGCGGCAGGGAAGATTAGTAAGAATAAGGCAACGTTACTTACTGGACAAACCTTGAAACTGAAATTGTCTGGAACAAAAGGAAAGACAAAATGGACTTCCAGCAAGAAATCTGTGGCAACGGTAAGTGGTTCTGGGAAAGTAACAGCCAAGAAATCGGGTTCTGCTACAATCACTGCAAAAGTGGGTAAAAAGAAGTATACTTGCAAAGTAACTGTGGAATCTCCAAAACTTAGCAAGAAAAGCCTTATTTTAAAAGTTGGAAAGACAAGTACCATAAAAGTAAAAGGAACTAAGCAGACTGTAAAATGGAAATCATCAAAGAAAAGCGTTGCGACCGTAAAAAATGGAAAAATTACTGCGAAAAAGGCAGGAACCGCCAATATTACAGCAACCATTCTTGGAAAGAAATTTACCTGTAAAGTTACTGTGAAAAAGCCTTCTAATGGTGGATTTGGCGGTAATACGAGTACTTCAAAAAACAATGTAACGTATCACGCAGAAGCAACGCCAAGGGGAGAAGTTATAATTCTTCAAAATAATTACAATTATGCGGTTGCGGTTGACATTAGTTGTGCCTTTTGTTTGAATGGACAAATAGTTTCAGTAAGTAATCAGTATGATACGTGTGTAATTGAGCCAGGGATGAAATATGCTACATTAATGACAAATTATGGAAGTCAATGGGATTCTGTAAAAATTAATTTAAAAACAGAAAATGTATCATATTTTGATTTTAATGCAAAGAATATTACGTATACATCAAATTTAGGAACAGAGGGTGTTGTTTTAACAGTTAAGAATAACGGAAAAAACAATCGTGGAACCCATATGGCAGTTGTATACTATAAAAATAATAGAATAATTGGATGTGACGATGGTTTGTTTGCTAATGTTCAAAGAAAAGGAAGTGTTGATTACTTACAATCATATTTTCCAACTGATTTAAATTATAATACAATAATTCCAGATCGTTATGAAGTATACGTAAATATGTCATACGATGTTCGTGATATGCCAGCACCAGAATGGTAAATAGGAATTAGGCTAGGGAGAAATCCCTAGCCTTTTATAATCCGTTGGTGGAACCATTTCCGTATACACTTGCTTCGGTATCACTATTCGATTGACTGATTGTATCATCGGCAGTTTTTAATAATTCATCTCCTTTTTGCCAGGCATAAGAAATATATATTTTGTTATTTTCTAAATCATCATCATAATCTGATAAATCATATGCCCGAAGAACTAAAGAAGTATTGTTAGCACCATACCACCATGTATAAATATTTTTTATTCCCCATTGAGTAGTATCGCTCTCTGTTTTATCAGGATTACCATAGACAGATGAAAGTTTTTCAAGTAAATCAGAATACATAGAGTCTATATCTTGCGGTTCAAATTCATATTGTGCACCATATAACAAAGTGTTACTATCATCAAAATCTATTTTATTTTCATTAATGCTATAAGAATAGTAAAAATTCAAGTAAGGAGTAGAATATCCAGCTACATCTACATCTGCAATATCTAATGGCTGAGCATAAAGGCAAATTTTACCATCATAAACATTGGAATCGTCAGACATGCCAGTTAATATTTCTTTTGTACTCATTGCATTTATCCCATCTAATTGCATGCCATAAAGACACTGATCTGGAAACAAATCCTTTGTATCTGAGAAAGAAGTTCCCCACGGAATATCCCTAAAAAGAATTTCTTTATCTGTTTTAGCGAACACAGGCGTAACACTTGAAAAAATGGATGTTAAAGCCAAAACCATAACAAATTTTCTTTTCATGTAAAATCCCCCTCTTTAATGTGATACACATATTTTACCACTCCAAAACGGATAGTGGAATAAGAAATTTGAAAAAATTTAAAATAATGCTTGATTTAGTTGCTACAAAGTGATATATTAAGTATATGCAAAATGTAGCAACAATTTGAAAGGAGGTTTTAATATGTCACCAATAAAGGGGCAAAAAATCAAAGACAATCCAAAGGACTTTATGCTGAGAACGAGGATTGACAAGGAAACATTGGAAAAATTGGATTACTTGGTTAAAAAAGAAGGGAGTGACAGGTCGAAAGTAATTAGAAAAGGGATTGAAATTCAGTACGAAAATGAAACAAAATAAGCGGTTGCCACCCTAGGAAAGTTACAACCGCTTAACACACAAACCGCAAAGGATTTGTTGAATCTATCATACCATTTCCTTTGCGGTAATTCAATATCTGAAAGGAGATTTTTATATGGCAGATTTAAAAGTTATTGAAAATGAATTAGTTCCTGTGTATGAGACAAGTACAGGTGAAAAAGTAGTATATGGTTCAGAATTATATGAGTGCCTTGGTAGTAAGCGCCAGTATACAGATTGGATAAAAACACGTCTGAAAGAGTGTGACGCAATAGAAAATGAGGATTATCAGAGTTTTTCACAAAATAATGAAAAACCTATGGGCGGTAGACCGAAATTAGAATACCTCATCAAACTTGACACCGCCAAAGAAATGGCAATGCTTGAGCGCAACGACAAAGGGAAACAGGTTCGCAAGTATTTCATCCAAGTGGAAGAGAAATACAAGCAGACAGCAATCAACATTAATCAGCTGTCCCCCGAACTGCAAATGTTTAACCAGATTTTCCAACAGGTAGCCAAGACTGAACTGGAACAGAAGAAACTTGCGGAACGTGCCGACCAACAAGAGAAGAACATGAAAACCATCATTGATACCTTTAAGGGAACGGATTCCGATGTTGGAACAGAGAAGTGGGTAAACAGATGTATTTCAAAGATTGCCGAGAGTGATGATTTCTCTTACTCATTCGGAAATAAATATGCCGCCGCCAGAAATGAAAGCTACCGCAGACTGACAGACAGAGCTGGTTGCCGATTAGATCAGCAACTTAGAAATGCGATTTCCAGAGCCGAAGAAAGAGGATGCACCAAGGCACAGACCAACCAGATTAACAAACTGTCCGTGATTATGCAGAATAAGCGGCTGAAAGATATTTACGTTAGCGTGATTAAAGAAATGATGATTGCATACAGAGTAGAAATTGCATAATTAGATTCTTACAGGGATACACAGGAGGAAAATAAAATGGCAGAAAATATGGATAGAGAAGACACAATGTTCGAAGTAGAAGACACTATTGATAAAATCAAGTTTCTTGTGGATGATTTCATGGAACAGTATGGATTTAACAGCACAGAAGAGATGGACGAACTGAAAAAATGGCAGTTTGCATATAACAAGCAATTTATGACAATGAAATTGTTGATTTTGAGCGATTATGCCAATAAAGCAAGACAGAAATTTAAGGCTCTTGAATTTATGGAGCAGAAAGCGTGATCGTATGGCAAACAGAATCCAATTCAATGACTTTCAGAAAAAGAGCGTGTACGCCAAGTGCAACGGAAAATGTGCGATATGCGGTAAGCCTGTTAAATTCAAGAAAATGACAATCGACCACATTACTCCGTTGTCTCGGGGCGGCACCAATGATATTAAGAATCTGCAACTGGCGTGTAAGCGCTGCAACAGCATGAAGAGCAACATGACAATGGATGATATGATGGGGCAGATTTCCGAGATTTTAAAGTATAACCGCAAACAGAAATTGATTAGAGCGTTGGGAGGAATTATGGAATGACACGTAAGGAAGAGATTTTAGAACTGATTGAAAAAATCACAAAAGAGAAAAATATCAATATGCTTTACGGCGTGGTTAAGACAATGGTTGAATATGAAAACCATGAATGATACCAAAATATACTGAATGATACCAACCACCTATGCTATGATATAAAATCATAATAAGCAATTTTTAAAGCGTTTACCTTTCGGGGTAGGCGCTTTTTTGTTGCCAAAAAATAAATCATAAAGGAGATATGAATTTATGCTGGTAGAAATCGTTGGAAAAAGATACGAAGAAAAGTTACTTACTACGTCAAGAAAAATCGCAGAATCTTTCGAAAAAGAGCACAAGGAAGTAATAAGGGCAATTGAAGGACAAGTTGACGCAGAGGGTAAAACCAAACATTTAGGTCTTGTAACACAGATTTCTCAAAGGGGAGATATCCCCCTTTCTGATTATTTTATAAAAACTTCTTATATCGGAGAAAACAATCGTGAGTATACCGAATACCTTATAACAAGAGATGGATTTTCCTTGTTAGCCATGGGATTTAATGGTGAAAAAGCATTACAGTGGAAACTTAAATACATTGACGCTTTTAATAAAATGGAATCTGAATTAAAAAGAATTCATACAGAACGTCAGCAATGGCAAATCGAGCGTGACAAGGGTGTTGTTATTCGACATATCCTAACAGATACAATTAAGATGAAAATAACGGAAAGCCAAAATAAAAGATTTGCTTATCCAAATTACACAAATTTAATTTATCGTAATTTATTCGGAAAAACAGCCAAAGAGCTTGAAAGTGATTATGGGGTAAAAGCAAAAGAAAATCTTAGAGATTTCTTCACAGGTGATGACTTAGCAAAAGTACAAAATATGGAAATGCTTGTAAGCAGCCTTATTAATTGCGGATGGGGATATCAGCAAATTAAAGAATTTGTTCAAAGTGAAGCAACTAAAATGATTGCTTGAGAGCACTCTAATTTGAAATCAGAGTGCTAAAGTAGGTGAATATATGGCAGAAGTATTTCTTAAAGTGGATGGGGTAGCATTGCCTTGTCCTTCTTCTTTTACATGGGGATTACAGGATATATCGGCATCAGAATCCGGCAGAACAGACGATACGACCATGCATAAAAATAGAGTTGGACAGAAACGAAAGCTGTCTGTAGGTTGGAATGGCCCAGATTGGGACACTGCTTGCAAAATTATACAGGCAGTAAATCCAGAGTACATACAGGTCACATATCCAGACTTGCTATCTGCAAATAAGCACGAAACCAGAACATTTTATGTTGGTGACAGGGAATCACCTTTTAAGTGCTGGTGGGTTGGCAATGAGCGCATGGAAGGACTTAGTTTTGACTTTATCGAGAGGTAAGATATGCGAAATTTATCAACGGAATTTAAAGAACAACAGAATAGTGGGAACCGTAACTATCTGAAATATGCAGATTTTACCTTTACGGACGGAAGCACATTATCCATTACCGACAAAGATTTATGGTCTAATGGCTTTAAATTTGAGGATGCAGTATCGCAAAGCGGTTCTTTTGATATCGGCGCAGCTATCGTAAATAAGCTGACATTGCAGATCAACAACTTTTCTGGAAAGTACACAGATTACATCTGGGACGGAGCAAGGGTTGTTTGCTATATTGGACTTGAATTATCTACTGGTATTGAAAAAATCCGTATCTGTACTATGACGGTAACAGATGCTCCATACCAGAACACAGCTATTATTAGCCTAACTTGTGAAGATTCAATGCGACTATTTGATCGTGATTATTCAGAAAGTAAGCTGTCCTATCCGGCAACAAGATTACAGATCATCCAGGATGCTTGCGAGGTGTGCGGAGTAACACTGCAATCAACAAGATTTGATAACGATGATTTTGTAATCCAGAATCGACCAGACGATAGCAGTATTACTTTCCGACAGGTAATTGCATGGGTAGCACAGATGGGCTGCCAGTGGGCGAAATGTGACGAATATGGTCGCTTATGCTTTGGATGGTACGAACGTGAAGTCCCGGATAATTTTTATGATTTGGTGGAAACTCCATGGAAAGATGTAGAAGGTAACGACATATTAGATACCACTGGTGAACAAATCATTACTATCATGCAGACTGGGATTACAGCAATTCAAACAAACGGATTTACTCCGTGGCTGTATGATCTTGAAATAACAGGTATAAAAGTTACAGAATACGTTGAAAATTCTTCTAAAAATGAAGCGAAAACATATCAGTCGGGGAAATCTGGCTACGTTATCGAAATAAGTGATAATAAGCTAATTCAAGAGGGAACAGGAGAAGCAATCTGCAAGATTATTTCAGACAGATGTGTTGGAATGAAATTCAGACCGTTTTCTACCGGTGCTTTAACAAATATTGCATGGGAAGCTGGTGACACCATTGCGATTTCCGATAGAAACGGAAAACAGTATAAGAGCTACCTAACTTCTGTTACTTTGAATCCAGGCGCATTTGAGCAACTTGAATGCAGTGCCAAGAGTGCATCCAGGAATAAGCAGAAACAATATAGTCTTAATCAACAAATACAGGCAGAAAATAATAAGAATTTAAGAGATGAACGTACCGCCAGAGAAAAGGCACTGGAAGAATTATCACAACGACTTGCTGAATCTTCTGGAACATACACGACAGTAGAAACACAGCCGGACGGAAGCAACATCTATTATCTTCATAATAAGCCGCAGTTATCCGATTCTGACATTATATGGAAAATGACTGCGGAAGCGTGGGCTGTATCTACAGATGGTGGACAACATTGGAATGGCGGCATGACGGTTGATGGTGATGTAATTGCCAGAATCCTTACTGCCACAGGCGTTAATGCTGACTGGATTAATACAGGAACTATTAAAGCAATTGACAAAGATGGAAATACAACTTTCCTGGTTGATGTAACAACAGGAAGAGTTATTATCAATGCAGATTCTATACAAATCAAAGGAAAAGATGTCAATGCAATTGCAAAGGAAAAAGCAGAAACAGAAGTAAATAATTTTATAAGCAATACATACACAACTGATATAAGCAATTTACAGTCTCAAATCGACGGACAGATTGAGACTTTTTTTTATGACTATGAACCGACCTTACAGAATATCCCGGCTTCTGGATGGACTACAAACGAAGAGCGAAAGAAACATGAGGGTGACTTATTTTACTGGAAATCCAAGGGATATGCATACCGTTTTATGCAAGACGGGGCAACATGGAAGTGGCAACTGGTACAAGATACTGATATCACGTTAGCACTTGCCGCCGCAGAAAAAGCGCAAGATACGGCAGATCATAAGCGGCGTGTATTCGTAGTTCAGCCAGAACCACCTTACGATATTGGAGACTTATGGACACAAGGCTCTAATGGTGATTTGATGAGATGTAAAGTTGCCAGAGCAAGCGGTTCTTATGATTCTTCAGATTGGGAAAAAGCTTCAAAATACACAGATGATAGTTCTTTAGATTTATTTATCAATGGCGTTTTTAAAGATTCTCTTAATTTTTTAAAAACACAGATTGATGGGAAAATTGAAACCTGGTATCAACCGAACGACCCTTCTCTTAAATGGAAAAAAACAGAGGAACAACCATGGTGCGATATTGACGGAAACAAGATTCTAGATGAATCCGGGAATGAAATTGTCTTGGTATGGGAATCAGAGAAAGCAGAGCATGAAGGTGACCTTTGGCACAATACTTCTGATAACACACAATGGATTTACAAATCTGGTATTTGGCAACCACAATCCATACCAAATGAGCTGTTAGACAAGATAGATGGGAAGTCTTCTGTTTACATGGTTCAACCAACTCCACCATATTACAAAGGTGACATGTGGGTAACCACGAACAATGAAGGGAAGGCCTCGCTCAAAACATCAACGGTAAATCGGGTTAGTGGAGTATTTGATGCTTCTGATTGGATTGATTTCAAGTATGCAGACAAAGACGATATCAAAAATGCAATTAACAATTACGATACTAGTCTCGGACAGGACGAAGTGTTCAATAAACTCACAAAAGGTGGAGCGGAACAGGGAATCTATATCGAAGATGGAAAAGTATACATTAATGCAAAATATATTTTAGCCGGACTGCTTGCTGGTGAGAGAATCAATGGTCGAGGGCTGAAAGTTATTGATGACGACAAAAATGTGACTTTAGAAATCGACAGTAAAGGAAATGTTATTCTAGCTCCAAAGACTTTTTCGTTACAAGGAAAGACGGTCAATGAGATTGCTAATAGCTCAGCAAAATCAGCTGTTGATGGACAGACACAAGCTGATATTTTCAACAAACTTACCAATGGTGGCAAGGCACAAGGGATTTACTTGGATGAAAACGGAAATGTCTATGTAAATGGAGAATACGTGCAAGCCAAAGGAATTAGGGTTGTTGATAGCAACGGAAAGACCACTTTTTCCATTGACAAAACTACCGGTGCGGTAACAATAGCAGCTTCACAGTTTACATTAGGAGATAAAAGCGTTACTGATATAGCACAGGAAGAAGTCGTAAAACAAGTCCAAGATATTACATCGGACAATATTATTAAAGGCTATTATCTAACAGAACAAAATGTTAAAGATTATTGGTCTACACAGAGTGCATATACATATGAGTATGGAGTTCAGGATGTAGATGGCGGTAAAAATGCAATCAAAATAAACGGAACTGGAGCACAATTTGGAACGAAAAATTATAAGCCAATAAAAGTTACTGGAAATTATACTTTTTCGTTTTGGATAAAAACTAGTGTTGCAACACAAGTATATGTGTATCTTGGAAGTAAAACAATATTAAATGCTAAAACTACAACTGAATGGCAAAGACTGCAAGTAACAACAACTTTATCTAGCTTACCAAATGATAGTTTAAACAGTTTGAGAATCTTGACATCATCAGTTGGGTCTAGCGTAAAATTTGATACCTATATTTACATGCCAAAGCTTGAATATGCTTACACAAATGAACAAGTGTTCAATATGCTTACAAACAACGGTGCAATAAAGGGAATATACATGGAAAATGGAGAATTGTATTTTTCATTCACCTATGCACATGGAGGTACATTGAAACTTGGCGGTTCAAATAACGGAAATGGGTTACTTTCCATTCTGAATGCAAGCGGCACACAGGTTGGATATATTGACAATACAGGTGTTCATTTTAACCAAGGTGAATTTTCTGGAAGCGTAAAGTCACTGACTGGGGAAATTGGTAACTGGCAGATTGACAAAACGAATGGAAAATTAACCTCTGCAAATGGTGCTATTGTACTTGATGCAAAAAACAACATGGTAAGCATAAATGGTGTTAATCTAAAAGCAAATGGAAACGGATTTATTATTGATGGCGGTGTAAAAATTAAAAACAGTCCTAAATCTAGTGAATTTGGAGATGAAAGTAATTTCTTTTGTATAGAAAACCTTGGATCAATTACAGATGGAACACACTTAGGAGTTAACAGTCAAGGCATGGTTATTAAGGTTCCATCATCTTCCTGGCGGTATAAGTCAATTCGAACAACTGTCAAGGAAGAAGAACTGGAAGAACTCTATAGGACAAAGGTCGTTTGGGCGAAGTATAAAGAAGGATATCTCGATAAAAACGATAGCCGATATGATAAATTAATGCCAATGTTTCTTGCAGAGGACATGGAAAGGCGTTTTCCAATTGCAGTAAACCATTTACCAGATGGGAAGCCAGAGGATTGGAATTACAGAATTATGATTCCATCCATGTTCGCCATGATAAAATTCAATCATGAGAAGATAAAGGAGCTCAAATCCGAGAACGAAGAATTAAAATCTGAATTAAAAAGCATTAAAGAAGAACTTGCAGAAATCAAACAATTGTTAAGCAAATCAGTATAAAGAGGGTGAGAAATCATCCTCTTTTTATGAATTAATATCAATAATTAAAGGAGGGCAACAACATGCCAAAATGGACTGAATACACATCAAAAGATACGTTAGCGGATAATGACGAAGTAATGCTGTATGACGCAACTGCGAGAGCGAACAAGCGCGGACTGATGAGCAAGTTTTGGGATTATGTCGTTGATAAAATGGCAACGGCTGTGATCTCGAAATTGGAGACAAATAATAAGACAATCATCGGGGCGATAAATGCACTAAATAGTGAAAGCTCAATAAGTCTTTGTAAGGTGATCTCTGGTGAAAATACGTTTTCTTCGGAATTAAAAGGAAAATCATACAAAGCTATTATTGGATTCTTTTATGAACCATCCGACAATCCTTTTTCTTTTGGAAGTGGTTATTTTATTGCTTTTCAAGCAACATATCTACAAGAAGCCAGCAGTTTTGTTATTATTGGGGCTAGCCTCACTGGAATAATTGAAAATAAATTTGTTAAGTTAAAATGATGAATGTCATAAAATCACATGATCTTTATCCCAATCTTTTTCATATCGAGCAACGGAGGAATTCTTTGGCTGGATTATTAACTCAAATAATTGCTACAAGGTTATTTAAAAGTACTAATAAAAATAGGATTGGAATATATATCGCATTCAAAAATTAGTGAAAAGTATCACCGCTGCTCGATATGAAAAAAGGTGTATGGACTAAAATTGTGTAATAGTGAAGCTCGAATGTTTAAAGTAATGTTTTCCAGTCACTCCATGTACCATTTGTGGTATCCATTCTGACACCAATTTTCCCATTATATGTCGAATAAAATTGGACGCTTCTATTTAAGGAACATTTAATAGTGACAATTGTTGAATATCCTAATGGATATCCGTAGGAATTAGAATCATTTGCGCACATGGAAATGCCAATTGGATAATCTATTGGTAGAGTATCTGCCGTGTATTCTTTGATTTTTAGTATTTTGTTCGAAAACTGGCAATCACTATTTTGTTTGCTGGAGATTATAGGAAAAAGTAGCTTCCTTACCCTGATACCGATTATACTTGTGGTAAGGAGGTGATACTTTTATGACAGAAAATTTTATAAAAAATGTGGTAGCAGCTATGCAGGATGTGGTAACAACAGCCATGATTCTGTGAAATTTAATCATAAGAGATATATTGTATAAAGAGTTTATGCTAAAGAGCACTCCAAATGGGGTGCTTTTTATTATGCACTTTTTTAACCTCAACAATGAAAGGAGACCATACATGAATATCAATACCTCATTAATCAGCAACAACAACAGCTACGCCGGACAAACACCTCTGTATATTGTTATTCACAATACAGATAATACAGCCAAAACAGCAGATGCCAAAGCACACGCCACCGCACAGCATAATGGCAATTTTCATGGCTATTCAGCCCATGTATTCGTTGACGATAAGTCAGCATATCAAGCCTTGCCGTACAATCGTGGAGCATGGCATGTTGGAGTAAATTATGGCGGCAAACTGTTCGGGATAGTGAACAACCGTAATTCGATTGGAATTGAAATGTGCATGAATGCTGGATATAACTACGAAAAAGCATTCCAAAATACCGTGGCTGTTTGTAAGCAGCTTATGAAGAAATACGGAATCCCAGCAAGCCGAGTAGTGCAGCACTACGATGTATGCGCTAAGAATTGCCCTTCCGTTATCCGTGGAAAGGGTGACTGGGATAAATTCAAGAAGCTCATTTCCAGTGAAACCGTGACAGTTCCAACCACAAAGCCGACAGTAAAGGTTGACAAGTATTACCGCGTCCGCAAGACCTGGAAGGATTCCAAGAGCCAGATCGGGGCGTACAAGTCACTCAAAAATGCAAAGAAAGCTTGCAAAGCCGGTTATTCTGTTTTTGACTGGAATGGAAAAGCAGTGTATTCCTTGACAGCAAAGAAAAGTATAGCCCGGGTTGCAAAAGAGGTAATCAATGGCGAATGGGGAAATGGACAGGACAGAAAAGACCGCCTGGAAGCTGCTGGCTACAATTACACAGAAGTGCAGAATGCAGTAAACAAACTTCTTAAATAACAAAAACACTCCCGGGGTTTTCCCGGGAGCTACTTAAATGCAATATAGCCTTCATAAAGTTTTCTGATCGCCGAAAGGTCTTTTCTCCTAATCGGAACCACATCTCCAGATACCATTCTGAAATCAGCACGAAGTTCCCAGACTTCATCCATGTTGACAATGTAGCTTTGGTGGCAGCGTAAAAACCGTCTGTCCAGTTGCTTTTCAACGTCCGAAAGTTTCCCTCTCTGCATATGAGTGATACCACAGGTACAATGGATAGTGATGTATTTATTGCGACTTTCAATATATTCAATATGGCAGAAATCAACCCTGTGGAAATAATCCTTGTTCTTTACAGTCAGCGTTTTATCATGGATATTTTCCAGTTCCCTGTTGACTACACCATACATTCTTCCATCTTCCGAGCCTTTTATGATATAGTGAACAGGAAGGATATCCAGAGCATCAAACACATATTCCTTGTGGGCTGTCCAAAAGGTGATATTCCCCACATATCCATTCTTTCTAAGATGCCGGGCAACATCAATCCCATTTTCATTTTTCAATATAATATCCAGCACAATTATGTCGTACCATACGCCGTCATTTACATCATCAATAAGAGGTTTCCCGGTGGTATATGCCGTGATCGTGCATCCACTGTCCCCATTTCTACGAAGAAAACCGTCCATTCTGGTTTTAAAAATCTCAATTTGTAATTCGTTGTCATCACATATTGCAATCCTCAAAAAAATCATCCCTTTTTGTGCGAAATTCGTCGCTGCATGTGCTGATTTCGCCATTTCCTGTGTAATTGTATATTTTTTGATACAATATTATCGTACCACATAAGAAAGATAGTGTAAAGAGGCTGGATAATGGAAAGATGTAAGAAGATAACGATTATCTTAATATTGATGTTTGTGCATGTGTTTATCGGGATTCATATGTATTTCAGCCCAGAGCGTAGTATTATCTTTGGGAGGGTTAAAACTATCGCAAACATGGTGACGGAAATCAAAAGCAATCCAAATGAGCACAAAAAATCCCTCGATTCCAGAAGCCCAGCCCCTTTATTTCTATCTATTATTATTACGATTTGGAAAAGCGAAAATCATAATATTTACACAAAAAAACTTATAATTCATAGAAAAATCAGAAGAAACCAGCTTGCCAGAAAGGATTTAAGCGGAGATGATTCCGTTCCGTTATATGGTTATGAAAACATGATATAATTTAATAAGTAAGAACATATGTTTGCAGTATTGGGAGGGATTTACGTGGATTACAAGAAAGAAATTATTGAGATGCTTGACAAAATAAAAGTGGATCAGATTTTACGATACATTTATATTATTATTTCTGACATATTAAAGGAGGAAAACAAAAATGAATAGTACAGATTTAATATATACAGAAGACCAGCAGAAAAAGATTTTAGAAGAAATAAAAGACCCTCAAAATAAAGAGGGTCTTCCATCCGCTTCACTTGTTTATTCAGTTATTAACTTGCTTGGAATACAGGCAAATATGATTCAAGAATTGCAAAAAACTATTCAGAAGTTGGAACGACAAAGCCAATGTGTTGTTTCGGACGAGAATCATCTTTAGGCAATGACGTAAGCAAAAAATTTAATTGGCTGATATGCTGAATTAATGTTGACATTCGCCCATCTACATAACCTTTAAAAATCATTAGTACGGACTTCTCATAGCTGATTTCAGTAACCTGCATTGTAACAGTTTTACCAAAGTTGGTTAAAAGAAGTCCGACTTCATGTTCAGAATCTAAACTTTCTTCAAACTCCTTGATGTACTTTACTAGTATCTCAAATTGTGTATCCGAATATGCGTATGTTATTGGTAAAGGCTCAATTTCTTGACTTGAAATCTGCTTCATTGCAATATTGTACAAATCTTCGTAATTATACATACTTTCTCCTTTATTCACTCAACAAATTAATCAATTCCACCACATGTTTCTTTTTAACATCTGATAACTTAAAATATTTTCTTAATGCTTCGGATAGCTCTAAGTCCTTTCTTATCTGAAATACCAAACTTGCTGATTCATCTGAAAATTCTTCGATAACATTTTCTCCAGTCATCAAATAATCCACTGATACTTTAAAATAATCTGCAATTTTCTGTAATTTATCTTGCTTTGGGGTATAAGTACCTTTTTTCCAACTAGAAAGAGTTGCTGTAGAGATTTGGGTGCTTTTAGAAACATCACTTGGTTTTACATTATTTTTCTTGCAAAGAAGATCAAAATTTTCGTAGTACATATTTTCTCCTATCAAAATTAAGAAAACTTAATAAATAATTGTTGACATACTAAGAAAACTATGATATTCTTTATACAAGCTAAGAAATCTTAGCAAGAGAAACAAAAAAAGATAGCATGGCAACAACTAAGAAACTTATTTAATTCTAACTCGCAATTATGATTATATAAGAAAACTTAGTTATTGTCAATACTATCTATATAAAATATCTGAAAGAAAGGAGATGCAATTTTGCAAGAACTAGAAAACAAATCTTATGCTTATCAAAAATTCAAAGAGTTAAGAGAAAAAGCAAACTTATCCGAATACCAAGTTTCTGTTGGAACTGGAATTTCTACTGCTGTATTTACGCAATGGAGCCGCGGGGATTACAACTTGAAGCTTGATAAATTATCTTTAATTGCAAAGTTTTTTGGAATTTCAGTATCTGATTTTATAGAGGATGATGAAACTTGTAAAAAGGAAAGCTCATAAGGAGGTGGGAAAATAACAATTTGATTTGCGGATGGCTTTGGGTTACGCAGTCGCATTAAGAGATAAGAGCAAAGCAAGGGAGGTAAGTTAAAGTGTTGAATAACTTGAAAAAAGTTCTTGACGATAAAGGAATTACAATCAGAGCGTTTGCAAAGGTTCTTGGCGTTGATGAAAGGACTATTCAGAACAAGATAAAGGGAAAAACACCTTTTACGTATCCAGAAGCAGTCATTTCTAAAAAGGAACTTTTTCCAGAATATGATCTGGAATATCTGTTTAAAGAAGAATAGCAAAAAAACTGACAGGAGTGCTGTCCTATCAGTTCTTGCCTAAATTTGTTTACCTTATGTGTTTTGCAGACTGAACGCACTTGTTCAGTCACATAAGCAGCACCAAATGTTTCTTGAAACACTTCGCCACTTACGCAGTTTTAGTTCTGCGATTGAGTAAAAAAGATTAGCTGCCCATTAGTTGGCGAATGTAGGAATTTTGTTCAATACGGTGAACGAAATTGCTTAACGTACTTTGGTAACGCAGGTTACTCTGCTTGCAACCTACAATAAGGAACAGGGCAAATTCAAAAGTTGGGTCAAAGCAAACAACTCCTTTCATTGCCCATTATTTGGGTATGAAAGAATTTTAACACATAGGAAAAATATTTTCAACACAAAACGGAATTGAAAATCAGATTAAGAAAGGAGTGATAAACACGAACCAGTTAGTGCATATTGGAAATTCAGATATCTCAATAAAAGAGTATAACGGTCAGCGAGTTGTTACATTCAAAGATATTGATATGGTACACGGCAGACCAGACGGAACGGCAAGGAAGAGATTCAACGACAATCGAAATCACTTTATTGAAGGAGAAGATTTCTTCGTTATAACTCAGCCGTCCGAAATTCGGACGCTTGGTTTGGAAAGACCACAGGGCGGTGTTCCAGAAAAAGTTATTCTTGCCACAGAACAAGGTTATCTGATGTTGGTTAAGTCCTTTACAGACGATTTAGCATGGGATGTTCAGAGACAGCTTGTAAATGGATATTTCAAAACCAAAGAAACTGTAAAAAGAGCATTGTCACCAGAGCTTCAAATGTTACAGGGACTACTTTCACAGATGGTTGAAAAAGAACTTGCCGACAAAGAAAGAGACAGGCAGATTTTAATTGCCAAAGAAACCGCAGATAAAGCTGTTGCAACTACAGAGAACATCAAAGAAGCGGTTAAGCCTGTATTTGATAACTGGCGTTCAGAAATTAATTCTAAATTCAATCGCATACAAAAAGGTGCTGGAGCAGAGTTTAAAATGCTTAGAACAGAAATGTACACAGAATTGGAACGCCGGGCTGGATGTGATCTGAATACAAGATTAAGAAATAAGCGAAAACGCATGGCTGAAAATGGTTGCACCAAAACAGAGATTAACTCGCTCAATAAAATGGATGTTATTGATGATGATAAAAAGTTACGAGAGATTTTCTCAAAAATCGTGACTGAATACGAAATTAAATATTGCGCGTAAAAAGAAGGAGGTGAAATAGAAAATGTCAGAGAAAGAAAAGCGAATCGTAGAAAAGCTGAAAGAAGCGATTCCTAAGATGTCGGATTTTGACAAGGGATATATTCTCGGAAAAGTCGAAGGAATGACAAGTGAGAAAGAAGTAGAAAAAGAGTGTTCTGAACAGGAGGATGCAAGTTGAAAGAAAAAGAGATTCTTATCGAAATATTAAAAGAACTCCAAGCTATTCATAATATCCTGGAGCCCTCTAAAAAGAAACGTATTTTTGAAACTAATATTGATGGGAAAAGCATTTCAAAATGTGTTTCTGATGGAATTACTTCTGCTGTTCAGAAATCCATTCGTGATACTGACGTAGAAGATTAACGGCAATCGAGGTAGATAATCCAGTAATGACAGTTACAAAATTATCTGTATTTTCGATCGTGCTAACTGTTGGGGTGATTAGTTTTTCCATGTCAACAGTGTTTAAGAAATCATCAAAGCTTTTCAAATTAACACCTCCTTCCTAAAGGAGATTATATCACAGAAAGGAAATAGTTAAAATCAAAAGGCTTAAATATGAAGTGTTAAAGAAGAGGTATTCCATAGTTGACATAATTTTTATAATTATCGGGATTTTTTGTGGAATATTCTTAGCAGGAAGATTCTTATTTTAAACAAGAAAGGAGAATAATGAACGAATTACAGATTTTTAATTCGCCAGAGTTTGGAGATATTCGGACGGCTACATTAGAGAATGAACCAATGTTTTGCTTATCAGATGTTTGCAGAGCATTAAGCTTATCTAATGTAACAGAAGTGAAGAAAAGATTGGGTGAAAAGGGGTTAAGTAGTATTGAAACCCTTACAAAAGGCGGAAACCAGAAACTTCTGTACATCAATGAAGCTAATTTGTACAAAACAATATTCCAAAGCCGAAAAGAATCAGCACAACGTTTTACAGATTGGGTGACAGATGAAGTCCTACCATCCATTCGCAAGCATGGCGGTTACATTTTAGGACAAGAAACTCTTTCTGATGAAGAATTGATGGCGAAGGCAATTCTGGTAGCAAAGAAGAAAATCGCAGAGAGAGACAAGATTATCGAAAAGCAAAGACTAAAAATTGAAGCAGACAAGCCGAAAACGATCTTTGCCGATGCGGTATCAACCAGCCACACTTCAATCCTTATTGGAGACCTCGCAAAATTGATTTGTCAGAATGGCGTACAGACAGGACAGAAGAGATTGTTCCAGTGGATTCGAGAAAATGGATATCTGATGAAAACTGGTGCGAGTTACAATATGCCAATGCAGAGATACATTGAACAAGGGCTATTTGAAGTTAAGGAATCCAGTGTTCAGAATCCAGACGGAAGTGTCAGAGTAACGAGAACCACAAAAGTTACCGGAAAAGGACAACTGTATTTTATCAATAAGTTTCTTGGGAATGAAATAGCAAGTTAAGGAGGTGGACGTAAGATGTTAGCAGATGATTACGTTTCTGAAAGGTTATCCGATTATGATTCCAAAATATATCAGTTATATCGCCACAAAAACGGACAGAAGGCAAGCGACCTTGTAGAAAAAGTGAAAAATGAAATTGCCGAATGCGGTCTGTCCGCTACTGAAGCGAAAGGCTTTTTAGAGTACATGAAGATTGTTATTGACGCTCAGTCACATCTTCCCATTCAGAAATAACGGAAGTTTTTATGGTTTCTGCTCCTGGAACATTACCATCATCAATCTCATTTGCGGCATGAAGCATTGAAATTATTTTATGAGAATAAGGATGTTCCTTTCCGCAATTTGGGCACACAACCTTGTCTGTACTTATTCTTTCACTTATATAGTAATCGCAATGACAAGTACAGGAAACTTTTAATTTGAGAAACATTTTAACATACCTCCTTTCTGAACACATTATACCATTCAGAGGGAGAGAATAAAAGAAAACAGGGAGGAAAAACAATGATTAAATTTGAAAACGGATTAGTTAACATTTCTGGTAAAGGGATTGATATTCTTTCAGAGTATGCAGTTATCACCCATGAAATTAAAGAGATGTTCGTAAAAGATGGTGGAGAAGAGGAAGAAGTAAAAGAGCAGCTTAGACATTCGTTCGAGCATGGTCTTATGAACGAGGAAGAACTTGATAAAGAAATCAAGGAAAAGTTCAAACAGATAGATGCAATTATTCCGTTTATTTCGCTTCTGGAAGAAATGCTTAAAGCATTTGGAGCAAAAGATAAGGAGTATTAATTATGGGAGAAACTAAGAGCACAGATTATATTCCAGAGAATGCCAATGAGGAATATGCACTTCTGGTTGGAAGATTAAAGGCATTTGAAGCTTGGGCGAATAGCGTGAAAGATTATGATTTCACAAAGGACATGGCATTCAGAATGCTTGGGCTTGATGTGGAAGAAGTGAAGGAGGAAAAGAAAGAATGAAATGTTTCAAAGGCTTTGAAAAAGACTTAAAGTGCAGAGATTTCCAGTATGAGGAGGGAAAAGAGTTTCATACAGAAAAAGCGGATTGCTGTAATGATGGATTTCATGCGTGTGAGTATCCTTTGGATTGTTTTGCATATTATGATCCAGCACACAGCGTATTTCATGAGGTAGAGTTATCTGGAGAAATGGATAAGGATGGAAATGATACTAAGGTATGTGCTACTGACATTAAGATTGGCGCAAGAATTTCTATTGCTGGATTGGTGAAAGCGGCTATTGAGTTTACCATGAGCAAGGTAAATAAAGAGGGAAAATCAGACAAAAGACACGGCTTTGCATCTGCGACAGGGAATTGTGGAGCCTCATCTGCGACAGGGAATTGTGGAGCCTCATCTGCGACAGGGAATTGTGGAGCCTCATCTGCGACAGGGTATCGTGGAGCCTCATCTGCGACAGGGGATTGTGGAGCCTCATCTGCGACAGGGGATTATGGAGCCTCATCTGCGACAGGGAATTGTGGAGCCTCATCTGCGACAGGGAATTGTGGAGCCTCATCTGCGACAGGGTATCGTGGAGCCTCATCTGCGACAGGGGATTGTGGAGCCTCATCTGCGACAGGGGATTATGGAGCCTCATCTGCGACAGGGTATTATGGAGCCTCATCTGCGACAGGGGATTATGGAGCCTCATCTGCGACAGGGAATTGTGGAGCCTCATCTGCGACAGGGTATCGTGGAGCCTCATCTGTTAGTAATCCTACTGGTGTTGCGGTTGCGTGGGGACATGAGGCAAAAGCAAAAGGCTGTTTAGGTGCTCACTTAATTCTTTCTGACTGGAGATACATTGGAGAAAAGCGGCCTGATGGAGAGTATAAAAACCCTTATAAAGTAGAAAACTGGGAGTTTGCTGGTGCTAAAATGATACAGGTAGATGGGGAAAATATCAAGGAAGATACTTTCTATACGCTGAAAGATGGAAAATTTGTAGAAGCAGATTAAGTTGCCCTGGAAGGTGCGGTAACACCAACCAGGACGGTATCTAACTAAGAATGAGTTAGTTAAATACAGGATTATTATATCACAACCTCCTGTATTTGACAAACAAAAATATAACAGGAGGATTTTTTATGCAAAAAAATGGCGAAAATCAGCCACTTTCCAGTGAAATCATTGCTGATCTGGAAGAAAAGCTGATGGAAAGAAATATAATTATCGCTATTCTGGCAGCTGCACTTGCAGTAACCACATCCAGAAGAAAGTGAGGAAAAAATGAAAGAGGTGGTAAAGACAATAGGAGAAATATTTGTAGGAATAGGGATGTTTACAGTAATCTTCTCAATCACATGGATGTTTACATCATTTGATGCTATCGGGGTGTTCTTTGTATCAACAGTCTTATTCTTAATGGTGTTTCTTCCTATTATATTAGAAATGGAGGAAAAGTAAATGCAAAGATTAAATAAAGTAAAATTATCCGGCAGAGCCGGGGAAATAGTGTTCAGCCACGAACATTACGGAAGATATTATTACAAATTCATGCTGACAGTTATTCGTAAAAGTGGTGCAGTAGATATGTTCCCAATCGTTATAGAAGATTCCATTGTACGTGACAATGATTATAACGGAAAAGAAGTTGTGGTAACAGGAGCAATCAGGAGCATGGACACTTCTAAAAATCCAAATAAGCACCACAATGTTAATTATATCGCAGCTGATAAAGTGGAAATCCTGGAAGAACAGGTTCCGGATGGTGATATAAACGAAGTAGAGTTTATTGCCAGAAGTTGCACGAAAGAGCCATATGCAAAACTTACGCCAGTAACGCACAGGAAAGTTTCAAATCTTTTCGTAGCAATTCCAAGAGATTTTTCAGAAAGATCCGACTTTACTCGCTGTACTTTATGGGGAAAAGGTGCTGATCTGGCGGTAGACGTTAAAAGGAATGATTACATTAAAGTAACTGGCAGGTTAATGAGCCGTGATGTTTATGTTAATGGAGAAGAAACGGAAAGTGTATATGAGATTTCCGTAAAAGAAATGGAGAAATTGGAGGATGAAGAATAATAAGAATGAAGTTCAGATATTTGGCGCAATAATGGACATTCAGCCAGGAACGTTTTTCAAGGACGGAGAAAAATTCGCAAGATTTTATATTGGTGCAAAGCGCACCAGTGGAAACGTAGATTTGCTTCCAGTAATTGTTAAAGAAAAGCAGACGGAAGGTTTAAAGCTCGGAAAACACGTCTATGTTGAAGGAAGATACAGTTCTTCAAACAAACATGAAAGTGGAAAGTCACATTTGATTCTTGAAATCAAAGCGGAAACAATCTGGTGTGGAGAAGGTGATGGGAGCACAGAAGGTGAAAACAAAATCATTCTGGAAGGTTATCTTTGCAAACCACCTATTTACCGCAAAACACCAATAGGAAAAGAAATCTGTGATTTGATGATTGCTTGCAACGAATATGATTTACGAAGAACAGATTATATCCCATGTATAGCATGGCGGAAAGAAGCCAGAGAAGCTGCTGATTTCAAGGTTGGAGATTTCGTAAAAATAATCGGAAGAATCCAGAGCCGGATTTATCATAAAAAATTATCTGGTGATGAAGTAGAGATCAGAACCGCATATGAGGTATCAATAGGGAGGATAATCGAGCATGAAAGTGGAAGTGAAAAAAATTTACTTGGAGAATTACCAAAAGTTTCCGAGTAAGTCTGTAGATTTGTTTCCAAGAACAGAGATTTCCGGCAGAAACAGAGAAGGAAAATCCACATTAAAGGACGCATATTTGGATGTTCTGACAGGAAAGATGGCAAATGGTACAGAACCGACTTCTATCCGCAGAAAAGAAAATGGATTGGAAGTGCCAAAGGTTGATGTTGTAAGGGAGCTTACACTTGCGATTGATGGGAAAGAAAAAGTGATCCGCAAAATCACAAAGCAGAAGTGGAGAAAACCAAAAGGACAGTCCGAAGAGGTGTTCGATGGAAATGAAACTTCTTATGAAATTGACGGATTCCCGGCTAAATTAAAGGATTATACCGAGTTCATCCATTCAATAGCGGAGCCTTCAACACTTCTGATGTGCAGTAATCCAAAACCATTTCTGAATACATTACAGAAGTCAACAGCAGAATCCAGGAAGGTACTGGAAAAGATGTCTGGTTTCGATATTGCTCAGTTTATGGAAGAGAATCCACAGTACGCTCATGTGGAAGAAATCACAAAGGGGCATTCCGTAGAAGATACATTGAAGAAGCTCCGAAAAGAACTGAATGCACAAAAGAAAAAGGTGGATGCCAAAAACACGGAGATTGCATATGAAACCAATCGGACTGTTGAAGCAGAAGATACTTCTTCCCTGGAATCCAAAAAACAGGAGCTTAATGCGGACCTTTCCAAACTGGAAGAACAGGAACAGATTCTTGAAGATTCAGCAAAAGGCTATGACAGTCTTTCGTATGAAATCCGTGGTTTGAAATCTTCCAGGGATGGTCTGGTTAGCAAGGCGAATGAATGGTTAAGAGCCAGACAAAAATTTATTTCTGATACAGTTTCCGAACTTATGTTAAAAAAATCAGAAAATGAATCAAGCATTCGTATTATTGGAATGGAACTGGACAACCACATAAGGGAAGCACAACAAGCAAAAGCTGACTTGGATAGAGCCAGACAGGACTATCCGAGAATCAAAGAAATGGAGTGGGATGATTCTGAACTGAAAGCTATTGAAGCTGAAACATTCAATGATTCTGATACCATTTGCCCCACCTGTGGACAGGAACTGCCAGAAGAACAGATTGCCGAATTGAAAGCTTCCTTTGAAGAAAAAAAGAAGTTTAGAATTGAAACTGAATTAACCCAAAAGAAAAATTGGGAATCAGCAAAGCAGAACCAGTTAAAAGGAATTTGCGACCTTGGAAATTCTGCTTCTGCAAAATTAAAGAAAACTAACGAGGAAATCAGCAAATTACAGTCAGAAATCGGCGTAGCACAGGATGAAGTTGCTGAACTCACTAAGCAGATTGAGGAAGAACAGTCCAAATTTACGGAGCTTCCAGAATCTGTAGATATGGCAAATGATGAAGAATATCTTGCGGTTACAGCGAGAATTGCAGAACTTGAAGAGAAACTGAAATCATTTGATGATGTTCCTGGAAAGAAACAGGAATTAAGAATGCAGATCAGCGATGTTATGAAACAGATTTCCAATGTGGATGCAGACATTAAGATTGCACAGGCAGCAGTCACAGAGAAAGAAAAGCGAGTAGCCGAACTGAATGAGGAATTAAAAGACCTTGGACAGGTGCAAGCCGATATTGAAAAGAACATAGACACCGTTCTTAACTTCTCAATCCAGAAGAATAAGGCACTGGCAGAGAAAATCAATCCATACTTTAAGCATTTCCAGTTCAGTTTCCTTGATTACACAATTGATGGGAACCCAGTGGAGACTTGCAAGATGATCTGCAATGGAATTGACTACAACAGCGGATTGAATCATTCAGATAAGATTCTGTGTGAGGTCGATTTGCTGAATGGATTACAGGAAATGAATGGGCTGAATCTGCCGCTCTGGATTGATGATTCGGAGAGCATTGACAAAAGCAGAATCCCTGTATTAGACAGGCAAATGATTGTCCTAAGAGTGACGGATGGGGATTTGACGGCGAAAGAGCTTTAAAAAAAAGAAAGGAACAGCCAGTAACTTGTTTGGCGACAGACTGGCTGCTCCATATGAAATATAGAACAAACTATATTTGCTTAAATAATATCAAAAATAATTGGCTTAATCAAGTCACAGGTGATTTTGCACCTGGAATGTGAGGAAAATATTTCACTCACAAGAACCTATGTGAAACCGAATATTGGAAATTGAGGTTTGAGATATCTACAAACCTACATAGGTACAAAAGAAGCCGTCCAGGAATCAACTCCCCTAACGTGTTTGAGATATCTACAAACCTACATAGGTACAAAAGATGGACAATTTACCATTGAATAGTTTGAGAACCTTATAAATTTGCATAGGTACAAAATTATGCCACCGAGAATAACGCTTGTGTTCAGCTTTATATGCCTAAAAGTTCACATAAGTACAAATCAAAATTGCACAATTATAAAAAACGCAAAAACGGGGTAAAAAATAAATGGACAATACTATAACAATAACAAGAAAATACGCTCTGATTCCAGAATTTAGTGACCGTAAAGAATGGAAGAAAAGAGTCTACGATTTTACGATAAATGATTTAGAGCAAAAAATTGACTATAGAAATAAGAAGAAACAAGATGCTTCTGAATTAGAAAGCCAGCTTGAATACATCAAAAATGGCGGTGATTTCACAAGGAACATGGTGAACAACTATACATATAGTCTCGTGAGGACAGCTATGGAAGAAGAAGCTCGAAGAAAAAATTATATATTATCATGGATATTTTCTGAAATGAGAGCTAATAGAGTAGATCAAATGGAATCACTGAAAGACAAGTTCAAATTTGTTTCAGACACAATTAACTACGCATATCGTAAAGCTGGAAGTAATAAAGGAAGCTTGTTTGACGAAACGGAGATTCATTGTATATTGAAATCTTATGGAATTGCTTTTTCACAGGAACTTACGAAAGAAATTAAAGAACTTGTGAAGAATGGAGTTCTAGAGGGAAAAGTAGTTATACCTACATACAAATTAGACTCACCATTTACGATTGCAAAATCACATTTTAGTTTTGAACACGACTATGATTCATTTGAGGAATTATGCGAACATATTAGTGATTCCGATTGCAAAATGTATATGAATTATGGTGGAGATAATAGAAAAGATGGCATAAATCCTGCTTCTATTGCGAAATTTAAAATCAGCATTGGACATGGAAAGAATAAGGATGAATTAAAATCCACATTGTTAAAGGTGTATTCGGGCGAATACCAGTATTGTGGAAGTAGTATTCAGATTGCAAAGAACAAAATAATTCTTAATCTTACCATGAAAATTCCTAAGATTGAAACTAAGCTTGACGAAAACACAGTAGTTGGAGTTGATCTGGGTATTGCTATTCCTGCAATGTGCGCTTTAAATAACAACATGTATGAGAGATTAGCAATTGGAAGCGCCGATGATTTTTTAAGAACAAGAACAAAATTACAATCTCAAAGAAGAAGATTGCAGAAATCCCTAAAAAATTCAAACGGCGGTCATGGAAGAAACAAAAAATTAAAGGTACTTGAACGGCTGGGAAAATCAGAAACGCATTTTGTAGAAACATATTGCCACATGGTAAGTAAACGAGTTGTTGAATTTGCTGTTAAAAACAGAGCAAAGTACATCAATATCGAGAATCTTAATGGATATGATACAAGCCAATTTATCCTTAGAAATTGGAGCTACTACAAATTACAGCAATATATCACATATAAAGCAGAACGATACGGAATTTTAGTTAGAAAAATCAATCCTTGCTACACATCACAGGTTTGTAGCGTGTGTGGAAATTGGGAAGAAGGACAGAGAAAGACACAATCATCATTTGAATGTGCAAATCCAGAATGCAAGAGTCATGAAAAATATAAGTATGGATTCAATGCAGACTTTAACGCCGCAAGAAACATCGCAATGTCCACTTTATTTATGGAAACAGGAAATGTGACCGAAAAATCAAAAGAAGAAGCACGTAAGTATTATGGAATTGAAAAAGATTAATAGACAATTAGCTGATTGTCTCACATCATGCAAATGCATGCGGCTGATTTCGCAGCCGAAAGGTGAGAGTTATTGATATTTTTGAAATCCCAATTAGCTTAAAAAACTGTTTTAATCAACAGCCGTTCACTATTGCGAGTAGTGGAAAATGTAACGATTTAAAAATAATCACTCACCAAAACCTGTGCTACCTGTGAAATGGAATTTGGGGTTTAAGAGGTATATCAAATAGCACAGGTACGAAACACCTTCAGATATGTTTGAGACAGCTCCAGTGTTTAAGAGGTATATCAAATAGCACAGGTACGAAACATTGCTGATTTTTCAGCCGTGAACGCCCCCGGTTGAGAGGTATATCAAATAACACAGGCACGAAACAACTGGGTGTACCAACAACTAAAGACGATAGTTTGAGAGGTATATCAAATAACATAAGTACGAAACTGGTGCAATCACGCAACAGCGTGTTAGCAAATATAAAAAAAGAAAAGGAGAATTGATATGGCAGAAACAACACAGGTAGCAAACCAGGAACCGCAGACATTTAGCGTAGCTCTTACTGAAAAGTTAAATTCAGTAGCAGAAGCACTCCCGAAAGATTTTAACAAGGCAAGATTCGTACAGAATGCACTTGCTCTGGTAAATGATAATCCACAGTTGCAGAAATATAGCAAAGCACAGTTGATGTCTGGACTGATGAAGGGCGCTTATTTGGGCTTGGATTTTTATTCAAAAGAGTGTTACTTGGTTCCATATGGAAATCAACTTAATTACCAAACGGACTACAGAGGGGCGAAGAAGCTGGCAAAGAAATACTCTATTCGCCCAATAAAGGATATTTATGCAAAACTGGTTCGTGAAGGTGATGATTTTGAGGAATCCATCGAAAATGGAGAACAGACATTTAGCTTCAATCCAAAAGCATTTAACGATGGAAAAATCATTGGAGCATTCGCAGTTGTTCTTTATAAAGATGGTGGCATGGCTTACGATACTATGACTTTAGCAGACCTTGAAAACACAAGAAAGTCCAGTAAGGCTTCAAATAGTCCAGCTTGGAAAAACTTCACAGGGGAAATGTACAAAAAGACTGTATTACATAGACTGTGCAAGCACATTGAACTGGATTTCGAGAATCCAACACAGCAGAATGCTTTTTATGCTGGCGTAGAAGTAGAAACTGATCCAGAAAAAGCAGTTCAGAATGAAATTGATGAGTGCGCAAATAGTGAGGAATTTGTCGTTGAATCTGACGGATATTCCGAAGAACCAGTTCCAGCAGCAGAGCCAGTTGAAACAGAAATTCCGTCATTTATGAGCCAGGAGGAAATGTAAGATGAGCAATAAAGAAATTTTACAGAAAACAAAGGAACTAGTTGAACTTTTGGAAAAGCAGGAAGAAACTGGAAAGATTGAGTTGTCAACGCTGAAACGAGGAGAAGTATTTCGGACCACGGGTAAACGCAAATATAAGGTTCTGGAACAGTATGGAGATGCAACGAAAATTATTTCACTTGATCTGGTGAAAGAAAATGCAAAATTCGGAGACAACACGGATTATAACAAATCAAATGTAAAGAAGTTGTGCGACACAGAAATCTTAAAGGATTTTGAAGAAGAGTTTGGTGCTGAAAACATCGAAGAGCATACGGCAGATATTATTACCGTGGATGGGCAGAAAGTCGGAAGTGTAAAATGTAAAATTCGACCTATTACCTTTGATGAAGTGCGCAAATATACAGATATCATGCCGAATCAATACTTAGATGATTGGTATTGGGCATTATCACCATGGTCAACGGAAGAACGTGGATGGAAAAGCAGGATGTCCGTTGTTTCGCCTGCCGGCAATGTCGACTACGATAACTACAACTACAGTTTCGGTGTTCGCCCAGTTTGTATCTTAAAATCTAATATTTTTGTATCTAAGGTGGAGGAATGATTATGAAGAAAAATCTGAAATATTTTGAGGATGAATTATCCAGATTAAGTAAAGAATTCGCGGAATTCAAGAAAAAGCACATCGGAAAGCCGGAAATCGGAAAAGCTATTGAACTTGCAGGTATGGAATGGCTGATTCTGGATAAAACAGAAAAAGGATATTTTGCCATTTTGAATGGATTTGACGGAAAAAAAAGAACATTTGATTTAGATTCAAATAACTGGATTTCGAGTAAGCTGAGAAATGAGTTAAATACTCGTTTTCTTAAAAAAATTACGGACGAGTTTGGAAAAGATGCAGTTATTGAGTTTGATCGAGATTTGCTTTCTTTGGACGGACAGACAGAATACGGACATTGTAAAGATAAGATTTCGATTTTGACGGTGGATGAATACCGAAAATACAGAAAATTCCTTCCAAATATGGATGGATGGTGGTGGCTGCTTACTCCATGGAGTACACCAGCAAATGATTGTAACACAACAAATGCCGTTGTTTCGCCTGCCAGCTATTTCAGCATCAATTACTGCTTCAACAGTTACGGTGTTCGCCCAGTTTGTATCTTTTCTTTTTCAATCTTTGAATCAGAGAATGATAAATGATGGCAAATGAAGATTTAAGAGTTATCACAAAAGCGAAGCAATTAGCCAAGCATACGTTAATTATGACTAATCTTAAGCGGACAAGAACCTTCTAAAAAATCCAAAAAGTCATTGGAGGATTTAAGAATTTCCTTACACGCCGCACAAATTACATATTGAAAGCGAGGTGATGAAAATGTTCATGCGAGTGGTAAACACAGGAAGCCAACATGGAAACTGCTATGTTCTGAAATCGAACAACGGAGAAATGCTTCTTCTGGACTGCGGATGCAAATACAAAGACATCCTGAAAGCTATTGATTACAGAACAAGTGATGTTTCGGGCGTATTGCTTAGTCATGAGCATGGAGATCACATCAAATCATTTCGGGAGCTGATGAATGCTGGTATTCAGATTTACACCAATGATGAAACCGCGGAACATCTGCAAATCATCACTGGTGAGCTAATGAAAGGCGTTCCAGAAAAAAGACCGTTTCGTGTTGGCTCTTTTACAGTAATACCGTTTTATTTGCCGCATACCACAAGAGATAAGGACACAGGACAACTTATTCCTTGTTTCAATTATGGGTATATCGTGGAACATGAAGAAATGGGAAAACTGTTGTACATGACAGACTTTGAATATTGCAAGTACAACTTCAAAGCAATGCGACTGAACCACTTAGTTATTGAATGCAACTATTGTGGAGAATTAGTTGACAAAGCAGCTGAAAATTACACCCACAGGCTTAAAGGGCATTGTTCCTTAGATACTTGCAAAAGATTAGTAAATACAAACCATACGGCAGCATTACGGACGGTAACATTGGTGCATTTGAGTAATGAAGCAGCTGACCCGGAACAGATTTTGAAGGAGATAAAAGAAGCGGTGGTTTGGGATGATGCGCTGGTGCAGATTGCCAGACCTGGACTTGAAGTTAATTTGGACTTATGTCCGTTTTGAAAGGAGAAAATTAATGAGCGTATTCAGCGTGCCAGTAACGATTGGCGTTAATGAAGAAGAAATTGCCAATGAAATCCGTAAAAATGTTGAGGACAGGGTAGTTGAAAAAATTACCAAAGAAATCAAAGGAGTTATTTATAAAAAAGAGTTATATGGTAGTAGAGAAACCAATGAGCCGTTGTGTAGGATGATACATTCTCATATTTCTGAGATACTAGAAAAAAATGAAAGCGTGATCGTACAGGAAGCGGCAAAAGCCTTGGCAGATAAGATGATAAAAACCAAGGCTGTGAAAGAAGTAATAAAAGAAACTATTGAGAAAGTCAAGGAGGATTAATCAATGAAAATCTTCTTAAAAACGCTTGACAAACTGAAAAAGTCAGAACCTTCCGAACAGAAATGCAAGTACGATAAAGGCTGGAATGATGCAATCAAGAAAGTTGAAGAACTGATTTGCTCATACAGTCCTGCGGATATGTGGATTCCAACAGATGTGAAGTTACCGCCGGAACCAGACAAGGAAGAAAACCCGGGAGATTGGAAAGAATATGCAGTTACAATTGATGGAGCTGTTCTTCCAACAAGTCTTACTTATTTAGGAGACGGCGAATGGGGAAGCGTAGAAGCGTATGGGTTTGCGTATTACCCAGTCATTGCATGGCAGCCAATGCCACCAGTCTACAAACCAGGGAGGTAACACCATTGGAAATTACAATCGGAATTTTCTCAGATGAAATTAAAGAAATCATCATGGAGCATATAAAAACAAAAGGATTCAATGTAACAAAAGATGATATTTCCTTTGTTATCGGGAAAGAAGAAGTTGTAACAGGGAATACAAAGAAAATCAAACACGCACTTATCAGATGCGACATTCAGATTGAGAGGTGATATTGTGAATATTGTTATAATTTCTGGACGGCTTACAGGAAACCCCGATATCAAGGTGGTTTCAAATAACACTAAAATTGCCAGATACATTCTCGCAGTTGACAGAATCTATTCAAAAAAAGACAAAAAGGCAGATTTTATTCACTGCGTTGCATTTGGAAAGAATGCAGATATCGCAGAAAAATATCTATCAAAAGGTTCAAGAGTTACTATTCGAGGACATTGGCAGACGGGTGATTATACAGATAAATCCGGTGAAAAACGATATACAAATGATTGTATTGTTGAGTCCCATGAATTTGAAAACATCAAAGAAATGCAACATCAGCAAACACAAGAATCCATGCCAGAACCAATTCCGCAACCAGAGCCAAACTTCATGGATGTACCGGATTTAAGTAGTATGGAAGATGAATTTCCGTTTAGTTAGGAGTGGTTAAATGGTACAAACAGGACAGATTATTTATTTTAGCAATCAGAAAATGATGTGCTTTGATGTTGAATCCATTGAGAATATTACTGAACCACCAGAACAAATAGAAACTACATCGGTTTATGGTGGAACAAGAACATATGTGCCGGCAATGATGAATCCAACAACTCTTATTGTCACTGGAAAGGAACTTGTAAAACTTGATCCAACAACCATGAAACGCATTGCCAGATATAATCTTGAAAAAGAGAATGCAGCATTACTTGAAGAAATCAAAAAACATAAAGAGACAATCGCAGATTTTGAACAAAAAGAACAGGTTTTGCGTGACAGGTTCAAAAAAGCAATATCTACTTTCAAAGAAATTATGGAACACGGTTACTGTGAAGATGATGACGAAGATGAGCATGAGAGTGAATGGGAGTGATTCCGGGTGGATTATAAAAAGCTTAGACAGACAAAAGCCATTGAAGCAACGAACCGAAAAAGGCTTCTGAAAATCAATCCGAAACTTGATGATGGGAGCGGAATATATTTTTTAACCAGAACTGATGAAAATAAAATCCCATACTTTTATATAGGTCAGGCGGTACATATAATTCAGAGGATGTGTTCTCATCTTACTGGGTATCAGCACATTGATTTATCAATAAAGAAAAGGGGATTTTACAGCGAAGAAAATCCTTTTGGGTGGAAAATAAATTTTATCCATTATCCTGTCGACCAGCTTGATAAAATGGAACAATACTGGATATTAGAGTATACCAAAAAAGGATATCAATGCAGATACAATAAAACCTCTGGGAGCCAAGGAGAAGGAAAAGAAAAAATAAATGAATTTCGCCCAGCAAAAGGTTATAGAGATGGACTTCAACAAGGCAAGAAAACACTTGCAAGAGAGTTGAAGCACATTATTGATACTCACTTAAACGTATCAATCAGACCAGAAAAAGCAAATAACAAAGTATCTATTAAGGCGTTGGAAAAATTCAACGACTTACTCAATGAAGAAAACTATCACTGATTCTAACACACCAGTAGTTCTACTGGCTAAATTCCAAAGATAAAAAATAAAAAAATGAATAGAGGTGAGTTTTGTGTCAGAAAACACAAACGAATGCGTAATTGAGTGGATTCCCGGAAGAGATTATGTAGGGCTTACTGCTAAGAATGGGAGCACCTGGAAGAATAGATGTGAGGAATTAGAAAAGGAATTTCCAGACGATGTGAAAATTCTTGCCAGAAATAATGATGGATCTATTTTCGCCCACTTACCGTATTCCTACATTAAAATCAATCCACCAAGGAAATATTCCGATGAAGCGAAAAAGAAAGCTGCGGAAAGATTAAATAAAATGCGTGCAGAAAAAAGCAATACTGCGGAAGAAAATCCGTTTTGCCTATGAATTACCGTCAGAGGAAATATAATGAGGGGCAATCTGCTAGAAATGATATTTACGGATTTCTTGTCAAGTATTTTGAGAAACACGGATATATGCCTTCTTATGAAGAAATCATGGATGGAACAGACCTCACAAAGTGTACCGTACAGAGACATATGCGGCAATTGGAGATGGATTCTCTGATTGCCACAGAACATCCGGGAGTATCAAGAGCATACCGTTTGACGGAATACAGATACGAAAGGAAAAAATATGGGAAGCAAATTAAAGATGAAAGCACCAAAGAAAAATAGGGTGTTGGAATGCGATAACCAAATGTCACAGGCATTCGCCAGAGCCATGCAGAATTCACGTAAAGAGCTGGAAGTCATGCAAGATCAAGCCTATAACGATGGCTTCAATACTGGTGATGACTGGGCGAATACAATCAATTCCGTAACTATGATGCTGGCATTAAGAAAACTGCATGGATTTTCAACCAAAAGGCTTTTAGACGTAATCAATTGTGCAAATGAGTTTGTGGGACAAGCGAACCGTGGAGAAAGAAGTTTTATGAGCATGGTTGAAGAGTTGGAATCTGAAACAGATGTACGGATTCCAGTTTTGAATAAAGAATTGGTCAGAAGATTTGGAGCGTAAGTGAGGATGGAAATAGATTATAAACACTGTAGATGTGGATGCGGTGGAATTATAGGGCAATACAGTAAAACGAAAGGATTCACCTGTGAAAGATGCAATAAAGAGTACCAATTATCAGAGCTAAATTTTTATTGAATTGCATTGAACGAAAAGACCGGATGGCTATTTCCGATGTTGAAAAAGGAGGGTAAATAATGAGTGAAATTAAATTCAGTGACGGAATGCCAGAAAGAGAAAGACGTTCCAGCACAAGCATTTATCCAGAAGAATTGATGGATAAAAAATGCGGTGGCTGCATGAGATGTCAGTTAAGAAAAAGGAAGGGCGAAACAGGCTATCATTGCACGACACAGCCGTACACCAAAGACATTTCACCAGAAGACAAAGCCTGTGTCATTTACTGGGACAAAGAAGAGGAAGAGAAGTACAAGGCTTTAATAGAGCAAGACGGAGAAAACCGCAGAAAAGAACTCTGGAATATCTATTCAAAGCGAGAGCCGATAAAACTCCCAATCATAAATGATGGTTACGGAATAATTCCAGAATGTCCTATTTGTGGAGAGATGCCGTACAGCACTAAGCAGTGCCACTGGTGCGGTCAGAGGTTTATTCAAGATAAAGAAGTAGAAGAATACGAAAAGCCGCTGACAAAAGAGGTAACGTGTTTTTCATGTGGTAGAAAGGTAATGGCAAATGTAAGTAAGTAATAACGGACACATTAGTTATCATTGCCAGTGCGGAACAAATTTTATCGAATAAGGAGGGCGAAAAATGAGCTACTGTGACGGGATCTGTAAGCATCTGAACGAAAAAAACATAAATGCGAACTGACAGGAGAAAAACTCACATACATGAAACAGAGTTGTGGAATCGAGTATTCAGTGCATGAACACAGAGGATTCTGCGAGAAAGATAAGGAGGACACAAAATGTTAATCAGAAGTCAGGATAAAACAGCGCTGGTAAAGTTTGAAAACATTGTAGTCAATCTAAAGCTCCCAGATTCATTGAATGTTATATGTTGGAGTTTGCAGGATGCACAGAGAAGTGGAGGATATTTTATTTTAGGAACATATTCCACCAAAGCAAAAGTCATGAAAGTACTGGACATGATTCAGGAAGCCTATGGAGATTCGGAATACACAAAATATGTAATTCCAGAAGTATGTAGGATATTAAGTATGAAGCCAAAAACGGAAGAAAACAAAGCACATGCGGGAGAACTTGGAGAAATGCTCAAAAATGGAATGACGTTCCAGATGCCAGAGGATAGTGAGGTGGAAGCATGAATAAGCTCGTATTGGACGCTACGTGTGGTTCAAGGATGATCTGGTTCAACAAAAATAATGAGTTAGCTGTTTTTGTGGATAAGCGTGAATTGGAT
>ERZ791830.363-NODE-363-length-50099-cov-4.161458_pt1 | contig 50099 bp, 50 predicted proteins | sample MGYA00509945_ERZ791830 | MGnify/ENA primary metagenome ERZ791830 (study PRJEB30046, sample SAMN00792021) | human gut metagenome | study: EMG produced TPA metagenomics assembly of the A metagenome-wide association study of gut microbiota in type 2...
ATGTCAGTTAGTAATTCTCTTAAACAACGTATAAAATGAAGATAACCAAGCAGACCGTCTATCGGAATCATGTCGCGCAACGGGCGATGGGCATGGAGGAAATTGTAGCATGGGTAAAGGACGAGCAGACGAGGGAGAAACTTACGCTCTTTCGTGAAAGGCTGAGGCGGGCCTATCCCGACAGGCGTTATTCGTTTACCCGGAAATTACCTCAGTTGCTCTTTGCCGGGACTTTCCGGAAAGGCGAATTGAAGGAGTATAACGGTTGGGTATTGCTGGAAATCAATCGGTTGAAGAGCATGGACGAAGCTTTGGACTTGAAACGGAAAATCGTTGAATATCCGCAGACCTTGTTCGCTATGGTCGGTTCCAGTGGACGGAGTGTGAAGTTTGTGGTGGCTTATACCTATCCCGACGGGTCGCTTCCGCGTTTGCGGACCGATGCCGAAATATTTCATGCGCACGCTTACCGGCATGCTCTCAAAACGTATGAACCGCGCCTTTCTTATCCCATCGAACTGAACCGCCCGGCACTGGAACTGGGATGTCGCCTTAGTTTTGATGCCGATGTGTATTACAATCCTGATGCGCTTGCCATTCATCTGGAGCAGCCTGTCGCCATGCCTGAAGAAAGTGCCTATCAGGAACGATTTGAAAAACGGATGCCGGTCGAGAGTGCAGGGAAGACGCTTTATGAGCAATATCGTTATGTTGCCATTCAATATGAATTTGCTTTACAACGGGCCCTGGAGGAGTATGGTGATTTGGATCTGAAGGTGGATTTCAAACCAATGTTGGTCACGCTCGGTAAACTTTGTTTTGCAGCCGGGGTGGAGGAGGAAGATTGTGTGAAGTGGACGTTGCTCTATTGGGGGAATCTGATTTCGGAGGTGGAGATACGGGAGACGTTGGCCCATGCTTACCAGTTAGCCCCCGGTTCGGATTTTGGCAGTACACCGCTTCATAAACCTGAGCAGTTACAAGCGTTGAAAATGGAAGAGTTTATGACTCGCCGTTATGATTTTCGTTACAATCTGATGTCCGGCGGACCGGAATATCGGGAGAAAAATACATTCTGTTTCGACTATCGTCCGGTGACGGACCGCGTACTGAACAGTATTGCTCTGAATGCTCAAAAGGAAGGTTTGCAGTTGTGGGACAGGGATGTACGGCGTTTTGTCTTTTCGGACCGTGTTCCGGATTATACGCCCATCGAAGATTACCTGGCCCGTTTACCCGCGTGGGACGGCAAGGACCGTATCCGTCCGCTGGCTGCACGCATTCCGTGCGACAATGTGCGGTGGGAACAGTTGTTTTACACCTGGTTTCTGTCTATGGTGGCGCACTGGCAGGGGCGTGACAAACAACACGGCAACAGTCTCTCTCCTTTGTTGGTGGGCGGGCAGGGATGCGGAAAGTCCACTTTCTGTTTCAATCTGTTACCTCCGGATTTGAATAAGTATTACACGGACAGTATCGATTTCAGCAAAAAACGGGATGCCGAACTGTATCTTACCCGTTTCGGCTTGATAAATATGGATGAGTTCGACCAGGTGAGCGTCAAGCATCAAGGCTTCTTGAAGCATCTGTTGCAGAAGCCGGTAGTTAATCTACGCAAGCCTTATGCCACACAGGTGGAGTCGGTGAAGCGTTATGCTTCGTTCATTGCAACGAGCAACCATACGGATTTATTGGGTGATCCTTCCGGTAGCCGTCGTTTCATCTGCATTGAAGTGAAGGGGATGATAGACAATGCACAGCCGGTCGAGTATACCCAACTCTACGCGCAAGCTGTGGCCGCTCTGAATAATAACGAACGTTACTGGCTGACGCACGAAGAAGAAGCGTTGCAGATGCAGGCGAATGAAGAGTTTCAACAGCGTCCTTTGTTTGAGGATTTGTTCTTTCAATATTATCGTCCGGCCCTACATAAGGAGGAAGGTGTAAAGGCTTCTGCCGGAGAAATTTACCTCTCGTTGCAGAAAAAGAGCGGAGTAAAACTTCCGATGAGTAATGTTTCCGTCTTCGGCCGCTTCCTGAAGAAACTGGGGTTAATGACGCAGCTGGCGAGTAAGGGACGATTGTATTTGGTGGTTGAAAAGTAGGAAATAGTGGTAGATATGAGTTGATGGTGGTAGATATTTTTTTATCTGCCACCATTGGGGAAATGCTTTGTTGATGAGGGTTTGGGTGAGGAATGGTAGATGTGGTAGAATATTTTTATTACGTCTCTTTTGATATGATTTCCGATATTTTCTGTAATATTGCACTTACGATAAAATTGAATACTGATTATGGATACATTAAGTCTCACGAAAGCAATATCATTGTTCATCCTAACTTTAATACAAAGAGACGATGGACAAAAGAACAAAACTTTGGAGATGCCGGCAAATGGCACGTGTGTTTAAGGCTCGTATGATTCTTTATGCCGCTTATGGGCATTGCATTATCCGTGAAGATGGTAGCTGTTATGAACATCCTCATTGGTTTGAATTGGCAAAGGATAAATGGGCGCAGGTTTATAAAACTACGGGAACTCCGTGTAGTTGTTGGATGTGTAGAGGAATGGAGTACGACCGCAAGGAATATAAGAAAGAAACTTTGCGTATCATCAAAGAATCAGAAGATTAATGTTTAATGAAAAGAAATATGATATTGAAAGGAAAAACAATTCTTGACGGTTTGTAAGTGTTTAATAGAGCCATGCATTATTATTGGCTCAAAGATCTTACAAACAAATGAGTAGAAGTAGAAAAAAACACCTGCCAGTACTATTGCGTGTTGTAAATCGCAAAAGAAGGACAAGCAAATGTGCAATCGTCTTTTTCGTAGTAAGTCCAAGCAATATATTCGTGAGGGCAAGGAACTTCCTTACAGGCTTCGTGAAGTGATGAATGTTTGGAACTTTGCCGGTGACGGTAAAGTTTACTGGGGATATGATTGGCAAGGAGTTGAGAAATTGATGAGAAAGTAATTGAATATCTTCCCTTTTGCGCTTTCGTGCAGAGGGGAAGATGTTTTGAATGATCCTCTGAAACAAATCATTACTTATTTCCCGATGCAACATATTATGCCGGTTGATTATCAGTAATTTACGGCTTAAAAGATAGACTGCTCAAAAATTCACTTGTTTTTTGCGAAAAATCAAAGATTTAACGTTTTTAACCTTAGTTTATCTTCAAATGAAGGGAAAAAGAGGAAAATCGCTCTTTTAGCCTTTATAATACTTGGCTCACAAAGATAAGGTATATCGGGGATAATTTCGCCGATTGGGGCTGCAAAATGGAATACGGATTCACGGATTTTCGGGTTGGTTTTCGTGGCTTGATAAGGGGTGAGTCTTGCTTTGCTTTGAGTTGTATTTTGCTCAATCTTCACACTCAGGTTACTCATATTTTTCGCAACCAAAAGAGAAAGTCTGTAGGTCTGATTCGGCTTGGTTTTGGCGAAGCCATCTCTTTTTCTCCCTCTGTTAGGTTTACTTTAATGCACGTATATATGAATACGAGGATAAAGTAAAGTTGGTTTCGGTGATTTATACTGTGATTCGCTTGAAAAAGTGTAACGAATCCGATTTATTCGCTTGAAAAAGTGTAGAACCGTTGTGTTGTGCTTGTCTTAGCCTTCATAATTTACAACTCAAAATCTCTATAAATTATACCTATACTGATGTAATATCGAATATTTGTACCAACTTTGTACCCGAAAAGGTATAAACAGATTCTACGTCATCAAACTGAATAACATTTAAAGGTATAATTCTATGGATATATTAAGTCTCACCAAAATAACATCATTGTTCATCCTAACTTTAATAGAAAGAGACGATGGACAAAAGAAACAAATTTTGGAGACGCCAACAAATGGCTCGGGTGTTTAAGGCTCGCATGATTCTTTATGCCGCTTATGGTCATTGTATCATTCGTGAGGATGGAAGTTATTATGAACATCCTCATTGGTTTGAATTGGCAAAAGAGAAATGGGCACAAGTTTACAAAACTACAGGTACTCCGTGTAGCTGTTGGATGTGCAGAGGACTTGAATATGACCGCAAGGAGTATAAGAAAGAGACTTGGCGGATTATTCGGGAATCAATGGAGTAGGTTAAATGATCTGAAACTGAACCTATGCATTAATTGCGTAGGTTCAGTTTTTATTATGTGGGCATACACGTTTGGAGTTTCCATTTATAATATTGGGTAGAGAAAATTAGTATTTACATAGAACTTAAAGCATTGTTTAAATGCCGTTTCTTCTAATCTTGCGATTTTTTACTCGCAATACATCATTAAATGAATAAAAAGCGTTATCTTTGTATATTATATAATGTATTGAGCATGGCAAAGAATACAATGGGGACTAAATTACCCCGAAAACTGGAGCAGAAGATGCAGGTCGTGGGAGAGCAGATTAAACTGGCTCGCCTGCGCAGGAATCTGAGTGTGGCTCAGGTGGCAGAACGCGCCACCTGTTCTCCGTTGACCGTGTCCCGAATAGAGAAAGGTGCACCGACGGTAGCAATCGGAATCTACTTGCGTGTGCTGTATGCTTTACAACTTGACGATGATATTCTGTGGCTGGCCAAAGAAGACAAATTGGGAAAAGCCTTGCAGGATTTGAGTCTGAAGACAAGGGAACGTGCTTCAAAAAAGGAGTAAACGATGAAAACACTATATGTATATGCCGATTTTGATTGGCTCAAAGAGACAGAACTCGTTGGCGAATTAGGCTATGAATCTCTTCGTGGCTCGGACAGCTATTGCTTTACCTTCAGCGATGAATGGTTGAAAATGCACGGGGATTTGTTTTTGAGTGATGATTTGAACAATTATCCGGGACAGCAATACACACAACCGGAGAAAGATATATTCGGATGCTTCTCGGATGCTTTGCCGGATCGTTGGGGACGCACCCTATTGTTGCGTCGTGAACAAATTGCCGCAGCAGAGGAAAAGAGACCAGTACGACGACTGTCTTCTTTCGATTTTTTGATGGGTATCGATGACTTCTCCCGAATGGGCGGTTTCCGTTTCAAGGAGTCAAAAGACGGAGGATTTATAAATGTAAGTGAGTCGTTGAAAATCCCGCCTCTGACGGATATTAGAGAGTTGATTGCAGCCAGTGCGGAAATCGAGAAAAGCGAAGAGGGGAATGTCCTTCCTGACAGAAAATGGGTTGCCCAACTCGTGCAGCCGGGCTCTTCATTGGGTGGTGCAAGACCTAAAGCCAGTGTGATAGACGCGGACAAAACGCTTTATATCGCCAAGTTCCCTTCTCGCAAGGATGATTACGATGCCGGACTTTGGGAGTATTTTAGCCATTTTCTTGCTGTAAAAGCCGGTATAAATGCTGCAAAAACTAAAGTGCTGGCTACCGGAGAGAAATATCACACGTTACTTTCGCAACGCTTTGACAGAACCCAAGACGGAAAACGGATTCATTTTGCTTCTGCAATGACCCTATTGGGACTTAGTGACGGAGACAATGCTACTACGGGACACGGTTATCTGGATATAGTTGATTTCATTATTCAGAATTGCACGAATGTGGAAGACAATTTACAGGAACTCTATCGCCGTGTGGCTTTCAACATTTGTATAGGTAATAGCGATGACCATTTTCGCAATCACGGTTTTCTTTTGACTGCAAAGGGTTGGACGTTGTCTCCTGCATACGATATGAATCCCATGCTGAATGAATATCAAAGTCTGCTCGTCTCATCAACTTCCAATAAAGCAGATCTGAACATTTTGCTTGATGCCTGCGAAGATTATATGCTTAATCAGAAAACAGCAGAAAAGATTATTTCTGAGGTGGTTGAAGCCGTAAAAGGATGGCGAGAGTTGGCTGTGCGGTTAGGCATTTCCAAAAGAGAGATGGATATGTTTGCCGGAGTGTTGGATGAACGGTATAAGGGGAAATAACTATTCTCGTATGCCAAATTGCCAAACGAAAATGTGTCAAATTTCCAAGTAAAATAAGGTATAAATTTGATTTATATAGAATCATGCAATAAGATGCGATTAGAAATCTGTATTATGCTGCAAGAACATAATGTTTGTGCAGCATAATATTTTTAAAAGGTGAAATTCATCGATAGAATAGATGAAATGGTACAGATGTTCTTTTGCATGGCTTTATGCAGACAGCGGCCCTCCTCTTAAATGATGTTTTTGTTGCTTATGTACTTGGCTATATGAGGAATTAGATGTATCTTTGTTTGCAATTTAACGAGTATAATTTGAATGCTGATGTCGAATAATCAACAAATAGTGATGAATAGGATTAAGGTTGTATTAGTTGAAAAGCAGAAAACTAATAGATGGTTGGCTAAACAAATGGGGAAATCAGAGAATACTATATCTCGATGGTGTTCCAACAAATCACAACCATCTATAGCACAATTGCAAGAGATTGCAAATTTGTTGGATGTTGATGTGAGAACACTAATAACCCCTACAAAGTAGATAATATGGGCAAATTGCTGAAATATATTGCAGAAGAAACACAAGGGGCTTGTTTTACCTCATTCAAATACTGCTATGACACAATAACTACGCCTGCCATTGAGTATGGTGAGGCGGAAAAGGAATACATTAACTTAAAAGAGTATGCCGAGGATGTTTATGATCCCAAACCGAGAGACATGCGACAAAGAGCTGCAATTCTCATGCAAGGTGCGCCACTGTTTAAATATTTCCTGGATGGTTCTCGTCGGGTGTATAAAATTGACGACATCCAATATGACAAGAAAGTGTTTCCGATTGTAAGCGGACAAATATCTGTGGCATGTTGCGGCAGAGATATGAATGAGGATAATACATTTAAGAGTTTTCATCATGTTTATGAAGAATCATATCCGGTTCTTTGCCTGCCTGTAACAGCTAATGGTGAAGGAATAGACAATTATGTATTCTTTCGCAATCTTTGCAATAAACTAAATGGTCTTCCACAAATGATAAATGCAGGGGTACAACTAGATAAAATTTTATATTACCCAACCAAACTTGAAGGTCATGAAACTTTTGAAAATAAAGGGATAGCAAAAATACAAGACGAGATGATTGAATGTGAGAAGCGTATTGTTTCACATCTTGTGAGCAAAAATCTTTTGAATCAAGACTGCTATCTGATTAAAGATGGTTCAATCCAATACAAGCCTATGAAAACAGGAGATTTCAAAGAACTAGCTCACATTCGTAATAACTACCGCCATGTTATTGGAGTTTCAAAAAAGTTTAATCCAAACTTGATGAAAGACAACAAAGACCAAAGCAGTGCAGGTCAAATAGCCCGATTACCGCTTTATCATCGCACTCCAGCGTTCCTTTGGCAACCGGGAGAACAGTGGGGTAACGTAAATTTTGCAATTTGGTATGTTCGTGTCAGAGATATTAGCAAAACTGAGTCCCCATATGCAGGCATACTAAAAATAGAAAAAATGCTCATGACAGGAAAAGAGGCTGAATATGGTTTATCAACTGACGAAATTGACACTATTACAGCCAATCTCATCAATGAGCGTAATCCTGTATGTTATGGTACAGATGCAAGATGGGCAAATCATCTTTACCCAGTCTATATGACTGAATGCTATTGTAAAAGCCGCTTCAAAAGCGATTATTATTTTTTGAATTTATTCTAACAAATTATGGATACGATAGGAAAGGTTATTGCAACCGAAAAGCAGCCTTCAACAATAGAGAACTTTACATTTTGGACTAAAAAAGATCTGAAATTAAAGCCTTTCGATGTTGTAGTAGTAGAGCACATTAATAATTCTAAGACATTTGGTGTCATTGAGGAAATTTCTCATATGACTGATTCTCCAAGTGCATTAGCAGGTTTCATATCAAGTGATTTTGGCGATGTTGAATCCAAATCATACACAGACCGCATAGGCATGAACTATGTAAGATGTAAAGTTGTCGGGAATGACAAGGATGTATATATTCCTGTACAAGAGGGAAAGAAAGTATATTTGGCTACGGCTGTGGAAATCAAGATGGCTCTCGGGCTAGACCAAGTGAAAAATCCCATTCCGGCAGGTTACATTAAAATGTATGAGGGCACAAACGAACAGATTTTACCAGTCAACTTCAATTCTCACTTTTTAATTGGTCCTGAAGGTGCGCATTTGAATATTTCTGGTATTTCTGGGTTGGCATCAAAAACTTCATATGCAATGTTCTTGATGAAAGCGATTCAAGATGTTGCAATGAAAGAGAATAAAGAATCTGTTGCTTTTGTTATGATGAATGTTAAAGGAACAGATTTATTGAAAATAGATGAAATGAATGAGCGTGAAGATGAACTGGATAAGATTAGAAAAGTCTATGATATATTGGGTATGGAAATGTCTGCTTTCAAACAAGTAAGTTACTATTATCCATACTCTAAAGATTTTACGTCTTATACCTACGAAAAGCAAACAATCATTCAAAATCGCTTACAAGCTCAAAAAGCATTTCAATATAAGTACCTATTTGAAACTGATGAGGATAAAGAATGTTTGGATCTCTTGTTTGCTAACGTAGATGACCCTAATGATACAATAGAGTCAATAATAAACTTTATAATCTCCAATGGAGGAAAATTTAATGGAGTTGAATGTTGGGAAGATTTCAGACAAGCTCTCTTGGAACAGACACAAAGTCAAGGAAAAAATGCTGGAGCAGGAAAAGAGATCTCTGTTTTAAGTTGGCGTAAATTCTACCGACTTTTCAATAAAAGTTTTCAAAAATGTCGTCAAATGTTTACAGAACAATTGGGGAATGACGGTAAGAGTGTTCGTCTAAGAGACAAAATAGCCCAAATCAAGAAAAATGATATAATGGTAATTGATGTGGCAAAATTGGATGAAGAATCACAAGGGTTTGTATTTGGAGACGTTATGCGTGCTGTATATAATCTCAAACTCGGTTCTTCTAAGCGTTCTGACGAAGACATACCCGATAGAATTGTGATTTTTATTGACGAGCTGAATAAATACGCTTCCAATGACGTGCCAAAATCATCTCCAATTTTGCGCCAATTGCTTGATATAACCGAGCGTGGACGTTCATTGGGTATTGTTTTGTTTGGAGAGCAGAGCAGTTTGTGAGCGACATTCACAAGCGAGTAAAAGGTAACTGTGCTACACAAGCATTTGGTCGTACGAATGCCATTGAGATAACAAAAGAAGATTTTCGTTTTGTCCCACAAGTCTATAAAACCATGTTGACTCGACAAAAACAAGGCGAATACATCATTCAAAACCCTGTATTCCGTTCTATGCTAAATGTAAATTTTCCATTACCAATCTACAAATACTATGAATGATAAGGTGAATACAGCACCACAAATAGGCAAGGATGTCATTGAATCTTTGACTCTTGGTATGTATGAAGATTGTAGATTCATCTACAGAGAGTACATCCAAAATGCAGCAGATGCGGTAGATAAAGCCATAGACTGCGCTCTTCTTGAAAAAGGAGAAGAGGCTATCCATGTGAGAATTGATAAAGATAAAAGAAGTATATCTGTCCAAGATAACGCTATTGGCATACCCCAAGAGAAAGTAATGGCTATCCTACGAAATATTGCACATTCGACTAAAAAACGAGGTGAAGACAAAGGGTTTCGTGGTATTGGTCGTTTAGGAGGTCTTGGTTATTGTTCCAAGTTGATTTTTGAAACGTCATATTATGGAGAATCGGTCAAGTCAATAATGACTTGGGATGCAGATCTCTTGAAATTTATTATCAATGACCGAGAAAACAGAGTGGAAGCAACAGAGGTTCTTTCTGAAGTAACTAAAGTCGAAACAAAGGAAGAAAAAAGTGATGCTCATTATTTTAACGTAATCATGGAGGATGTGTCATCAGAAGAGTTACTTGATGTAGAAAGTGTCTATGATTATTTGTCTATGGTTGCTCCTGTTGATATTTCATCGTCTTTCATCTTCCGCCAAAAAATAAATGATTTTAAGAAAGAGAATGGATTAGCAGTTGATACATACAATATCTTCGTTAACGATGACCAAATTTATAAGCCCTATACTGGTGCTATCTACGATGATAATAACGGAGGGAAAAAGAAAGTTGACGACATCATTGATGTGAAATTCTTAATGGCAAAGGATAACAGTGGTTCTATTATTTATTGGGGATGGTATTCTATCTCAACCTTGAAAGGTCAAATGAAACCCAAGAATCTTGCCAGAGGGATACGCCTACGTAAGGAGAACATCCAGATAGGTGATGAAGAGATTTGTAAAAAATTTTTCACCAAAACAGAAGATCAACGATTTTCGTTCTATTATTTCGGCGAAATCCATGCACTTAGCAAAGGGCTGATACCAAATTCAAGACGAGATTACTTTGGCGAAAGCAAAGAGTGTATTGAGTTTGAACAAAAGATTCGACAGGACTTCCTAAAACTTAAAGACCTTTGTTATGATGCTCAAAAATTACGTTCAAGCACATCTGCTATCGCCAAAGCTGAAGAATTAAGGGCTACTATTCAGCATAAGGAAAAAAACGGCTATACCAGTCAAAAGGAACGAGATGATTTACATCATCGTTTGGAAGAGCAAGAGAAAAAAGAAGAACAGGCTCAAAAACAGTTGGCAAAAGTAAAAAACAAAATTTCGTCAAAAGAATCTCCTCTAAAATCGGTTCTTGACCAATTTGAAACATCAACTTCTGCAAAAGAACAATCTAAAAAAGATTTTAGAGAAAATGACAATGGCAAAGAGAATAAGACCAAATATAGGACAGATAAGCCCATCTATTCTAGATACTCAAAAAGTGAGAAGAAATTGATTGGGAAAATTTATACAGCAATCGGTAATGCTATTGCTGATGAACGCTTGCGTGAAGCACTTATCAGTAATATTGAAGACCAAATAACAAAATGAAGCGAAATATACTTTTATTAGAGCCAAATTATAAAAACAAGTTTCCTCCTATTGGCTTAATGAAATTGGCCACATATTTTCGCTTGAGGGGAGATAATGTTGTTTTTTACAAAGGCGACTTGAAAGAATTTTTAATTAATGATATAACAAGTGATTGTGTTGAAAAGCTCAATCAAATGGATAATACCATTAACTGGAAGTTACGTTCAGATAAGATTGCTACGTACATTAAGTATCGTAGAAAAGCGGATATAGATAAAATAGGACTTGAAGATTCTGCTTATGGCATCTTATTAGCTCCGTGGGTTAACTATTACAAAGATTATTATCACAAGAAAGAATATCTTAAACACCCTAAGTGGGATTGGATAGGTGTTACCACATTATTTACATTCTATTGGAATATAACCATTGAGACAATTCTTTTTGCGAAAGGATTGGTTAAGGATGTGAAGAATATCATGGTAGGTGGAGTATTGACATCTATTCAACCCAAGGAAATAGAAGAGGCAACAGGTATAAAACCACATTGTGGGACACTTCATACACCTTATAAGGATATTGACGATGACAATCCATATGTAATTGACGAATTACCTTTGGATTACTCTATACTAGAAGAAATAGATTATGAATATGTAGATGGTAGGGCGTTTTTTAGCTACGCAACACGTGGCTGTATTCGTAAGTGTCCATTCTGCGCAGTGCCGATTTTGGAGCCACAATTTCAGCCATACCTCCCTCTGAAAGACAGAATAGAACGAACAAGAAGATTGTTCGGTGATCAACAGAATCTTTTGCTGATGGATAATAATGTGCTTGCATCAAAAGATTTGCCTACAATTATCGAGGATATTCGTTCATGTGGATTTATTCCAGGTGCAAAATATATTGAACCTAACCAATATGAAATTGCGATTCGCAATCTTCGTCTTGGGATGAATGACCGTGGATATATTCGAAAATGCTGGAAGCTCCTTAAAGAAATTAACGAAATGAAACGTCTTAATGAGGAGGTCAGAACGAACATCTATCGATTGAGAGAAGAAAATGGTTTGTTATATCCTATAACCTGTACCAAAGATGCGTTAATTCGGACTTATAAAGATTTTGCACCATATTTTGAAAAGAAATATGCAAGTCAGAAAGGACGCAGTCGTTATATTGATTTCAATCAAGGCGTAGATGCAAGGTTGTTTACGGATGAAATTGTCTCTTTGCTGGCGCAAGTTCCTGTTCGTCCATTACGTATTGCATTTGATGATATCAAAACGGAGAGAGCATATACAAGAGCATTAAAAATGAGCGTAAAACATGGTATTAAAGATTTCTCTAATTATCTTCTTTACAACTTCAAAGAGCAGCCAATAGATCTTTACCATAGAATGCGAATAAATGTTGACTTATGCGAAGAATTAAATGTTAGTATTTATTCATTTCCAATGAAATATCATCCAATCAGAGATGAACATAGCCATGATAGAGATTATATTGGCGAACACTGGAATCGTAAATACATACGTGCCGTACAAGCGATTTTAAATGCAACAAAAGGGAAAATAGGACGTGGTGTATCATTCTTCGAGAAAGCATTTGGCAAAAATGAAGATGAATTTATGGAGCTATTAATAATGCCTGAAACATTTTTGCTATTCCGTTTCTTCTTTGAACACTTGGGTTATACTCAAAAATGGAGAAACGAAATGTCTACATTGACAAATGAAGAACGTGATATATTGTATCCAATTATATTTAAAAACGATTTTAACCATATTGATGATTTAACGAATAATCCTAAATTATTACAAATTCTTCAATATTATAAAAACTATAGAAGTGAAATAGCAGACGAAAATTCAGAGTTATATAAATTGAAAAAAGAATATGACGAATTGCGTAAGAATTGATTGTCTGCCATAAGCAAAAACGATATCCATGTTATTATGTCGCAAGAAATACAATTCATATTATACAATCTTCCAGAAAAGGAAGGTAAGGTTCAGGTAATCATCAGGGATGAAACTCTTTGGTGTACCCAAAAGGCGATGGCTCAACTTTTTGGCGTGGATAGGACTGTCGTTTCCAAGCATCTCAAAAATATATTCGAGTCGTCTGAGCTGCAACAGGATTCAGTATGTGCAAAATTTGCACATACTGCCGAAGATGGTAAAATATACAACACGCAATTTTACAACCTTGATGCTGTTATCTCGGTTGGTTATCGTGTGAATTCGTTACAAGCCACTCGCTTTCGTCAATGGGCTACTAAGATTCTCAATGAATACATTAAAAAGGGATTTGTTCTCGATGATGATCGTTTGAAGCAGGGCGAAACCGTATTTGGGCAGGATTACTTTCAAGAGTTGCTTGAAAGAATACGTTCCATCCGTGCTAGTGAACGTAGGATTTGGCAGAAGATTACGGATATATATGCTGAGTGTAGCATTGACTATGACAAGAATTCGCCAACAACACACGATTTCTATGCGTTGATTCAAAATCGTTTTCATTATGCAATTGCAGGACAAACAGCAGCAGAAATCGTGTATCACAATGCAGACCATACCAAAGATCACATGGGTTTGACTACTTGGAAGAACTCTCCCAATGGACGTATCTTGAAGTCTGATGTTATTGTTGCCAAAAACTATCTGCAAGAGAATGAGATAAAGGAATTAGAACTTGCTGTATCAGCATTCTTTGACTATATTGAAAACCTTATTAGGCGTCGAAATACATTCAATATGGAGCAATTTTTTGCAATAGCCAATTTATACTCTCGTAGAAATTTAACTAAATTTTCCAGATTTATTCGTAATTCATAGACATTATCATTTAGGGTAGCAAGTTCTTTTGCGTTAATATCGAGTAGCCGTTTTTCTTCCTCCAGATATTCATTTTTGGGGTTGGGCTTTATGGATTCCGCTTCACTCATTTCTGCGGAAAAATCGAATTTCTTTTTCATAGGTTTATCGTTTTATTCCTGTTTTCGGTTTTTTCCCTAAAGATCGGCTGGCTGCACAAGCGCATCTGCGTGCCCATTGCAAATCGTCTTCGTCCTTGTCTCTCCACGGAAGATCGCTTTGCGAACCACCGCCACCACCTCCGGTTGTCACATTAGGTATTTCTATCAGTCCGACAAAAATAGCAACGGCCATATCGGTAAGTTCCTGACAGTTGGCAATAAACCTGTAATCAAGTTCGTCATTGAAACAGTCAAGTACTTTTTCCGGGATATAGAATTTGTAATCTTTGCCTTCATGACTGAGGGTATAGGGAATCATATCCGGACAGTCTGAGCGATATTGCGAATAATCAATAGGTACAGCCTTATGTGCTGCAGTCTGTTGAGCAGTTTGGTGAGTATCGTTTCTAATGGCGGTAGCTGGTTGATGGTGCAATTTCTTCCATGTCGCAGAAAGTTTCGAGACCATCAGGTTCCTTCCGACTCCCAATTCAGAAGCTTTGTATTTAGTGTTTCCATTCATGAGGGCATATCCACGAAGAATACCTTTCTTGTCTTCCCTTTCATGGACGGTATAACCTTTCCGGGCAAGGGCATTCTTGTATTCATCCCATGACCACGATGGCATTGCTTTCAACACCTCCATACAGTCTCGGTTCACCTGTGGAATGTTGCGATTTCGGATTTGTGCCGCTGTCGTCCAGCCTAGTTTCTTTGCCACTCGCTCTGCTGCGCGTTGCGCCCGAAGATGAATGTTATGGTCGTTGTTGATATTACCGTTCTCATCCAGACGGCAAACCGCAGCATGGAGGTGGGGAACTTCACCTTTGGACTCCGTATGTAGCCAAACCGAGTATTTGCTGTTTGCCAAATTGGTCGGACAGGAACGGACTTTTCCGTCCTTGCCGATAATCTCTTGTTTGTCGAACTCCTCAACGAAGTCGTGCCAGAGCTTTTGCCAGTCCTCAATGTCATAGAACTGGGTATGTTCGGGCGATGGACTCAACTCGATTCTGATGACAGAGTTCTTTATCGGTCGGTGTTGGGATAGGGTCAACTGCATGGAGTTCCATATCCCCATAGCGTCCGGTTCCGAAGGTAACAGATTGTCCAATACCCGATAGATTTTTTCCGGATGTTTCTTGTGCTGTGATTCGCCGGTAATATAACGAATGTCGTTTATTCCGTGCGATATGGCTTTGGCTTTTGCAATCATTCTTCTTCAGATTGAGGGTTAGACGGAATCTTGTTTTTCTCTTTTACTGCATTCAGGAACTGGCAGACACTTTCAGCTACATTGCCAAGTTCCTTGAGCCATCTGACCATGAACGGAATTTGATTGAACATTGTCACACGTTGCTTTGTGGACATTCCATGCAGTGCGGAAGTGTACTTTACGAGGTCTGACCGACAATCGTCCAGATTCTGCAACAGTGCAGCCTCTTCTTTCGTAAGCCTTGCTTTGGGCTTGAAGTTATACGCACACGATAATAGGTAGTCGCTTACGGTCATACCACATTGTTCGGCCAATGATTTTATATGTTCCTTCTGGGTAGGAGTGACTTTTGCTCCTATAAAGACACTTCTTGTCTCTTTCGAGGAGTCCGATGTATTTTCAATATCTTCTTTCATTTGAATCGTTGTTATAATGGTTGAATAGGTGCGAGCTTGCGAGTACCGCACCGGCGAAGGAACTGAGCAGGCAAGAGCGCCAATGTACAACCGGAATGTAGTGAGGTTATACCTTGGCATATCTTGCAACAGTTACCTGTTGATACTTCCCGGCAAGCCATGTCGGATGTGGATATGGAATCGGCATTCGGATAGTAAGATATATCTCTAAAAGAGGGGAGAGTATGACTATCTCACATTATGTTATCTTGCCTACTTTGCTTTATTCCTAATATATACGCCCCGACAATAAAGTAAAGTTTAACTCAGTAATGGCATTCGGGATTGATTTTATATTCTTTCCCCTCTTTTATCACCATCCGCTTGTTGCCGAGGAAGGTGGCTACCTTGACCGCCTTGTTATGACCGAGTTTTACACCTTGCAATCCGTACTCCTCTTTCAACCGCTCCAAATAATCACCATAATTATTGATAGTGTCATTCGCAAAAGTGGCATTCAATACTGCGCAATGTACATTTTCCGGAATTTCTTTGTACGGATCAAACGGTTCTTTGGTCGGGCGTCCTATCCTCTTTTCTCTGGGTAGATAAGGTTCTACCAGTTCAGGCATCCCCTCTTCGTTTATGCGGAAAGCGAACGATTCAAACTCACGGTCGCGGATATGGATGGCATCAACAACGCTTATGGTCTTGTCCTCTTTATCCACTTCGACTTGCATGATGGTTTCCGCCTTATTATTGAGTTCCGTGCCGATGTGACCACGGGCATGTTCATCATTCTTGTTCTGATGCAGGACAGTATGGATGTGTATCTGCTTGTCATCCGTCCACTGCATGAATTTAGATATAATGTCAGTGGATTCACTGGGTGAGTTGATGTCATAAAGAAAATCACGGATGCCATCTATAACCACCAATCCTAAATTAGGAATTGTGCCGATAGCCTGTTCCACTATAGCTAATCGCATATCGGGAGAGTATTTGCGCAAAGCCAGCATAACCAGGTTGTCTGGCTCTTTGTTTTCCGGTAAGTCCGCCAAACGTAAAATGCGCTTTAATACGTTCTGGCAATGATACCGTCCTTGTTCCGTGTCAACGTATAACACCTTCCGTTTATCTTTGGGGAATGTAGACCGATAATGAAGAACAGTGTCATTACTCAATGCCGATGCGACAATGGCTGAGACATTGAACGTTTTCTTGCTTTTAGCCTTACCTATGGAAGCACTGAAGTTGCCTAATGTGCCTATAACTGCATCGTCCACCATCAGCACCACAGGCGATTGTTCGTTTGCACTTGTCACGCTCACTATTGACTCCTCTATGTAAACTGCCAATTCCTCACGTGAAGGAGTCGTATTATCTGCCTTCTCCATCGTTACCAGTTTTTAGGGTTCGGCTTACGGCGATGGGAAGCTAACATAGACTCATTCTCTTCCTCGAAATTTTGCGGAGCCGGATTCTTTCGGGAGGATTCCAGCCATCTATCTAGTTCGTCTCGATAGATATAGAGATGTTTCCCTTGTTTGATAACCGGAATATCATCCTTTTTTACCTTATAATAGAAGGTCGATAACGGCATTTTGAGATAGGCGCAAGCCTCCTGCACGGTCATAGGCACGTGTGTGTTCTCTTTGACTTCGTGCTGCTTGGAAAGTTTTTCCGTCAGCAGATTTTCCATACTTGCAATCCGGTTGCACAGTTCGCCTACTACTGTCGGCAGGTCGTTGAATGTCAGTTGGTCTTTTTCCATATTGTAACTCTTTTAATCGTTTAACATGCTGCGAACCAACTCAATGAAACCTTGCAGAACAATACAGACCGGATTAATTATTTCATCTGCATACGTTTTTTATTTTGAGTTACTATTATCTGTTTCTAAATGGAAGCGATAGTCGCCTTTATCGGGTACGTCAATAGGAATTTGGCTTGAAACATTATCGCGCAAATTAAGTTTTAGATATTCAATGGTTGCATTTGTGAGTTCATGAGGAAATGAAGCTTTTATAAAAATTGCTCTTTGAAGTAGAGATATACCCAAACGTTCACCGATGTTCCATGCCAAATGGCGAAGTCCCGGAGATTTCAACGGATTATCTATATTGGAACGAATAGGTTTGTATAAGTCATATCTACCACAAGCCATATATTCTATATTGGAAATGAGGATTGCAATAGCTTCTTTAGACAGATAGGGAGCAGTTTTAATAGTTACATATTCACGAATAGCATTCATGACTTCTACTAGTCTTTCTGCTTCTTTCTTTTTGATGTTCTCCAGCAGTGTATCATAACTATCTATAACTGATTTATTGGACTGTTTAATGGTTTGAGTTTCATTTGCACGATCGTCTTTTATCTCGAAATCAGAGTCAAAAACAAGCTGAGATTGCCAACCAAAAGAAAAATCGATTGGATTCTTCATCAGCCATTTATAGAAAGATCGTTGTAACAGACCGCATAATAAAATTGTTGTAACAAGTCCGAGTATTACCGGAGTCGTTATCTTCATGATATTGATCTCGTGACAGGCGAAAAGATAAGTGTCTATCGCAGTATAGGTGATTACCGACAGCGCAAGAACAAAGCTTATTCTTTGAGTACGAATTTGAGTCCTATTTGTCATATACTGTAAATGTTTGGAATGATTATGCCGCAAAGTTATGTACCGTGTTCCAGATACTTATGATTGGTGATGACAAATCGCCCAATATTGGTAAAAAATAACGGGTATAGTATGATTTTTAGCCCGAAATCATACTATACCCGTACAAATGGAATCTAAAATGGTTGTCAGCCATTCCTTGTCAGGGTGATTTTCTTGCTGGCTTCCCGTTTGTTGGCATCCACCACCTTGATATATCTTTGCGTAGTGGTTATACTCTTGTGAGCCATTATGCTTTGTATGGTGCGGATGTCCGTTCCTGCCGCAGCTTGCAGCGTGGCGAATGTTCTCCGATACGAGTGGAAAGTTATGTTTTTAGTAATTCCGGCAGAGCGAATCCACTCTTTCATGGGTGCTTGTGTCCAACTGCGCATAAGCCCCTTGAATACCAAACCTTTCTTCTCGGAACTGTAATCTATCAATCCTAATGCTTCTTCGCTGATGGGAATGATGTCTTCCGCTTTGTTCTTTTGTGTAATGATGTGTACGCATTTCCCTCCGGCTGAATAGTCTACAATATCTTCCCAACATAAGGCGAGAATATCACTGATACGTAAACTGGTCATACATGAAAACAGCGATGCTATTTTCAGAATGGGCTTCTTGCACGGTGTTTCAGCCAGTTTATACAGTTCTTCTACAGACAGATACTCTTTGACCACATCTTCCGTTTCAATCTTATCCAAAAAATCATTGACATTGGTCTTTATCATCCCATTACGGTAGAGGATTTTCAGAAAGCCCCTAAAAGTAGACCAATATCCCGATGCGGAGTTTCGTGTGATGGGTCCATTGCGCCTCAGTTTCTTGGCACTCAGCAAGTATTCCCGAAATTTGTTGCATAGGTCGATGTCAATCTCCTCAAAGGTACATTTGCCATGTACGAAGTTGCTGAAGTGGAAATAGACGAACTCCCATTTCTGGTCGTGTTTGCGGAGCTGCTTGCGGTAATACTCCAAGAAGTCGGCTTTAAGTTTGTACTTGTCGAAGAAATCATACCGTTCATTCACCACCGACTCGAACCTGCGGCAACGGATGGCTTCGGCTTTCTCGGTCATTACCTCGTTGAAATTCTGTTCACGTTTGTTTCTCGGATTGGCATAGATATAAATACCAAGCGATTCATGACGGATAACTTTCATTGTCTCTTTGTCTCGATACCCCGGATAATAATCCAGATAGAAAGACATCATCCTGCCTTTTAGCGGACGTGTCCTTAATGTCACGGTCTTGCATTCATGCATAATGTTATATTTTTATGGTTATTATTAATTCGTCGGCGAAACTCTATAATGTAATCATGCAGATTACCTACAGCAGGGATTAATTTTTGAATAATTTACGGATAGTCATAAATTAGACTATTTGCGGACACCCATTACCCGGTCAAACTCCACTTTCAGGAATCTGACGAACCGTCCGTTCTTCTCACGGTTGATCTGATGGAATTGCAGAATACCGTAAACCGAATCACGAGAGAGCTTGAATTTCTCCATTGCCTCCTTGACGGTATAGTATTCCGCCTTGCTCTCCTGTTCGGAACTCTTTGAGAGGTCGAAGTGGAGCTTGGAGTAGAATATCTGCCCATGCTCCTTCTTGGATGGAATGTTGTTCCGATACACCTGCGAACGGATGGCGACACGTGTCATGCCGTACTTCTCCTGAATTTCCGCTGGTGTGTGCCATTCGGTCAGGTCGGAATCTACCTCGTATTTGGCAAAGGCGGCATCGATATGTTTCTTGCTGTAATAGTTGAATTGGCGGATACGTACTTTCGGGACTTTGTGCTGCCGTGTATAAGTCCATACCCATTTGGCGTTGACCTTATATTTCTCTGCAATATCTTCGGCTGTGTAATATTCGGAGATGTCGAAGTCATTTTTCGCAACCAGTCGCTCATAAGGTTTGCTTTTGAGCATTAGCTCTATGTCGGCACGCCTTACCAAAGCCATTCTTCCGCTAATTCGGGATGCCCTAAGTTTATCCTCTTTGACTAATTTATAAATGTATTGGCGGCTTACCCCCATCAATCGGGCAGCTTGCGAAAAAGTAAAATATTCCTGCTTCTCCAGACTGGAACGTAACTCCTGCATTTCCTGCATATGGCGCAATTCCATTTTGCGCTCCTTGATTCGATGTTTGTATCCTCGCTTCGAGCATTGAGGGCTACAATAACAGGTCGTTGTTTTCTGTGCGATGAACGGTTTTCCGCACCATTGACAAAACCTCTTTACTTCCATATTTTCTATATCATTTTCTCTGTTTTTTTATTTCCCTTTTTGTCTACACATGTAAACCATTGTCAACACACGTCAACTAATGCGTCACTGTGACATTCGGGCTAACCGTGAATTTCTGTCGCGGTAGAAATATGTAGGAAAAATATGGATAAAAACCGTTACTTCCAAATACGGATTGGAAAGTGTTAAAATATAAAAGTCGCTGATATACAGCGACTTTATTCTAAATGATTGTAGTTGGTTACGACTGTTTCTAAGCTATCACTTCCCGATGCAAAACTTCCCGAAAATATTCCCTAAAATCTCATCATTACTAATCTGTCCCGTAATTTCTCCAAGATAATGCATACATTCCCTGATATCTTGGCTCAGAAAATCCCCGGAGATATTCATTTCCAGGCCGTTGATTACACGGAGGATGGCTTCGTGGGCTTTTGTTAGGGCTTCGTAGTGGCGGATGTTTGTGACGATGACGTCGTTTTGAGATACTTCGGGTAAAGCGGCGGCCTGGATCAGATGCTGCTTGAGTACTTCGGTATTTTCCTGTTGTTTGGCGGAAATGTATATGCGGTCAGCTGGAATATTGTTAAGCAATTGTTGCTTGAGCTCCAGTTCATCGGACGAAAGCAAGTCGGATTTGTTGAAAACAAGGATTACCTTTTTGTCTTCTGCTTTCGGGATAATCACTTTAGCCAGTTCTTCAATCTGTTCCGCCGGAGTGTTCAGGTCGATTACCCAAAGGACGATGGATGCCTGGCGGAGCTTTTGAAAAGTGCGTTCGATACCAAGGCTTTCAATGGTATCGTTGGTTTCGCGGATTCCGGCCGTGTCGATAAAGCGGAAAGTCACTCCTGAGAGATTGATCGTATCTTCTATCACATCGCGGGTTGTTCCGTGGATGTCGGAAACGATGGCACGTTCCTCACCGACGAGTAAATTGAGTAAGGTTGATTTACCGGCATTTGTTTCTCCGATAATAGCAACCGGAATACCGTTTTTGATGGCGTTTCCGACACTGAATGAATCGGCCAGTTTGCGGATCAGTTGTTCGATGCCAGTTGCCAGTTGCTTCAGATTGGTGCGGTCGGCGAACTCGACGTCTTCTTCGCTGAAATCAAGCTCCAGCTCGATCAATGAAGTGAAATCGAGTAGTTGACTGCGCAGTTTGGTCAATTCATTACTGAAACCGCCACGCATCTGGTTAATAGCCAGTTTGTGCATACCGGCTGATGTGGATGCGATCAGGTCGGCTACAGCTTCCGCCTGGCTCAGGTCCATCTTTCCGTTCAGGAAAGCACGTTGTGTATATTCTCCGGGGAGTGCAGAACGGCATCCCTTTTCAATCAGTAGCTGAAGGATCTGTTGCTGGATATAAACCGAACCGTGACAAGTAATCTCGACAGTGTCTTCTCCTGTAAATGAATGAGGAGCGCGAAAGAGGGCGATAAGTACATCGTCGATCAACTCTTCCCCGCGGCGGATACTACCGTAGCGTAAGGTATAGGCTTTTTGGTTCTGAAGATTCTTTCCTTCGATCTTAGGCGTGAAGATTGTGTCACAAATTGTTATAGCCTCAGTGCCGGATACACGGATAACAGCTACGCCTCCGGCTCCGGGGGCTGTCGATACGGCACAGATTGTTTCTTGATTAATCATATATTAGTTGACAGTTGACAGTTGACAGTTGACAGAGATACCAGTGACAAAACTGTCAACTGTCAGCTAAGTTATACGGTTATTAGTTCATATTCCTGAGTTCCCAGTCCGATTTTTTCGGCATGTTCCAGTCCGGCCTGCCAGTTGGTTTCCGGATGCATGATGTGGAATTTGTCGCATCCTTCCAAATGGTCGTGATGAGGCGGATCCGAAAGGCGGTTGCCGGTCTCCAGAATCGGAGCGTTGATGACTATATCGGCACAGGCTTTATCCAAAGCAACCGGGTCGAATGATGCGGCGATACCCAGGTCGGGAACGATGGCGGCATCATTATGATTCCAGCAATCGCATTCGGGAGAGACATTCATGATAAAACTGATATGGAAATTCGGTTTATCGAGTAGTACCGCTTTTGAATATTCGGCAATTTTATAGTTGAGCCGTTCTGATGTGTCTCCGTCACCCATGACCGCTGCGTCATATTGGCAAAGGGCAACACACTGGCCGCAACCGACACATTTCTCATAGTCGATTGTTGCTATTTTGCTGCCATCCAGGTGAATGGCGTCATGAGCGCAATGTTTTACACAGATATTACAACTTTTACAGTTTTCGCGGTCTACGATCGGTTGGGAGGCTGAATGTAATTCCAGCTTACCTCCGACACTGGCACAACCCATGCCCAGGTTTTTCAAAGCACCGCCGAAACCTGTCTGTTCATGTCCTTTGAAGTGGTTCATGGTCAATACAATATCTGCATCGACGATGGCAGCTCCGATCTTTGGTGCTTTACAATATTCACCGTTTATTTCTATTTCGCGGTAATCCGTCCCTTTTAGTCCGTCTGCGATAATCACTTCGCATTTGGCTGAGATAGGGTTGAAACCATTTTCCATGGCGCTTTCCAGATGATCTACGGCATTCGAGCGGCGGCCGGAATATAATGTGTTGCAATCTGTAAGAAAGGGTTTTGCCCCTAATGAACGAAGCAAAGTAGCCATGCGGGCGGCATAATTAGGACGGATGTAAGCCAGGTTCCCCGGTTCTCCGAAATGAATCTTAATTGCTACAAACTGATTCTTAAAATCAATGTTTGTAATGCCGGCGCGCTTAACAAGGCGCTCCATTTTATCCAGCAAGTTACTGGATGGAGTTGTGCGAAGATTAGTAAAGTAAACTTTTGATTTGTCCATTCTCTTATTGGTTTTTGTCATGCAAATTTACATGTTTATTTATCATAATGTATTACATTTGTATCAAATAGTTTAGTTTATGGACATATACCAAGTAAACCATCAGCAATTACTGAAGGGGATAAGATGCAATTTTCAGCGATATCTTTATAAACAGATACAGTGGGATGATCGTCTGATTGGAATTTTTGGCTCGCAAGGTGTCGGGAAAACAACCTTGTTGCTGCAACGGATAAAACAGGCTTTCGATGATTCGGATAAAGCTTTGTATTTGAATCTGGACAGCATTCTTTTTCAACGGGAAAAAATGGTCAACGTGGCTATGCAGTTCTATAAGGAGGGAGGTACGCATCTGTTTTTGGACAGCGTGCACCGTTATGCCGATTGGATGGCGGAGACCAGGAAGTTGCTGGAACGTTGTCCGAATCTGAATATTGTTTTTGCTTCTTCTTCGTTACTTCCGGTTTCAAAAGTGAAGAAAGGATTTAAGAACCAAGTGTCTTGTTATACATTGGCTACCATGTCCTTTAGGGAATACCTTTCGTATGAATGTGTCTTGGATTTGCCTCCGGTTTCTCTGGATGATTTGCTGGAAAACCATGTGGAAATATCGAGGAATGTGAACGACCAGATTGTCGTTGCCCCTATCTTCCGTAACTATCTGGAACATGGTTGTTATCCGTTTTATTGGGATGATCCGGATGCATTTCCATTTCGTTTGCAGGACCGGGTGAGAGAGATGGTCGATGTTGATCTGCCTCCTCTTTATCCATTGGAATATCGGGAATTGAAGGATATTAAAAGGCTAATGATGTCTATTTCCGGTCAGATACCCGATGTGGCTGACGTAGCCGACCTGGCTACTCTGTTGAAGTTAGAGCGGACGGATGTCAAGCGGTATTTTGATTATCTGACGGATGCGGTTTGCATAAGATATTATCAGTCTAAAAAGCAGACTCAGAATCGTCTTCAGAAAACTTATATAGGTAATACCAATTTATTGATGGCTTTCGAAGAGGATGTGAATGACCGTGTGATATTGGGAGAGACTTTCTTTGTCGATCAGTTATCTAATTTTGCAACGGTTGAGTTGTTTGAGAATAATGACTTTCTGATAAACGACAAATATATTTTTATGGTTGGCGATCCGTTGATGGATTATGATCGGATCAAAGAGTTGGATAATGCGTTTGCCGCTATCTACGGTCAACCCAAAAGTCAGAACAACAAACTCCCGATCTGGTTGTTAGGACTTTGTTATTGATAGACTTCTTATAATAAAGTATAGATTATGATAGATATAATGAAAAATCGTAGGACAATCCGCAAATATACAGAGCAGGATATTCCCGAAGAGTTGTTGAATGAATTGCTGGAAGTGGCAGTCCGTGCTTCCAATACCGGTAATATGCAGTTATACAGTGTGGTTGTTACCCGTGACCAGTCCAATAAGGAGAAACTGGCCCCGGCTCATTTTAATCAGCCAATGATTACGACGGCTCCGGTTGTATTGACTTTCTGTGCCGATGCCAACCGTTTTGTGAAATGGGCGGAACAGCGGAAAGCGGAAGCCGGGTTTGATAATTTGCAGACTTTCATTGCTTCTACAATTGATGCGATGCTGTTTGCACAGGCTTTCTGTGATGCGGCTGAAGAGAATGGTTTGGGTATCTGCTATTTGGGGACGACTGCCTATAATGCCGATAAAATTATCGAAGCGTTGTCTTTACCCCGCCTCGTTGTGCCTATCGTTACTGTAACTGTCGGTTATCCGGTTATGCCGTTGCCGGAGCAGGTGGAACGACTCCCTTTGGCTGCCGTGGTTCATCAGGAGGCTTATGTAGATTATACTCCGGATATGATAGACGAATTATATGGTGAAAAGGAAGCACTGGAAGTCAATAAACAGTTTGTGAAAGAAAACAATAAGGAAACACTGGCACAGGTGTTTACCGATGTTCGTTATACGAAAAAGAATAATGAGTATTTCTCCGAAGTGCTGTTGAATGTCTTAAAAGACCAGGGATTTATGAAATGATGTTTACTTCATAGTGCATAAAAAGTCCGCTTTCTATCACACCAGTGATGGACTTGATTGCATTCTCCAGATTGTCGGGTATATTGTTGAACCATACATCGAGTATCAGATTCCCGTTTTCGGTGATAATCGGACCGTCCTTGCCTTGTGCCATCCGAAGTTTTATGTCAACCGGACTTAATGACCGGAGAGCCTGGTCTGCATGTATCAATGCATCCGGAAAGATTTCTACCGGAACGGGGAAACGGGAACCCAGCTTCGAAACCATTTTGGAAGGATCAGCAATAATGAAGGTTTGCGGACTGGAACTAATCAATAGTTTTTCTTTGAACATGGCACCGCCACGTCCTTTGATCATATTATGATTGGGATCGATTTCGTCCGCTCCGTCAAAAGTCCAGTTCGGTTTGTGTTCAAGCAGGCTTGTCAGGGGGATACCGAGTTTGGCACAAGCCATCTTTATCTCCTGGGAAGTAGGAATGGCATGGATATGTAACTGTTCGGTCCGGATACGGTCGGCTATTTTCAATAATGCCAGATAAGCCGTTGAGCCTGAACCTACGCCGATAATGTCGCCGTCTTTTACCATAGAGGCGATCTTGTCGGCTACTTTTTGTTTTTCTTCCCGGTTGGAAATCTCTTTACCCCATTCCAACGAATCGATGATTGTTTTTTCCCAGTCCATAATGTGTTGATCAGATGCGTTCTAATACTGTTTCAATCAATCCGGTTAATGAACCTTTATAATTGGTGTTCATGTTCTTGTCTACCCGGCCGGCAATGATGCAGCAGACTGTCATGGCGCGATGTCCCATCAGGGCGGCAAGACCGGCAAGTGAAGAACTTTCCATCTCGAAGTTTGTGATTTGCCTTCCATTATAATTGAATGCTTCAATCTTTTCATTCAATTTGGGGTCGGCGAGAGGCAGACGAAGTTCACGGCCCTGCGGTCCATAAAATCCGTTTGCAGCTATTGTCACACCACGGATAATATCGTTTCCGGTAATTTGTTCGATCAGAGAATGATCGGCTGGTACGACATAAGGAGAAAGGCCGGAAAGTTTCCAGTCCAATTGTTCCTTCAAAGCTGCTTCAAAAGCTGTATCCCTGGCACGTTCGGTGTTTGCATAGAAGTAAATGACACCATCGAAACCAATGGATTTTTCAGCGGCAACGTACGTGCCGACAGGAACAAACGGTTGCAGACCTCCCGATGTCCCGACGCGAACCAAAGTCAATTGTTTAAATGTCGGTTTTACGGTACGGGTAGAGAAGTCGATATTGGCCAGTGCATCCAGTTCGTTCAGTACAATATCTATATTGTCCGTTCCGATGCCGTGGGATACAACTGTGATACGCTTTCCTTTATAGGTACCGGTTATAGTGTGGAACTCCCGGCTGGATACTTCGCATTCTTGTGTGTCGAAGTAAGAGGCAACGGTTGACACCCGGTCGGGGTCGCCTACCAGGACTACTCTGTCTGCCAGCTGCTCCGGCTTAAGATGCAGATGGAAGGCGCTTCCATCTGCATTTATAATTAATTCGGATTCGGGAATGACTCTCATCTGATTAGTCTTTAAGCGGTTTTGAAGGAGCACTGGTCGGTTTGGCTATTGCTTCACGCATAGATGTATCGGCATCAATGTTCTTCATCTTATAATAATCCATGATACCCAGGTTTCCGGAGCGGAAGGCTTCTGCCATTGCTTTCGGAACATCTGCCTCTGCTTCGATCACTTTGGCGCGGGCTTCCTGAGCTTTTGCTTTCATTTCCTGTTCTAAAGCAACAGCCATTGCACGGCGTTCTTCGGCTTTAGCCTGGGCGATGTTCTTATCAGCTTGTGCCTGGTCCATTTGAAGGAATGCACCGATGTTCTTACCTATATCGATATCCGCGATATCGATGGACAGGATTTCAAATGCCGTACCGGCATCAAGCCCCTTACGGAGTACCAGCTTAGAGATTGAGTCCGGGTTTTCCAATACCGTTTTATGGCTTTCGGACGAACCGATGGACGATACGATACCTTCACCGACACGGGCAAGGATAGTCTCTTCACCGGCACCACCGACCAACTGTTTGATGTTGGCACGAACGGTTACACGGGCTTTGGCAATCAGCTGGATACCATCTTTTGCAACGGCAGTTACAGGAGGAGTATCGATCACTTTCGGGTTAACCGACATCTGAACGGCTTCGAATACGTCACGGCCTGCCAGGTCGATAGCTGTTGCCATCTGGAAAGGCAGGTCTATATTTGCCTTGGAGGCAGATACCAGTGCATGAACCACTTTCTCAACATGTCCGCCTGCCAGATAGTGTGCTTCCAGTTCATCACGGGTCAGCGACTTCAGACCGGCTTTGTGTGCTTCGATCATGGCACGGGCGATAACATAAGGAGGTACATTACGGATACGCATCAAAAACAGCTGTATCAGCGAGATGTTTACACCCGATACTTTGGCCGAGATCCATAGCAGGAACGGCACATAGTAAAAGAAAATTGCCAGCAGCAATACCGCTGCACCCAGTAGGATAAAAGGCAAATAGTTCAATTCTTCCATATAAATTTAATTAAGCGTGAATATCTGTTTGTTCTTTTCTCTTAACCAATACGTTATAACCGTCGACACGCAGTACTTCGACCGGCGTGTTTTCGTCTATCAATTCATCCATCGACTTCGCCTCGACAGTGATGCCCTTGATGCGTGCTTTGCCGATGGGGGCAAGGCGTGAAAGGGTGATACCTTCGTCACCCGGTTCGATGCCCAGGTCACGGCTTGAAGTCAGTTTGGAGTCGACATCCGTTTTCAGGGCGACCTTGTTGAATGACCGGGCACGTAATAACCATACAAATGAGGCGGCAAAGGCTGTTAACGACAGGAACAATGTGATATGTCCGGCCGTTTCACCTACCGTATAGGCATAAATAACGCCTGATGCCGCGAAAAGAAATCCTCCGACACCGGCAATTGTTATTCCCGGCAAAAGGAATATTTCCAGCAGGATAAGCACGATGGCTACCAGCATCAAAAAGACAATAATGGTTATTTCCCAAATCATAATAGTCGCGGTTGAATTATCTGTTACTTTTTAAATAGTTTATCTCCGTATTACGAGCTTTCTTTTCCAACTCTTCAGGCTGGTCGAGCAGACTGTTCAATAACTCTTCCGCTTCAAGAATTGCCGGTTTCAACTGTTCCTTCTTTGCACTGTTCCCGGAAGAATAGGAGGCTCTGAGGTCGGCCAGTTTATCATTCAGTTCTTTTATCTGTTTGTTCAGTGAGACAACTTTTCCATAGTAACTCTTTGCTTCCGGACTTTTGATATCGTCCAGTTTATAGTAAACCAGGCTGTTGTTTATCACGAACTCGAAATCTTTTTCGATTTTCGCTTCCCCGTAAGGTATTTCTTTATGGGCCAGTTCGACCAGATTGCTGTAGTCGCTTCCCGGTTTCCATGAGTCCTGAATGGAAGTGATGGCGGCACGGGCACGTTTCATTTCGATATCTTCACTTTCCACGCGGCTGTGTTCATTGTTCGGGATGAACAGGTAAACACATACTTTATCTTCGGGCTGGAAGCGGTCTGATACGAACCATCCCAACTCCTTGGTTTCATCATACACCATCATATAATCATTGAACGGTGAGTTGAAAGGCATGCTTAACTGTTCCGGTGCCAGATAAGTATCGGAGTTGATGTTGTAGCGTGTAACGAACAGGTCGTATCCTCCCAATGAACCGTTTCCTTTGGAGGCATAGTAGATGGTGACTCCGTCAGACAGAACAAAAGGATAATTGTCGTCATCGTTGCTGTTGATATTCATCGGTAACTGTTTTTCATCCCCCCATTTGTCCATTAATCTGGATTGGGTGAAAAGGCAGTAGCGGTCGTTGTCTGTTGCATGGGCATAATAAATCTTGTCGCCCTTCTGGTTCATATAAACCGTTGAGGATACAGGTTCATTTGTCTGGAAGAAATCTTTGAAAGAAGTCAATGTGCCGCTTTCTTCGCTCAGTGTATAAGCTGCCAGAAAATCATCTTTGTCGACAACGATACTGTCTATAATCTGTACATCTTCCGTCTTTTCCATCATCCGGTGGGCGTTCTCAGCCAGACTGAGTTTTTCTTCGAATGCTTGTGTGTCCTGTTTCTTTTTAGTTAGCAGGTCGATGTATTCTTCCATCATTTCCGCCGCTTCATCAAAACGGTAGGTCTGATAATAAACATCCGACAGATAGCGATAAGCTTCCTGAACTTTGCGCTTGACTGCCACTTTCAGATGTTTTTCGGCACCGGCCAGATCTCCGGTCTCGTAACAACACACACCATACCAATGATTATAGGACGAGTTACTGGGAGCTTGTTTCACCAGTTTTTCGAAAGCAGGTTTAGCTTCAGCGTATTGCCCTTCGTTGTATAGTTTTTTGGCCTGGTCCAGGCTCTGTGCCTGCAGGCTGCAGCAAAGAAATGTAATTCCAATTGTGTAAAACAGTTTTTTAGATAACCGGCTCATTGTCTCTTGTTATGATATAATTATACTGATTCAAAGATAATAATATTTTTAGTTAAGCGTACAATTCATTAGATAAATATCTATTTTTGTGCCCGATTTAGAGTAGATATGGCAAAGTTGACAGCAGAAGAACTCCTGTTCCGGAAAATAGAAGAGAAAGTGAAGAGGGCAATTTTCGAATATAGCCTGATCGCCAATGGTGACCGCATCCTGATCGGATTGTCGGGTGGAAAGGATTCGCTTGCCCTTGTCGACCTGCTGGGACGCCGTTCAAAAATCTACAATCCCCGTTTTGAAGTGGTTGTGGCGCATGTGGTGATGACGAATATTCCTTATTGCTCGGATGCGGAGTACCTGAAAAGCTGTGCCGATGAACACGGATTGCCGTTTATCATTCACGAAACGAGTTTCGACGCTTCTACCGATACACGTAAGTCTCCTTGTTTTCTTTGTTCCTGGACACGGCGAAAGGCTTTGTTTGATATAGCCAAGAAGCATAATTGCAATAAGATCGCCCTGGGGCATCATCAGGATGATATTATCGAAACATTACTGATGAATATAACCCATCAGGGGGCTTTCGGGACTATGCCTCCGCGGTTGAAGATGGATAAGTTCGATATGGAGATCATCCGTCCGATGTGCCTGGTTGAAGAAAAAGAACTGGTCCGTATTGCCGAATGGAAAGGGTATCGTAAACAAATAAAGAACTGTCCGTATGAGTCCGGTTCCAGCCGTTCGGATATGAAAGAGGTCCTGGCCCGGCTCGAAGCTATAAATCCGGAAGCACGTTACAGCATCTGGAACAGTATGTCGAATGTACAACAGGATTATCTTCCTCAAAAAAATAAATAAGTTATGCAGGGTTTTTATACTATTCTGTTATTGGTCGTATCAAATATTTTTATGACATGTGCCTGGTACGGCCACCTGAAGATGAAACAGCAGTTCAGTTGGTTCGAACATTTGCCGTTGATCGGTGTGATCTTATTCAGCTGGTTTTTGGCTTTCTTCGAGTATTGTTTTCAGGTACCGGCAAACCGTATGGGATTCAGGGAGAATGGCGGACCGTTCAATCTGATACAATTGAAAGTAATACAGGAGGTTATTACGCTTGTCGTATTCGTGGCTTTCAGTGCTATCGCCTTTAAAGGGGAATCGTTTAAATGGAATCATGCATTGGCTTGCTTGCTTTTGGTAGCGGCGGTATACCTGGTATTCAAGAAGTAAATAAGTAATCGGCGTACAATGAACCCACCTCGGGGATTATAGTTGCTATTTCCGTTAAATGCAACAAATATCAGTGAACCAGCTATGGGTTTAATTTTGAATTCAACTATCATACTATCATAATTTGATGTAATGTGCATATAAAGAATGTGTTACCCTATGATGGTTGTTATTATTAACTATCATTTATCTATCATGCAACGATCATATTTACATTGTTTTAACTAAACTATCGTTCCTGTATCTATTAAAAAGCCTCTATCCCAAGTCTTTTTTGCCGAAATATATAGACTTATTTCATCGAAACAACTATTTATTGTTGTCAGGATGCCCGTTTTATCCTGTTTGACACCCGGATGTTGACGATGCTCAGACCCGGGTGTTGGCAACCTTGAGACCCGGGTCTCGAACAACATAAGTAATTACTTCCTTGAAAATAAGTCATATACTTCAGCAAAAAAAGAAGCTTACACTGGACCTTTGGATAAGACTATGATAGTTGCCTGATAGTTATATGATAGTTAATAATAACAACTGTCATAGGGTAATAGTCTTGTAATTAATCTCTTATGATTTTAAATGATAGTATGATAGTTGGTTTGATAAATCGTTTGAAGAGGGCATTCCATCCTCAACATGCTATTGGTTTTTAATTATCCCATCCAGATACCGTAATATTTCTGTTTCTTCGTCCGGATGAAACCATTTGATCTCTTCGTCCCGTTTAAACCAGGTCATTTGTTTGCGGGCATAGACACGGGAGTTGCGCCGTATTTTCTCTACGGCCAGGTCGAGCGGCCATTCTCCGTCGAAATAGTTGAACAGTTCTTTATAGCCGACCGTATTGAGTGAGTTCAGGTGGCGGAAAGGGTAGACTTTGCGTGCTTCTTCCAGCAGGCCGTCAGCCATCATCTGATCGACACGGCGGTTGATGCGGTCGCATAATTCTTCGCGGTCGCGTGTCAGTCCCACTTTAATGATTTTAAATGGGCGTTCTTTCTTTATATTGGTGCGGAAAGATGAATAAGGCTTTCCTGTCATCCGGCATATCTCGACGGCATGGATTACCCGTTTGTAGTTCATCCGGTCTACTTCTTCATAATGGACAGGGTCGGATTCTTTTAACTCCTGTAGGATATTTTCCAGTCCTTCACGTTCGAACTGGGCGTAAATAGCCTCACGTATATCGGGGGTGACGGTTGGAATATCATCAATACCTTTACATACGGCGTCGATGTACATCATGGAACCGCCTGTCATTACAACGGTTGGAGTGGTACGGTGGAGTGTTTCCAGGAGGGAGATTACGTCTTCTTCAAAGTTACTGGCGCTGTAATAATCGGTCAGGTCCAGTGTCCCGACCATATAATGTTTTACTCTTGCCATTTGTTCGGCGGTGGGAGCTGCCGTTCCGATAGGCAGGTCTTTATAGAGCTGACGGGAGTCGGAGGAAATAATAGGCGAACCGAAATGTTCTGCTACGCGCAGGCTCAGTTCGGTCTTTCCGACTCCTGTCGGCCCGAGTAATATGACAAGGGAGTTCATCAATTAAAAACGCTCGTCGTCGTACGGGTTTTCCATCGGTACGTCGCCTAAACCTTCGAAACCGCCTTTGTCCAGTTCGTCGATGTCGTATTCTGAGTCACCATAAAAGTCTTCGCCGATCTCTGTGCTTCCGTTTTTGGTTTCGAACTCATCGAAGTCGATCGTCTGGGCAGGTGCGACACCTATTGATTTGCTGACGATTGCTTTATCGAGATCTTTACCCGGCTCTATTTCGCGGAGCTCCATGAAGAAAGCACGTTCGGTCATATAGTCGAAAACGAACATAAGTTTCTGGTGTTCGTCTTCAAGCAATTCTTCCAGACGAGTTTCAGCCATTATATAGTTATCCACTTCCGAAGTGGTGTCCATTTCAACTAATGTAATTTCCGTATTTTTGCTCCAATCGTCGTCACAAATAAAGAAAGAGCACATCTGATCTTTCGTGTAGCCAACCGACTCAAGGATGGCGTCGTGCAGATCAAGGAAAGTTGCTTCCGCATCAATCTTGATTTCGCGTTTGAAGTCATCTACTTCATCTGATAGAATGAGGAATCTAAATACCATAGTCTTTTTAGTTTTTTGTTGGTTCAAAAGTAGTAAAATAAAAATAATGTGCCAATAAAATAATATGCCAATATGCCAATAAAAATACTATCTGTTGATATTTTCATTGGCGTATTGGCATATTGCCTGATTAGCACATTATTATTCGTCGATCGAACCTCTTACGATACCGCGTTCGGAAGTCTTGATAAAGTTGAGTATCAGGTCTCTTTCTTCGCTGGCTTCGTATTCGGTTTCGATAGCCTTGATGGCTTCCGTATTATTCAGGCCACGGGTATATAACGTACGGTAGATATCCTGTATCAGGAATACCTGCTGGTTGGTGAACCCACGGCGGCGTAATCCTACGATATTGATGCCACAGTAAACAATCGGATCGCGGCCGATCAACGTATAAGGCGGAATATCTTTACCGATACGGGAGCCGCCCTGTACCATCACATGTTTCGATATGCGGGTAAACTGGTGAACCAGGCTGCCGCCGCTGACAATAGCAAAATCGTCAATCTCCACTTCTCCGGCTATCTGGGATGCGTTCCCGAGGATAATATGATCTTTCAGCACGCAATCGTGTGCGATATGGGAATATGCCATAATCAGGCAATCGCTTCCGACTATGGTCTTTCCCTTTGATGCTGTTCCCCGGTTGATCGTGACACACTCGCGGATCGTCGTATTTTTTCCGATTTCAGCGGTGGTCTGCTCTCCTTTGAACTTGAGATCCTGTGGAATACCGGCAATTACAGCTCCCGGGAAGATGGAACAGTTGTCTCCGATCCTTGCCCCGTCGAGAATGACTGCATGTGAATAAATATGACAATTGTCGCCTATTACTACATCCTTTTCAATCACTGCAAAAGGATCTATCGTTACATTCTGGCCGATCTTTGCTTCGGGATGAACGACTGCTAAAGGGGATTGATTCATTGCCTTCTTCTATTATTATTATTTGTTTTTAATGATCTGAGCCATAAATTCAGCTTCGCAAACCAGCTTGTCGCCAACGAAGATATAACCTTTCATCGTAGAAATACCGCGGCGGATAGGAGCCAGCAGTTCCAGACGCAGGATCAGTGTATCTCCCGGTACTACTTTCTGGCGGAATTTAACGCCATCGATCTTCATGAAATAAGTTGAATAGCGTTCCGGTTCGTCTACTGAATTCAGAACGAGCAAACCACCGGTCTGTGCCATCGCTTCAACCAGCAATACACCCGGTGTAACAGGTTCCTGCGGGAAGTGTCCGGTAAAGAACGGTTCGTTTGTCGTGATATTTTTTATTCCGACGATATAGTTACCGCCTATTTCGATGATCTTGTCGACCAGCAGGAAGGGGTAACGGTGGGGAAGCAACTCGCGGATACGGTTGATGTCCATGATCGGAGCTGCGTTCGGATCGTAAATCGGAGCTTGTACTTCGTTTAATTTGATGTCCTTGCGGATCATGCGGGCCAACTGGTTGTTGATCTTATGTCCGGGGCGGGTTGCGATGATGCGTCCGCGGATAGGCTTACCGATCAGTGCCAGGTCGCCCAGTACGTCAATCAGTTTATGGCGTGCCGGCTCGTTGTCGAATACCAGCGGTTTGTTGTTGATATAACCCAGGTCGCATACGTCTTTGTGGGGTATGCCGACTTCGTCTGCCAGTTTGTCAAGTGTTTCCTGCGGCATTTTCTGGTCGTAGATAACGATTGCATTGTCCAGGTCACCGCCTTTGATCAGGTTGTTCTGGCGGAGCATTTCCACTTCACGAACGAATACAAACGTACGGGAAGCGGCAATTTCTTCGGGAAACTCGCTCAGATCGTTCATAGTGGCGAACTGATTGGATAAAACGGGCGAATCGAAGGAGATCAGCACATTCACACTGAACTTCTCGTCCGGGAGGATGATCAGTGAAGAGCCTGTTTCTTCGTCTTTTACTTCGATCTTATGTTTTACGATGTAAAAATCTTTCGGAGCGTTCTGTTCAACGATTCCTGCTTTCCGGATCTCTTCAGAGAAGAAACGTGAGCTACCGTCCAGAATCGGAAACTCGGGAGCGTTCACTTCAATCAGGCAGTTGTCGATTTCGTAGGCATATAATGCTGCCATTGCGTGTTCAACTGTGCTGATCTGGATGCCGTTCTTTGATAAAACGGTGCCTCTTTGTGTACTGGCTACGTTTTCTGCCAACGCATCAATAACAGGTTGTCCTTCCAGGTCAACACGTTTAATTTTGTATCCGTGGTTTTCCGGTGCCGGATTGAACGTGATCTGTATGTCCAGTCCGGTATGCAAGCCTTTACCTTGCATCGAGAAACTCTTGGCTAGCGTCTTTTGTTTCTGCATACGTATATTAATTATTTATTGATTTCCTTTTTTAATTGTTCGATCTCGCGTTGCAACTGTCCCAGTGTACGGTACATATCGGGCAAGCGGTTGAATACGGCACTTGAACGCATGAAGTTTTTCGCGTCTATAGCCGGAGCACCCAATACAGTCTTAGCTTCCTTGATGTCGCTGATCACACCGGATTGTGCACCGAATACGACGCCGTCGGCAATATGGATATGCCCGGCCAGTCCTACCTGTCCGCCGAACATACAATGGCTGCCGATCTTGACTGAACCGGCGATACCTACCTGGGCTGCCATTACAGTATTTTCTCCGACTTCTACGTTATGGGCGATCTGCACCAGGTTATCCAGTTTCACACCGCGGCGGATGATGGTTGACCCCATCACGGCACGGTCGATCGTGGTATTGGCCCCGATCTCGACATTGTCTTCCAATACAACATTCCCCAGTTGCGGGATCTTTTTATAATTCTCTCCTTCGGGAGCAAAACCGAAACCGTCCGAACCGATCACTGAACCGGCATGGAGGATACAATTATTTCCGATTTTACATCCGTTATAGATGGTTGTATGCGGATAAAGAATGCAGTTATCTCCGATAGTCACGCCATCACCGATGTATGCGTTGGGATATATCTGGCAGTTCTTACCCAGCTTTACCTGTTCTCCGATATAGGCAAAGTTGCCGACAAAGCAATCTTCTCCCATTGTCGCAGAGGCTGCAATGAAAGCAGCCGAAGAAATACCGGCTTTTTTAGGTTTTGACTGTTCTACCAGGTTGAGTAACATGGCAAGAGCAGAATATGCATTTTCAACTTTCACTAAAGTAGCGGTGATCTGTTCAGCCGGAGAAAAGTCGTTATTCACCAGAACAATGCTTGCTTCTGTATTATAGATATAATGTTCGTACTTGGGATTAGCCAGAAACGTCAGTGTTCCGGGTTGTCCTTCCTCTATTTTTGAGAAGTTGCTAACTTTCACTTCCGGGTTGCCATCAACGGTTCCACCAAGAAAGTCCGCTATTTGTTGGGCTGATAACTCCATTACTTATTTTGTTATATTGTATTTTGAATTGAGACTGCTCCACTAAGAACAAAGCAGTTTGCAAAAATGGTGAAAAATATTGGGATAGCCTATGCTTTGCAGGGAATAATTCCCTTATCATGCAGATATCCTGCCATTTCACGTTGTACAGCTTGTGCTGCTTCGCGGGCAAATGAGGCAAAATTCTCCGATTTATCTACGTAAATGATCGCACGTGAAGAGTTAACAAGCAAACCGCACTGATCGTTCATTCCGTATTGAGCCACTTCCTGCAAGCTGCCACCCTGTGCTCCGACACCCGGAACCAACAGGAAGTGGTTGGGAGCATGTTTACGGATGTCCAGGAACATTTTTCCCTGAGTTGCACCGACAACGTACATCATCTGTTCGTCGGTAGCCCAGTCCTGCGATTTCTTCAATACTTTTTCAAACAGACGTTCGCCGTTGGCATCTTCCGTCATCTGGAAATCCTGTGAGCCTTTGTTTGAAGTCAATGCCAGCAGGATTACCCATGCTTCGGGATAGATCAGGAACGGTTTTACGCTGTCTTCGCCCATGTAAGGAGCCACTGTAACGGCATCCACTTTGATATGGTCGAAGAAAGAGCGGGCATACATTTCGGAGGTGTTACCGATATCGCCACGTTTCGCATCGGCGATAATGAACTGGTCCGGATAGTTTTCGCGCAGGTAAGTAACAGTCTTTTCAAAGGCAAGCATACCTTTCACACCCAGACTTTCGTAGAAAGCCAGGTTCGGTTTGTAAGCTACACAGTAATCGGCTGTAGCATCGATGATTGCCTTGTTGAAAGCGAAGACAGGATCTTCTTCAGAAAGTAAATGCTGCGGGATTTTTTTTATATCTGTATCCAATCCTACGCAAAGGAAAGATTGTTTCTTTTTAATGTTTTCGAATAATTGTTGCTTGTTCATCTTGTCTTGTGTCAAATAGTGAAATTGTTATAGTTCGGCTTCTTTCAGGCGTTCTGCATTTTCGGCAACGGTCAGTTGGTCGATGCAGGCTTGTATATCGCCGTCCATGAAAGCAGATAAATTATAGATCGTGTAGTTGATACGATGATCGGTGATACGTCCTTGCGGATAATTGTATGTCCGGATCTTCGCGGATCGGTCGCCCGACGATACCATTGTCTTGCGTTTGTTGGCAATGTCGTCCAGGTATTTCTGATGTTCTTTGTCATAAATGAAAGAACGCAGGCGGGTAAGTGCGCGTTCCTTGTTCTTCGGCTGGTCGCGCGTCTCCGTACATTCGATCAGGATCTCTTCGCTCACACCGGTGTTCGGGTTCTTCCAGACATATCTCAAACGTACGCCCGATTCGACCTTGTTCACATTCTGGCCGCCGGCACCTCCCGAACGGAAAGTATCCCACTTAATTTCACCTTCATTAATTTCAACATCAAACTCGTCTGCTTCGGGGAGCACAGCCACGGTAGCTGCTGAGGTGTGTACACGTCCCTGAGTTTCAGTACTGGGTACACGCTGAACACGATGTACGCCCGATTCATATTTGAGCGTACCATATGCTTTCTCACCGCTAACGGTGAAAATAATTTCTTTATATCCGCCCGACGAACCTTCGCTGCAACTTGACAGGGCGACTTTCCAGCCTTTGGCTTCGCAGTATTTGATATACATGCGATAGAGGTCGCCGGCAAAAAGGGCGGCCTCGTCGCCTCCCGTTCCGCCACGAATTTCAACGATAGCATTCTTATCATCTTCCGGATCGCTCGGAACAAGCAACAGCTTGATCTCTTCTTCCAGTTCCGGAATGCGGGCATTACAGGCATCCAACTCTTCGCGGGCAATTTCCCTCATTTCAGGATCCTGCTCGGTATCGAGCATCTGCCGTGCTTCATTTATACCATTTAATGTATTGACATATTCGTTTCGGGTAGTCACGATCTTCTCCAGATCGCGATACTCTTTATTGAGTTTTACAAACCGTTTCATATCGGCTATCACTGCCGGGTCGGTAATCAGTGTTCCGACTTCTTCAAAACGGCTTACTAATCCGTCCAGTCTTCCTAATAAATTATTATCAGCCATTTATCAGATTAATATACGAAGCGACCTTTTTCGCTTTCAATAATCAATTCATTCTTATCCGCCTCTTCCACGAAGCCTACGATTTGTGCATCAATGTTGAAGCTCTTGGCAATGCTGATCACTTCTTCAGCATGTTCGGGCGACAGATAGATCTCCATGCGGTGACCCATGTTGAACACTTTGTACATTTCGCTCCAGTCGGTTCCGCTCTGTTCCTGAATAATACGGAAAAGAGGAGGAACAGGGAACAGGTTGTTCTTTGTCACACGCTTGTTTTCGACGAAGTGCATTACTTTAGTTTGTGCTCCGCCTGAACAGTGTACCATTCCGTGTATCTGCGAACGCAGTTTATCCAACAATACTTTGATTACCGGAGCATAGGTACGAGTAGGGGAAAGCACCAGTTTACCGGCGTCGATACCCAGTTCTTCGATTTTGTCGGTCAGTTTCAGTCCGCCTGAATAAACCAGTTCATCGGGAACTGCTGCATCGTAGCTTTCGGGATATTGGGTTGCCAGATATTTGGCAAATACGTCGTGACGGGCAGAGGTCAGACCGTTGCTGCCTGTTCCGCCGTTATATTCTTTTTCGTAGGTTGCCTGTCCGTAAGATGCCATTCCGACAATTACGTCTCCTCCTTGTATATGACTGTTATCAACCACGTCTGCACGTTTCATGCGGCAAGTCACGGTGCTGTCGACGATGATCGTGCGAACCAGGTCGCCCACATCGGCCGTTTCGCCTCCGGTGGCATAGCAGCCTACACCCATTTCGCGCAGTTCGGCCAGTAGTTCGTCCGTTCCGTTAATAATGGCGGAGATTACTTCGCCGGGGATAAGCAGTTTGTTACGTCCGATAGTGGAAGAAACAAGTATATTGTCGACCGCACCTACACACAGCAGGTCGTCGATGTTCATGATCAGTGCATCCTGGGCAATACCTTTCCACACTGACAAGTCACCGGTTTCTTTCCAGTACATGTAAGCCAGAGATGATTTTGTTCCGGCTCCGTCAGCGTGCATAATGTTACAGTATTCAGGATCACCGCCTAATATATCAGGGATGATCTTACAAAATGCTTTAGGGAATATTCCCTTGTCGATGTTCTTTATTGCATTGTGAACATCTTCTTTTGAAGCGGATACACCGCGCAGGTTGTAACGTTGGTCACTCATTGTTTTTACATATTTGGCTGCAAAGATACTATTTTTTTATGTTACTTATCTAAGTTTAAGCACATCTCCTTCTTCAGGAACGTAATCTTTGTCTTTTTTATTCATCTTATACAGGCTCTTGATCTGTATTCCGTATTTCTGTGCGATGCTGTGCATGGATTCTCCGACTTGTACAACATGGTCGTAATTAGGCTTATCGGCTTTCTTCTTCTTCTTTTCAATATAGACGATATCGCCTTTTTGCAACGGGAAGTCTTCCGGTACTTCATTGAACTTTTTCAGATCTTTTACAGGGAAGTCCAGATTCTGTGCGATTTGGTCAAAGCTGTCGTTCTCTTTGGCATAAACATACAGTAGACCGTAAGTTCTGTATATCGTATATTTGACGGTCGGGTATTTAAGTTTTTTCTTTTCCTGGCGTGTCAATTTGTGTACTTTTCCGGTATCATAACGGTAAAGTTCATAATCTTCAATTACTTTAATCAGTTTGTTGGCATATGCGCGGTCGGTTGCGTAACCGCATTTTTGCAGACCTCTGGCCCAACCTTTGTAATCAGTTATTTTTAATTGGAAAAGCCGGTCGTAACGCGAGCGTTTCAAAAATTTGGAGTGATCTTCATATGAATCTTCCACCCGTTTGTATTTACGGAAACATTCTCCACGCAGGTCGTCGTCATGATAAACACGTCCGCCGCGCCAGTCGGAATGACATTTGATGCCGAAGTGGTTGTTTGAGCGGCGTGCCAGGTCGCTTTGTCCGGCTCCCGACTCCAGTAATCCCTGTGCCAGTGTGATACTGGCGGGAATTTTATATTTCTTTTGTTGTTCTATAGCCAGAGCGCTGTATGTTTTTATATACTTTTCGTATGAAGGTATTTTGCGCTGGGTTGCTGCCTCCGCTAATGTCGCTATAAAAAATAAGAGGCAAAAAATCCGTATTGTCAGTTTCATAAAACGAGTTCCTAAAGTATTTATTTTCGCAAAGATAATGAAGCTGGATATATTATTCTTCTAAATAATCTATAAAATACTGGTTTATATCCTGCTAATTTTAGCCAGATAATCAAAATGTTCTCCTTCCCGTATCTTCTCCGCTTTGAACCCATTGTTTGCCGCATGCAGGCTGAGCGTCTGAAAATCTAAGTATAACCAGTCGAACCGGTCGCCCCTGATATTTTTATATTGCATGCGAAAATCCACTTCTCCGTAATAGTCATCATCAATATCTATGTCGAGATTGCCATCTTCATCTTCAAACAGGTAACGGAGGTCGGAAGAGTCCATCCATACACAACCTCCCGGGGCAAGCAGGCGTTTTAAAGTATGGAAGAAAATCGGGAGATTGGCTATCTTTCCGACAATTCCCGAACCGTTCATCAGCATCAGGATCGTATCGAAGCTGCCGCTAAACTGTTCGTTGAAGAAATTTTCCAGGCAGGCATCCTTTACGCCTCTTTTCTGCATGACCTCTACAGACAAAGGTGAGATGTCAATGGCTTTTACCGTCTTTCCCATTTCCTGTAATGCCAGCGAATGGCAGCCGCTTCCGGCACCGACGTCGAGTATTTTGCCTTCGCTCATGCGGAGTGCTTCTTGTTCCAGTGCCGGCATTTCCGTAAAATTGCGGAATAACTGTTTCACCGGGATTTCATCTTCATCGAACATGGAAGAAAAAACGCGGAGTTTACTAGCTTTACCGTTCGCGAAATAATCTGCGATAGCGGCGCCCATCGGGTCTTTTTGGGGGGGGAGTAGGGGTATTTGCATATCCTGATTTGGAATTATTCGTATTTTATCGGACAAAGATACAAATTTACTATCTTTGTTTATCTAATTATCAGTCTTATGAAAGAAATCAAACTGGAAACAAAAATAACGGTTTATTCGCTGAACGAAGTTCCGGATGAGGAACTGCCTTTGGTTCATGCGGCTTTGAAGGCAACGGAACAATCATATGCTCCTTATTCAAAATTTCATGTCGGGGCGGCAGCGTTACTGGCTGACGGGACAATTGTGACGGGAAGTAACCAGGAGAATGCGGCTTACCCATCCGGCTTATGTGCGGAGCGGGTTACTTTGTTCCATGCCGGACATCAGTATCCCGATATTCCGGTAGTTGCCCTGGCAATTGCGGCGGCAACAGGAGGGAAGCAGGTGGAAAGTATTTCGCCTTGCGGTGCTTGCCGGCAGGTGTTGTTGGAGACAGAACAGCGATATGGTCAGTCTGTGAAAGTGTTGCTTTGCGGAACAAAAGATGTGATGGCTGCTCCAAGTGCGGTATCGCTTTTACCGCTTTGTTTTGGGAAAGAAGATTTGAAATCGGAATAATACAATAAGTTCTGAATGTACGTAGTAAAAAAAGCGGGACAAGAAGTCAAACTTCTTGTCCCGCTTTTTTTATTTAACTATCTGATCAGATACCCAAAGATGCTTTGATCTGGTTGATCTTTTCTTCGGCTGCTTTGTTTGCTTCCGGTAAATCTTCCAGGCTTTTTACTTTTGAATGAACTTCGCAGTAGAATTTAATCTTCGGCTCTGTTCCTGAAGGACGGATAGATATTTTCGTATTGTCTTCAGTGAAGTATTGAAGTACGTTGGAAGTTGTCGGCATATCCAGCGTGATCGTTTCGTTATCGATGTAGCTGTAACCTTTCAGTGATGCATAATCATAGAATAATGAAACTTTAGAACCAGCGATTTCCTGTAACGGATTTTCGCGGAAGTTCTTCATCATCGCTTCGATTTCTTCTGCACCGCTCTTGCCTTTTTTCACAACAGAAATACCTTTTTCTTTAGAGAAGCCATATTGTACATAGATGTTCTGCAACAACTGGTACATGGTGATACCCTGATCTTTTGCCCATGCTGCGATTTCTGCCAGGATAGCACATGCGGAAACAGCATCTTTATCGCGAACGAAGTCTTCGCAAAGGAATCCGTAGCTTTCTTCACCGCCACCGATGTAGTTTTTCTTTCCTTCGTTTTTCTTCATTACATCGGCGATCCATTTGAAACCGGTGTAAACGTCGTATATTTCAACACCGTTGCGCTCAGCGATCGTACGGATCAGCTCGGTTGTAACGATTGTTTTTACGATATATTCTTTACCGTTTACCTTGCCTAATTCTTTCCAGCGGGTAATCAGGTAATAAACGAACATCAAAGCAGTCTGGTTACCGTTCAGCAATACCCATTCGCCTTCGTTGTTCTTAACTGCTGCACCAACGCGGTCAGCATCTGGGTCGGAAGCCATAACCAGTTCGGCATCTGTTTCTTTCGCTTTCTCAACAGCCATAGCCAGTGCTGCCGGTTCTTCCGGATTCGGCGAAACAACTGTCGGGAAGTCGCCGCTTACAACATCCTGTTCCGGGACATGAATGATATTAGTGAATCCGAATGCTTTCAATGTAGCCGGAACGATCTTTACACCGGTTCCATGGATCGGAGTGTAAACGATTTTCATGTCGTGGTGACGTTTGATCGCTTCCGGAGAAAGGGAAATAGTCGTCAAAGCGTCGATATACAAATTGTCGATTTCAGAACCGATGATTTCAATCAGGTCTTTATTGCCTTTGAACTTGATGTCGCTGGCATTGCGGATCTTGTTTACTTCGGCGATCGTGTTACGGTCGTGCGGAGCGATCATCTGTGCGCCGTCGTCCCAGTAAGCCTTGTAACCATTGTATTCTTTCGGGTTATGCGAAGCTGTCAGGATGATACCGCTCTGGCATCCCAGTTTACGGATAGCAAAAGACATTTCCGGTGTCGGGCGAAGGTCTTCGAACAGGTACACTTTTATACCGTTAGCAGAGAAGATATCTGCCGAGATTTCGGCAAATTTACGGCTATTGTTACGGCAATCATGGCCGATAACAACTTTGATCTGATCCAGATTGGCAAATTCCTTTTTCAGATAATTTGACAAACCTTGTGTAGCAGCACCGACAGTATAAATATTCATACGGTTGGTTCCTACACCCATGATACCTCTTAAACCTCCTGTACCAAATTCAAGGTCTTTGTAGAAAGATTCGATCAGTTCGGTCGGATCTTCGCTGTCTAATAATTCCTGAACTTTTGCTTTTGTTTCGGCATCATAACTTTTGGTAAGCCAGCTTTGCGCTTTACTTCTTACCATTTCTAGCAGTTCGTTGTTTTCCATACCCAAATATCTTGCATTTATATATGTGTTATTTCCTTATTTAGGAGAAAACAAAGATACAAATTAATTGTTGTAAACAATGGCTTGCAGCTTTATTTTCAAGAAAAAAGAAAAAGTTATTTTTTACCACGTAAACGGATAAGTATAAGTGGATTGATTTCCACAGGCATCTGTTACGAACAGTTTCAGCGTGTGTTTCCCTCTTGCCAGCCGCTCTTTATCGAAGTGATAGGTAATGACGGACTTACTATTCATTTCAAATAAAACATATTGACCGTCAATTTCACCCCGGTATGTTTGTACACCGCTCAGGTTGTCCGACAGCCTGAGTGCGATGGCTTGTTTACTGACCCATGTTGCCGGATTGAGAGGTGTAATGGTCGGCGGGACAAGGTCCTGACCGAGCGTGTAGCTTCCCATTTCTTTTATATCGGCATCGACCCAGCCGTTGCGGTAGACACCTCCGGTCCATGACCGGCGTCCGTTTTGCAGTCGGACAATACCGTATTGCAGTTTGTTATCCAGTGTGTCTGTTTGCAACCGGAGGGATAATTTGGCTGATTTGTGGAAAGCGACCGGTTTGTTGTGTAATATATGTGTGGCACCCAGCGCGGTACTGTCTTCTTTGACGGAATAGCGGAAATATAAGTCGTCGTAAAGATTTCCTTTCGGGATTGCCAGGCGGATTCCTTTGGCTCCGAAACGGTTGTCGCTCCACCAATGGAACAATTCTGTGTTTTCCGTGTCGACTTCCGGGATCGGTTGTTCTTTGCCTTCGATTGGGATAGAAAGCAGGGTCGTGTTGCCGAAAGCGTCTGCCAACTGGTAAGTCAGGTGATAGGTGCGAGGTTCGTCGATAGTCAGGATTCCGCGGTTAAGGCTTTCGATGAAACGAAGCCGGTTTCCCGGGTCGACAAAACTTTTGATATAGAACGAACGGTGTTCTTTCCATTCTTCAAAATCTGTGAAACAGTTCAGGTAACGGCTCTCATCGAAGGCGAAACGATCCAGGTTACTATGAAAAATAACCTGGCTGTCTGCCGTCAGTGTGATGTCTTTGATACCATAAATATTGGAGGTATTATCCATGTAATCGTATCCTTTTACAGCCAGTCCGATTTCTCCCCAGGCTTCAATCTTTCCGGTCAATGTTTGTTTTCCGTTCTTGGCAGTGACAGGTTTTAGTTCCAGTTTTCGGCGGCTTCCGTTCACAACGCCCTTTCCTGGCATTGAATAGACCATGATTCCCTGTATCTTGGGAGCCTGCGTATCTTTTATTAAATCTTTGTAGTATTCAATCGGGTCCATCGGCTCTTCCGTCTCAGTGTCGCGCACTTCGAAATGGAGGTGCGGACCGCCGGAGCTTCCCGTGTTTCCGCTCAGCGCGACGAGTTCGCCTTCTTTAACAGGAAGTTCATCCGGAGTGAGGCTCAGGTTTACATTGAAGCTTTCCTGTTCGTATTGTTTTTCTTTGAGATAAGCGGTGATCTTTTGGGAGAATTTCTGAAGATGGCCGTAAACAGTAGTCGTACCATCCGGATGTGTGATATACAGGCCGTTGCCATATCCCCAGGGACTTACCGAAATGCGTGAGACATAGCCGTCCTGCACGGAGTGGATCGGTTTCCCTTCGACACCTTGTGTTTTGAAATCTATTCCCGAATGGAAATGATTGCTTCTCAGTTCTCCGAAATTCCCGCTTAGCAAGACCGGAATATCCATCGGTTTGCGAAGTTGCTGGGCTTCGGCTGTGTTGTTTGTAATTCCGGCAAAGAGGAAAATCCCTGCCAGTATATGATGTATCTGCATGTCTGTTTTAATTCAATCTTTGTTAGGCAAAGATAGTAAAAAGTCGGTAATGAGAGGTAGATGATCGCTGTAACCACCCTCATATTTAAAACCATAATAGGTGCGGAAAGGTCGTTTGCCGTGCCAGGTCTTATCATTAGTGAGCAGGAAGGGGGACATGAATATTCGATTGCTTCCGGGAACAACATGCATGGGGGAGTTTTTATCGATCAGATTGCCGGATACGATGATATGATCCAGTTGATTCCACTCTCCCTGATACTTGTGGGTTCCGGGATTGTTCAGGACATGGGGATCGGCAAAAAGATTGTAGAGCTTGCCGGATTCCGGATTTCCGGAGGTTTTTCCGGCAGACAGTATTTGTGTGATGCTGGCGTTTTCCGGTGTGTCGTTAAAATCTCCCATGATCAGCAGCTGAGGCGTTTTCCGGATTTGCAGCAAGGAATCACACAGATGCCTTAATGTACGGGCAGCATCGAAGCGGTCGGCTTCGCTTTCCTTTTCACCTCCGTAGCGCGAAGGAAGATGACAGACGAATACATCTAATGTATCGGAGGTTATTACTTTTCCCCATACATGGAGAATGTTACGTGTCTGTTTATGTGTTTTATGGGTGAAGAGTACCGGGTGTTCTTTATGGCTGATGTATCCGAATTGAGTTCGTTGATAAAGAAGGGCGGAATTTATTCCCCTTGTATCTGAACCGTGTGTCATGCAGTACCGGTATTGTTGTTGTTTCAAAGGTGTCCGGTTCAGCAAATGGATCAGGACGGAATCGTTTTCCACTTCACAGAGGCCGATTAGGGCGGGAGTATCCCATTCACCTGCGGCGCTGATCACTTTGGCTATTTGCTGAAGTTTATGGTAATATCGTCCGCGCGTCCAGTGATGATTACCCGACGGGAGGAAGTCATTATCGTTCTTGTCCGGATTGTCTTCGGTGTCGAACAGGTTCTCTACATTGTAACTCATAACCCTGAATCCGGGCTGGGCGTTTACCGGATGGGAGAGAAAAACGAGAACGCAAATTAATATAGTTAAGGTCCTGGTCATATTTAATTGTTTTTATTCTTCTTCTTTAGGAACAAATTCATAAGCGCCTATATCCGGCCCGTTGTTTGTCAGTCGGTTTACGCCGTTACGATCGACCGGATATTTCTGGGAAACAAACAAATCGGCTTTGCCTACGCCGGGAGTTGTTTCTTTATCCGGACGGAAATCATACATATATTTATTCTTTTCTCCGCCGGTCATCCGGTACTCCATTTTACTCTCGTCTTTTCCTTTAATAAAAATGACATCGGTAAAGTTTTCACTACTGGTTTGATCCATCATTACGACGCAGTGATCGAAATGATATTTTAAATCGTTGTTTCTTAGGAGCATGGACTTGGTCCCAATATCGATTTTTATTTCTTTACCGGCACCTAGACTACCATCGATTATACAATTGTCGAAATTGGCTTGTAATAAATCATATGGCATGATCGCTTTATTTGAATTTGAATAATTGTCAAATAGTTGTAAGGTATGACTGGCTTCACCTTCTTTAGATTCCGAATGCCGGCTTTTGGCAGAGATGTAGTTTGCAAGTGTACAATGTGTAAAGCTATATTTGCCTCCATTTAATACAACAACGTCTACCGTAGCATTTGTGAACTCGCTGTTAGCGGCTTCCAGATTACAGTTGGTTGCAGTCAATACATTCCCATCCATATTGGTGATCTGCGAATTGTTAATCTTCAATTTGGATTTTTCCGGATCAGAAGCCTTGCAGGTTATGCCGTTGTTTCCGTTTCTTACTATTACATTATTAAATATGTTGTCAAAACTTTCATTGTTGAATACAATTCCTTCCCATTGTCCCGGTGTGCGGTCGTAGGGTAGTATGTCGAGTATGAAATCGAGACGGTCACCGCGGAAGACTATCGGTTTATCCATGGTTCCGTTCGCAATGATCGTTCCGTCAACGATGATCTTTGCTTTGTCGTGCATATAGAAAGTGGTGCCTTCTTCGATATTAACTGTTACACCTTTGTCTATCATCAGGCTGTCATATATCAGATAAGGACGTTCGGCTGTCAGCTTGGTGTCTTCACTCAATGTCTGTCCGCCTTTTATCAGCTTGACATCCTGTCCGCATGCCTCCAGTAAAACTGTTTGTTTCACGCTGTTGTAGGTGAACACTATTGAATCCTGGATTAATAACGGTTGGTCTTTTCCATTCGGATTGACAGTGACTTCCACAAATATATACATGCTGTCTTTGGCTGCAATTCTGACATTGTCGAAGTTGTCACCTTTTCGTCCGTCCACGTTGATACGGAATCCGCTGGTAGCAGGCGAGGCTTGTATGATTCTCTCTATATTCAGCGGTTCACTGTTTTTGTTGTAAACCATGAATTGTTTTGTGGCTGAACCTATCGTGGTAAAGACAGTATCGAATGATAAGGTATCTGTCGAGAAACTCAACCGGTGATTCGGATTGGTCGAATAATTTTCGTCCAGCCCGTCGCATCCAGCCAACAGGTTGAGTAAAAGTGTACATATTATAAGCAACGGCGCTGTAATTCTTTTCATTTTCTCTAAATGTTAAAATGTATGCCTTTGTGTTCTTGTTTCTTTATAAACAAACGATTTATAAAGAATGTTTTCAGGCATTAACATAAAAAAAGAGGAAAAACACGATTAAAGTGTTAATCCTCTTTTTATAACGCAGAATATTTAATTTTATTTTGCCGGTACGCTTTTTAATAATTCTAAAAGATGAGCCCACCACAAACCGACGGTCTTAATTTCGATCCGTTCGTTCGGAGAGTGAACATCTCTTAAAGTCGGTCCGAAAGAAATCATATCCAGATTAGGATATTTTTCGAGGAACAGTCCGCATTCCAGTCCGGCATGGATAGCCATGATCTTGGCGTCCTTATTGAATAAACGTTTATATGTATCCTGTGCGACTTTCAAGATTTTGGAATCCGGATTAGGAGCCCATCCCGGATAACCGTCACCATGGGTAACAATCGCTCCGGCCAGTTTAAATACGGAGGCTACCTGGTTGGCAATCATGTTTTTGCATGATTCGATGGAGCTACGCTGGCTGGTTCCGACAGTGATTATCAATTGTTCTGTTTCGGCTTCATGTCTCATTTTTACGGAAGCCAGGTTGGTAGAAGTTTCAACCAATCCCTCGATGTCATGGCTCATGCCGATAACGCCATGGGGACAAGCATGCAAGGCCCGGATAACCTTTTCCATATCGAAATTAGACAGACATAATTCCGGACGGTCGGTCGATTCCATGGTGATCTGTACGTTAGGATCGATATGTTTCAGTTCGTTTTCGATATCCGCCGTATAGTTATTGAGCAGTACACGAACCTGTTCTTTATCTTCCGAATAAAGTCCGATGACTGCATGCGCTTCACGGGCTATCGCATTGCGCAGATTACCCCCTTCAATCGAACACAAAGTGAAGTCTGCTTCATTGTTCAATAAATACAGGAAACGAACCAGGATTTTATTGGCATTACCCAGTCCCTTGTGTATTTCACCACCGGAATGTCCGCCGTTCAATCCTTTTACATCAATTTTGAAATATAACATATTGGGGTTGGTCGGGCGTTGTTCGCAATGGAACACGGCCTGTGTATCTTTTCCTCCGGCGCAGCCCATAAAGATTTCGCCTTCGTCTTCGCTGTCGAGGTTCAACAGGATATCTCCGGTCATGAAACCTTTTTCAAGCGCTTTTGCTCCGGTCAGACCTGTTTCTTCGTCAACAGTAAACAGGCATTCGATCGGTCCGTGTTCGATATCGTCGGAAGCCAGGATAGCCAGTTCGGCGGCAACACCGATACCATTGTCGGCTCCCAGCGTTGTTCCGTTGGCACGCAGCCAGTCGCCGTCTACAATTGTTTCGATCGGGTCGTTGTCGAAATTGTGAACGGTTCCGTTGTTTTTCTCGCAAACCATATCCATGTGCGACTGAAGGATAACAACCGGCAGCTTTTCATATCCGGGTGTTGCAGGCTTCGACATCAGGATGTTTCCGGCTGCATCTTTCTTTATGGCGATTTTATACTCTTTTGCGAACGATTCCAGATACTGGATCATTTTGCCTTCCTTCTTTGAAGGACGGGGCACTTGTGTTACCTGGTGGAAAAACTTCCAGACGATTTCAGGCTTTAAGTCAGTAATCTTCATAATGTTACAATATATTATAGTTGTTACTATATAGTTAATAATGCAATCATTTCAGGAGTTATGTATGAAAAAAAGTAGAATTAAATACCAAAAAGATACTTTATAATCACTTAAACTCTTATATTTGCGTCCACAAATATAGAGAAA